>Ga0131853_10022627_pt1 | contig 11368 bp, 4 predicted proteins | sample TergutLab28metaG_FD_92764 | JGI IMG/M metagenome (GOLD analysis project Ga0131853, IMG submission 92764) | Labiotermes labralis P1 segment gut microbial communities from Petit-Saut dam, French Guiana - Lab288 P1 (version 2) (version 2) | ecosystem: Host-associated > Arthropoda: Insects >...
ATAATATAATATAATAATATAATTATTAGCGCATCTATATTAATATATTATTCTATTAAGTCTACTCATTATCACATCCCTATGCGACAAGGAAAATGAAGACTTCAGAGTGCAGAAGGAAAAGTTAAACTGCAAGTTCTTGAATCTGGCAGCACATTCTACACGCAGTTTCACTGGCACGTGATGCTAGTTGTGGCACGCAATTTCACATGTCGTCTGTGCGAGAGATGATAACCAGACGTATCGAAAGAACGTTCAACTTCAATGGAAGAAATATGTCACACCATTTTTCCACACACGTCTGCTGGTTGAGACTCGCTTTTATTAGCGGACGGTATTGCCGGCGCCTTTGGTTTATGCTGTTGGCTGTCATGTGTAGGACGTCAGTGATGTATGTTGATGGGGATGATGAGGGATGAGGGTTTATAAGGAAATATCAGGGTAGGCTGTGGGTCTATGAATGTTCGAAACGGACACTTTTCTAATAGAAATACAATAATCACTTCAAATTTTATGAAATGAGCAAAATTAATGGGCACTGAAAAGATAAACCTGTCCTAGAGAATGTTTTATCTCTTAAAACACTTAATGGATTTTGTTTGTCTATTGGTGGGTTCGTAAACTAAAATATCCTCTTTGGTTGTTGTTGTTCAGTTATAACTTCTACCTTATTTGCTGACAGATTGCTTGTTATTTAGTGACTTCCATTCAACTGAATTCTTTATACTGGGTCTAATAATACGTGAGAGCGAACAACGGAGTGAAAAAAAAATGTGTAAGGAAAGGAGACTGGCTTCTCAGTATAGGGACGGAAGGTTGGGCACCGGAAGTGAAGAAACTGTAACGCGACATTCGCGTAAATGTGACGTCACCAATTGTTTATTTCCAGTAACCAAACCACACTGTCCATACTTTCCTCTGTACGTACTGTTCCAATATTTGTATAGTAATAAGGAAAACCAAGTAAACCTCAGGTAGGAGAGACGCCCAACGGTTCGAGAATCAAACCCGGGACTTTCCTGGACGAATCAGAAGTGATCACCAAAACAATGTGGGACCGGTAACTGATATTTTGCACGAAGCACGTATATCACCTAGAGTACAGGGCCGAGAGTGAGTAGACAGCCTTGGAGCGACGGACATTAGGGGGAATATCAAGTTGTAGCTATTGGTATTAACAGCATGACGCGTTGTTTCGCGAATATTTTAAGGTATTATTCACGGACAGCTGTGGGCCGGGATAGCGCAGTTGGTATAGCGATTCGCTACGGGCTGGACGGTCCGTGGATCGAATCCCGCTGGGGGGTGAGATTTTTCTTAGCCGTCCAGACCGGCCCTGGCGTTAACCATATATCCTATACAATGGATACGGGGTCTTTCTCGGGGGTAAAGCGGCCGGGGCGTGGCGTTGACCGCCCAACCCCATCTAGCGCTGAGGTTAAGGAAAAATTAGAGCTAAACATATTCTGTCCCTCTGGGCCTTCGTGGCCTGTTCTAGGGTGAGCTTGACCTTTACTTATGTAAGACTCACTCTTTTTTAGAAATGAGGAAAACTTTTCTGCTGTGCTATATGATCAGAGCTTATCAGTGCGACCGTAAATAAATCAAACGAATTTCAAAGAAGTCAAGTGTGGACAAATGAACTGGATAAATCTTCAGTTAGACTAGGGCCAGCGCCGGGTTATTTTGAGAGCGACAATTACCATTCGGTTTGCATACTGGGGGGGGGGGAGATTTCTTGAAAAGGTGAACGACTATCAGGAGACAATTGTTTCCTGCACTTAACTGGTAAGTGATACTCACAAAAGTAACAGGCTTGTTTTTTTCTTTCGAATATTCTCATCGAAGGGGTAATAGTGGAGCAGATATTAAATTGTTCCATGAACAATCACGTAATTTTTGTCGTTCACAAATAGCGATGAACCTAATCACCTGCTTACATCTTCAAAGTGGCTTCTACATTTGTGGTTGTCTGCCTGAAATTCTCCTTGCATTTCTCATCTCTCCCATAAGTTCCGCGTCTTTCATCCCCTGGTCATAGAAAAGTAATATTATATGGCATGACACAGCGTACTGTGTGAGATTTGAAGTTTCTCCGGCAGTCGGTTTTGAAGATCACTGTCTTTTAGCATGCAACACCGTGCAGTCTGGTGGTTACGTACAGACGTTTCGAAAGGACTCAGCTGTCGCAATAATCTGTTCTAACAAAGGAAGCAGTACGTCTCTCTTTGGCATGTGTCTAGCAGACTACACTGATTCATATTCCAGAACACGGCTTGCTTCAGTAGGATCACTACTTTTAAAGCATCGCGGTACACAATTTGCTGCAAACCCCTGCTCCTTCCTCTACTTTACGACCAAATATTCACCCAGATTTAAACATGCCTTAAAGGGAACCATTTCTGTAAAAGTAACAATACTCTGTTTCTTCACACCAGTTACCCACACCTTAGGTTACTCCTAATGTCAAGCAAACCTGTAATGTTGGCAAGTGTTCAACAATGCGGATTGCGTGTCAGAAATAGCAAACTTTTGCTCAAATGATAGTACGTCGATACTGCAGACTCAGCTGTTTGTATATGCATGTGCTTGCGTGATGACGCCACAAAAACCTCACTCAGAAATTTGTCTAATTGTGCAGAGAAGGAGGAAATAGCACGCTTTCTGGCGAGGTCAAATGACTAATTAGTGACAGTTATTTAGACCTCACTGAGCATTATAATTTTCACTAAAAACTGCGCCGAATTATAAATGCATTATTTTGACCGTGAATTGCTCTCTGCCGTGACCATTCTTTATATGTATATATATATATATATATATATATATATGTTTTACGACGACCAAAGTTGACTTCATATATCCATATACACACATCCACAGAAGCTCATAGGCCCACCTGCATGAACCACTGAAACACTCCATACATATACTTAACACGTTACAGCAGCCCTGTATGACTTGAATCTGTGTTTTAAATTACCAGATCTACACTTTAAATCTTCAGATCCCAAAGTTCAGTAAATATACCTAGAGATTTTAACACTAACCATTCTACATTTTTCCCACACAATATATGTATGTATTCCATAACATTGGTAAAAAATCAGCCATTATTTCTGCATATCGAATTCACCGACAACTGCATTACCCTTTAGGTAGGAACTGAATTTTATACATAAGTTGAATTAATGAATTTTTCATAGAAGTAATACAGACTTTATTAATATGAATTCAATAGAATCAATAGAACAACATATCGAATCCCGGTGGGTACGAGATTTTCCGCCCGTCCAGACCGGCCCTGGGGCCCACCCAGCCTCCTGTAAAATGGGTACCGGGTCTTTCCCGGGGGTAAAGTTGGGCCGGGGCGTGCTGCTGACCACTCACCCCCTTCTAGTGCCGCGGTCGTGGAAGAGAAGAGCTATACTTCTACCCACCCTCTGGGCCACAGCGGGCCTGTAACGGGATCACTTTACCTTTACAATAAAACAACATACGCATGTAGAAGGCCTAAATATTTGTTTATTTGTTTAAACAGATACAAACACGCGCGCGCGCGCACACACACACACACACACACACACATATATATATATATATATTCATGTATACAAAATGAATTACTCACCTCTTGGCATTATTGAATCTGTAAGTATATGACCAAATGCGAAACTTCCAGCTCGGTTCAATTTAGAACATAAGCACTTTGTTACACGAAATATACCAGTTCAAAATAACGATAAATATTAATAATATCTCATCTCAGACGTAACTTCCGGAATTTTCAGATAGGCATTCTGAACCGCTGTGTGACCTCCACGTGCATCTCGTCACATACACAGGGTCTGTGACAACTGCAAGGTACATTTCAGTCCTACATTACCACCTCATCGGTCTGTGTAGCTGCCGATTATTTATACTGCCAGTACAGTGCCGTCACATTTTGTGCGAGGGATGAATTACTGAAGGCTCTGCGCAATTCGAAATAAACGTAAATTAGCAGGCGGTGTGTTCGTCGAGTGCATAAATCTACAACTGTTCAGTGTACTTAGCATATTAAAACACAATATAAATAAATAAATAAGTAAACGATGAAAGTTACTTTAATGCAAGAAAATTAATTAGTGTATTACATTTTCCGGAAAGAAATGGAAAAAGTCATCATATGTCGACGACAATGGAGGAACAGGATATGCAGATACGCGTAAGTAGAGTGCGCTGTCTCCCCGCTTGATGTGAAACGGCTGCTATGATTGTATTGAAATTCGTTTGTTGTTAGAATTTAATATATACTGAGTTTTTCTTCCTTTCTTCTCTGAGGATTTCTTGATATGCAGACAAAAATTTTAATATTTTTTTTTTTGGGATCCTCAATATCTCAAATTTTGCGCATAAATTGAGAATTTAATAATATTGCAATATCGCACTATTTCAAATGAGCATAAAATGCGACCGCAGTTTACTCGACAATTTAAATATGACTTCGTATTTGACAGTGTATCTTTTGTTTGTAGTGACAGCGCAAAGCCGAGCTATGGCTTCAAACAGACCTGTCTCACTGCAGGTTTTGGGATTACCGGTGTTTAATCGTCACATGTTATGCGTGTGTAACTCGATTCCTTTACTGCTGATAATGAATTGTTTTTAATCTTTCAAATCTTTAATAATAGATAGTGGCCGATCCCAGTGACCGCGCGGTCTAAGATGTCAGCTTGTGGCCACTCGCTTGCTGGGATTTCGGGTTCGAATTCTACCGGGGCATGGATGTCTGTTTCTTATGAGTCTTGTTTTGTCAGGTAGAGGTCTCTGCGACGGACCGATCCCTCGTCAAGGGGAGTCCTAACGAGTGTGAGTGCGTGTGCGTGTGTGTCAATGAGTGTGATTAAGTGTAACAATGAACCTCTACACCTAAAACGAATAGGCACAAAAAGGTCGGACTAAAAAGAAAGAAGTATAGTGCACATTACAAAATTACGTAAATGGGGAGCAAATTAAATCTGAATGAAACGAACATAATTTAAACATCCATATTTACATACATTTGCAAATGTGTGAGTTGTGCATGTACACAGTTATATTAGCGTACTTTTTTCGTTCATTACTTCTGTCTAAAACTGTTTAGAGCCTCTTATTTCTGTCTGTGATTCGTAGTTTATGTTACCAAAACCAACTATACGCAAAACGCACATACGTATGTAGAATACGTTGAAGGTATCGATACAATAGCACTACAGCAGTAAAAGGTAAAGCAGTCCCGTTACACGCCTGGAGTGGCCCAGAGGGTTCCAGGAAGTTAAGGTTCCCAGATTTCATGAGAGCGGCACAGAATGGTGGTAAGGTTGTCAGCCTTACGCACCGGCCACCTTTACCCCCAGGAAATGCTCCTGGTACTCATTTCTGTTAGAAGCTGAGTCGACCTGAGGGCCATTGTGCGATCGGAAGGATTTTATGTCAATGAAAAATTCCAATTACACCATCTGGGATCGAAACTACAGAATTACAATGTAATTTTTTAATTAGAATACAGCACAATTCGAATGTGGTATTTTAGTCAGAAAACTTTATAGAATGTTTGTTAGAATGACGTAGTAACTGTAAATATATATTAGCGTCTTTAATTCTCAGAACCAAAATGCAAGACTAATTTATGCACACAGGCTTAAAAGACATGTGCACAGACCTACGTGCAGGACACGCAACTTAAAAAAAAAAAAACCACAGACGGTTTTATGTCGGTGGGACATCGGACTATAATTCGGAGCGCTGCCAAGTGTAAGTTGTCCAGAAACACGTCGCGAACAGCTAGCACTATTGAATTTCGTAATGAAGTTGTGTTTTATTAACAGCACTGTGTAACTTGGTGTAAATTCAGATAGCAAGCGGAAAACGGATTTACGTAACATGAATTGTTGTATCAGAGATGATTAAAAAAAATGCTAAACATTACAGGACCCCTTTATATCGTTGCACCGTGCATTTTGAAATCTCCGTAGTTCACTCACCAACAAATGCACTGTTTATTAACGTAGTCAAAAGTTTTTTAATTTACATTAAAATACACAATAATATCGCTCCTACATGTTTCGGTATTTAATGACCATCATCAGGGAGTTTTATCTGTACCTAACTGAAGTTATATTTATGTTAAAACACTCGGTAAAATTACGTCTTTATACATTGCGTGGTGATGTGGCGACATGCCTTAGAGCGGCATGTCGCCTTACGACATGCTGCCACATCACCACGCAATGTATAACGACGTAATATTACCGAGTGTTTTAACATAAATATAACTTTAGTTAGGTACAGATAAAGCTCCCTGATGAAGGTCATTAAATACCGAAACATGTAGCAGCGATATTATTGTATATTTTAATGTAAAATTAAAAACTTTTAACCAAGTTAATAAACAGTGCATTTGTTGGTGAGTGAACTACGGAGATTGAAGAAACCTCTTTTTATATGACAAACATATCGTCTTGCCTTCTAAAGACACTGAAGCATTTCTTAATTGACTTACCAATAAAAGTGACACAAAGTAACAGTCACGTCCGCTTCGTACCGACGCTCACGATGCCGTCAGGCCAATGCGTTACAAATATATTTCAGAGCTCGCAAAACACTGCGTTGAACGTCATCATCAACACACCAAAATAACTCGCTCAATTTCCAGCGGGCACACTTACTTGTTCCAGAATGGAAAATGCGAAAGTTTGCAAGGAAAGAATGAAATGCATTTCTAATACATCAAGCGCGCTTGCGCTCATTTGCACAGACCCTCTTATGTCGGATGCGTCTATTGAGTGACGTCAGTATATTCACTAGCAGCTAGGCAGCCCACATTGCGTGCGCCACGGTGCTGACAGTAGGCAACAAGAGTTTCACAGGTCGACTGCAACACTACCTCTACGAACGTGTTCTTAGTGTGCTGGCACGGATGTCTTTAAATCTCAGCTACTTGTTTTGGGCTATTTCGTAATATTCAAATCAACTGCACCACCTTTGTAAATTAGATGTCAAACTTCCCTCCAATTACAATTCAGGTTCCGACGGTCTAACACGACTCTGAGCAGAGCCTTCCATTGGACACAACATAAAAATTCATCCAAACTGTCATCCAGAAGCTGGTTTTGTTAATGCTATTAACTTCTGTACTCTCCTTCTCAGTTTTCTAAGTAATAATTTCCAAAGGGGTTTCTCCTTCAAAATTGCATTCACTGTCTTCCCTCACACTAACTACATTTCTACCACAATTTCCCCGAGCGTTTCACTTTGACCATTCCAAAGGATGCACGCAATTCGAAACATAAATTTAATGTCGTAACAGAGCTATTGTCAGTGCAGATTTTCTAGTCCTACGCCCAAACCCCAACTCGAGATAGATGAACACACACTCCTGTCCCCGTGGCTGCTAGTTTCATATAATTGCAGCAATTACACATGTACGGAAGTTGGCACCTCCAACCGCAATTCAAAGCAGCATAATTTCGTATTGTACCGCAAAGGCAAACGGGTGGAGCCTGGAGACCTTAAACAAGTAACGCTGTTCCGGAAATCGTGAAGCACTGGACAGAAAAGTACTTTTTGACTTTTGGTACTGTAAAGTACTGTACATTTACATAATTACCAGCGGTAAAAATACGTAGACGGTAGATAATTACATTTCACCTCGGTGTTTCTAAGTGTGACCAAAAATAAAATACGAAAAGCTCTGAAATTTCAAGTGACTTCATTCGGAAGAATCTACATCGAAAGGTCGTCACCATGCTGATTAAAAAGCCACCTCTCGCAGAATCCTAGTTCCATAGTCACTTCAAAAGTACCACTGACTCTATTCTAAGCCAGCCCGCATCCTATTCCTCAATATTATCCAATCTATATCCAAGCCTCACGGTATTTTACAATCAGGCTACCCAATACAAATTTGCCTGCATATTTAACATCTGTGCTAAATACCCATTCATCTTATCTTATTCACTGGATTATGGTACTATTTGGTGAACATTAATGACAGATGCAACCTGTTTGCACATAATTCGGTGGGCCTCACAATCACAATAATAAAAGAGTAGTTTCTTGTTAAGTAATACAGTATTTCTGCGATAAGGCTGTCTCGTTACCTCAATAAATATGTTATCTCCCATTATTTACCACTTCAGTCTCCATACAAACGACAAAGGTCAGTATTAAAATAAACATCATATATGGCTGGTAATAAATATATTGTAACAATATTTTATTGATCATATATGAATGGTATCAATACAGGTACTGGCAAATATAGCAAGATGCATAAACAGTGAGTACCATTATAACTAGCTACTTTGTAACAGGTCATCATGTTATAAGAATCTGCATTTTTGCACTGCATACAAATTAAACAACACAAATTATTGCTGAAATACATATGTTGAAACAATAAAATAACTTGAGAGTACAGCTTCCACAATAAAATGTTAATGCTTTGGTGCTGTTCAGGTCTTCAAAGTGCTTTACAATCATAACAGCAAGAGGAATAAACATAAAAAAATATCCCTGTCAAATGATAGTCTAGCAACACACCACTCTTCATTAAGTTGCACATACCACTGCATTTCACACATTCTACAGTAACGAAATGTTGCCACCTTGCAAGGCATTCACAGAACAAACGTCCATGAGCAAGAGTTCACCAATACATTTCCTTTTAGCCATAGTGACAGTCAAGTGTAATAATGTTACTCACAGTTGTATTAACTAATTCTGTAGAGCAGAGACTTTGGGAAGCTGAGAATTACTGAGCTGGGCAACAAGTTCCTTTAAAGGAATCTTTAAGTTTCATCACATCATTCTGCACAATCAACATCATCCTGAGCCAGCTGAATACTTTCACACCCAAATTATTTAAGCTTACTTTTAATATTATCCTCTTAACTCTACCTAGCTCTCCCAAGTTGTCTCTCATGTTCATATTCTCAGAAAAAAATTGTTCACATTTATCACCTCCCTCGTGTGTTACATACCCTATCCATCTTACCCACTTTCATTTCACCACCCCATTCATATTTTGGGGATGAGTAAAATATATGAAGACTTTCATGTAATTTTGCTCCAATCTACTACTTCCCCTCCATAAGCACTTCAAAATCAGAGAACATGTTTATTCTTGAAGACAGCAAATAATGTGCTTTCAAATTGTGGCATGAGAAAATGCAATGAAATCTTGCAAAATGTATAAATAGGAGAAATGAGAAAAGCAAATAATTTTGGTTGCCACGCTTCACAAAAATATACAACTTTGGAGATGCAGGTATGATGGATAAATATGAACACAGATATTATGGAAACATAGTGTGAGGTCCAGTGACAAGCATTCTGTTCATGGTAATGAACCTTCATGTAGCTGAGTAACAACAAACTTTTCACACAAGATCCACCTTGCCAAAGGACTGCATAATGCAGATCCTAGAGTTTATACTATAGTACTTCCATTGGTTAATGAAGGATACATGTCTATGTATAATTTAAAACCCCAGAAGTTTGTAATACAGGTTACAAAGATATGCATGTAAGGCTCAACCCCTTATAAAATGCGTGTGTGTGCTAAGAGGAACGTTATAATTTCCAGTGCATATGAATGCTACTTTGGCTGGTGTAATGAGTGAACTACGAATACGGATAGGGACTAAAGACAAAGTACTCGTTATCTGATTACTGCAGAGGTGGTCCTACAAAGCTAATGGTATATAAATGAATAAACAAACATATATCTGTATATAAAAGAGAGAAGTAACTGAGGGCTTGAAAGGTGAAGTGTCAGACAAAAAATTCAAGGGGCAGCAAAATGAATGTTTTAAAAGAAATATTTGATCTTGTACTAAAAAAATTAAATTGCATTTCAAAAACACGAAATCCAATAAACTAGCGTGATTTTTTAAGTTTTATGTCTTATGTGGCCATTGTGACTACTTGCCCCAGGCACCAGGAATCATAGCTATGCCACAGTACACTACAAAATAATCGGCGAACTTAGTGCTATAAATAAAGGAAGAATTATAGGTCATTTGATGACTATCAAAAGAGACGACTGACTGATCACAAACGGTATTTAAAGAACTAGATGGAATTAGTTGAGATTTATGTCAAAGTACTACTAACTCAGCACTTTCCTGCAGAGACTGAATGAAACATAGCATTAGGACACTACTGCTGACATAATTCCCAGTTACAGATGTCACATACATATAGGTCTGACTCTTTAAGGTTATGCAGCTATGATAACCTGAATCTTACAAAAATAAAAATATGTGAACAAATGATAACTACAGTTTCCATTTCTGAATTTACAATATATGTTCAAAACCTACAACTTTGGTCCCAGTACAACCATGATATAGGAAACAAAAACATGGCTCACATCAGTTCATTACGACACCGTTTCCCAAATTTTCTTGTTCTAAGACTCCTTTGGATTTGGAAAATAACCACAGATCCTTACATCCTCACACACATAAATATACAGTGTACGGATAAAAGGTATCTCAAAACTGATTTTAGTTAGACACTAATAATCAGTAGCATATTTAGCAATGCACTGCATGATTTGACCTTATTAAAATGACTGTCGTTCACATCATGGGTACAGGAAGTTTCTAAATTAGATAATGTAAAAGACATATGAAATAAATATATTGCCAATTAAAGACATTCCTCAATTATTTTCAACACAATATTTTTCCCTTCATTAAAAAGAGAATATGCAAACTTCAAAGTAGCTATTACAGAAACACATCCACGGATCTTGTTGGGAACTGGTTATAGATCCCTTTGGTTCTGCAGAGCACAGTTTGGGAACCACTGCATTAGGGTTTTCCTCTCTGCTCCCACAGATTAGTCTATAGGGGTGAGGTCTGCAGATCCGGGTGTTCAACTATGTGGACCACCAAGACTGATCCATCAACCATGGAAGCAATTACACATAATGAAACAAAAACCGAACTGCATGCTGTGCGAGACATAACACTCAACTATGCAATTACTCATAAAAGACAGTTCAGTCTGAGGTCACACATGAACACGCAAACACGAATGCTGCAAACATCCATAGCTCTGTAACCCTTAAAAAATAGACCTATGCTGATTGTGACATTTCCCAATGGAAATGACCTCAGCAGTAAGATTCCTAAGTTACAACATGAAGTGAATCTCTCTGCATATAATGCATCTGGTATATAAGCATCTGTCGGCAAACAAGAGTGAAAAGACTGCTAGGATTATAAAGCAAAGAATAAAGTTGCTGGTTCACTGGTGGCCATAGCATTCGCAGTTGTCCCAGTTCATCTAGTCACACTTGTGTGCAGTTAGTGACGAATATGAAGAAATATTC
>Ga0131853_10022628_pt1 | contig 11368 bp, 6 predicted proteins | sample TergutLab28metaG_FD_92764 | JGI IMG/M metagenome (GOLD analysis project Ga0131853, IMG submission 92764) | Labiotermes labralis P1 segment gut microbial communities from Petit-Saut dam, French Guiana - Lab288 P1 (version 2) (version 2) | ecosystem: Host-associated > Arthropoda: Insects >...
CCCCCTTCCACACACGCTATGACACATATGTACAAGTGAACAGTTGTGATTCAATTGCCGGCAGAGGCCAGAAATTTTTCTCTTCTCCAAAGTGTCCTGGCCAACTCTGGGGCCACCCCCCCCACATCCTATCCATTGGGTACTGGGTCTCTTTCTTTAGGTGTAAAGCGGCCGAGGCGTAAAGCTGACCGCTCACATCCACCTAGTGACAAGAATAAGAATAAATGGAGCTATACCTTCCTCATCCATATGCCTTCATGGTGTGCACAGGGACAATCTTACCTTTACCTTACTAGGATGTACTGATTCATGTTATGAATTCTCTAGTAAGATTAGAGCAAAATGACGTTAAACAATCCGACTGTCCAGTCTGCATGCCTAAAAAACTTAACGGAACTAGAAGCTCGTAATCAGTGTCACAACCAGAATAAAGACACAGCATTACTGGAAACACCCCTTCAGAAACTTAGTCAACAATTCTGCTTGCAAGTGACACCCTATACGAGGTTATGCAGTAAGAATCTGGTATAAGTTTCTTGTTAACCAAACGCTATTAACCACCACATAAAATTATATTGATCCTGTCTTCTTCGTGGCCAGTAGCCTCTTTATCCCGGTTTTGTGCGTCTAAGAGGCTGCAAAAAGTTGGCGAAATGTCAAGACAACTTTATGGCGGTACCGTGAGCAAAACATCCCATAGACCATAAGTCATTTCGAAGTCGTTATCAAGTTCAGCATTTGTGCATTGTAGGAACTGGTACATAATCAACTTTAAAGTGGCGTGTATTAGTATAAACTTAAATCTTTACAATTAAATCAGATTTTTAAAATGATAGACAACCTTGTGGCTGCATACACGCGCGTCAGTGTACTGAACATGTCCCACGTTCTTTATCATGCCAACATGGTTCTGATTACACACGCTACCATCTGGTGGTGCCTGTTTTCCAGCTTACAGTTGTAGTAATCCTAGGCTTCATTCAACCCCAGAACATGCCTACCTTTTGCTATCCACCTTCTATGACAATTGACGTTCTCATACTACGTAACCCTTCCGCCACCGCCAATACGTGGTGTTGTCAAGGTGTTTCCATATTCGTCTTTCTGTTTCAAGATGACGTCCTCCAAATAGAGTGGTAGTTCATTTTATCTAAAGTTTCGCTAATAAGCAACTGTTAAAAGGTTCCTACATTAAGCTAGATGTGCACTGGTCAGCTAATTAAAAATGTGATTAATTAAAACTACAACTCACTACAGTTCACCAGCAATATCAGTTCACCGCTCATACAATTATACCATTTTTATTGTTTTGTTGGCCGTGCATCGTGATGTATCCGTACAATAAGAACCAACTGGATGCACTATTTACTTTCAATTTATTTCAGTCATTAAACTCTACATGTTTCGAGCAGGCTTACTGCTCATAATCAGGAGGTACTACTCTGTATATACAGTAATTGGTATGTGTCATGCTTTTATGCTGCTTGGCTGTTGGCAAGATCAAGGTGGATCCTGCCAACAGCCAGTCAACATAAACGCATGACCTATACCAATTGCTGTATATACAGAGTAGAATCCCGTTATGATGAGCAGTAAGCCTATTCGAAACATGTAGAGGTTAATTACTGAAATAAATTGAAAGTAAATAGTGCACCCAGTTGGTTCTTATTGTACGAATGTATACCATACAATATAGATGTTTGTTACTCAGGACGATGAAATATTGGGTCTCTAACGTCTCAAGAAAATTAAATTAAAACCATTAGCAAACCTAATAGAATATATGACTTCATGGCAGCTGCCATACTGGCCACAACGATAGTCACCTGCTTTACACAAAACTGGGGTATACCTTGTACAAATTCTGATGGCACAAAGAAACGGACAACTAACTATCTGTCCCCTTTAACGTCATTTTGGTATATGGGGATCCTTAAGCCAGTCTTCAGACTAATGTCTTCTTTACACCAAAACTGAATACAGACAGTAAACACGGGAACAAAGGGTTAGCTGCCACTTCACACAAACAGGCAGCCTTCAGCCAAAGCACTTCCAAACTGCCAACAGTTAATACAATTCGCATATAAACAGGATTATGCCAGCACATAGTTTGCCTTGCACCCGGAAAAGTCGGTCCGCTTCGAAACGAAGATTGGACTGCTACACCGTGTAAAACTCACTTGTGTATAAATGACCTTGGATATTAGCATTTAGAAATTGTGTGCATCATTTTGTCACTGCGTTTGAAATAAATCGAAAAAAAAGGGGGGGGGGGGAACCTGAGGAAGTTGTTTACGACTTTGATATAAAAAAATGTATTCGGACTATTTGCTGCGTCCTGTATTTTTAAACGGTATATCCTGTCAAGCAGGAAGCATATTTAAAGGGTAACGCAAATTATTCATATGGGAAAATGTTGGTGTTAATTATTCCAACGCATTAAACTTTGAGTATCTTGAGTGGGGTCACCTTAAATGGGTTTCGTTGTATTATTCATTCAAAGTACACAGTATGAGAACCTATGAGAGTCTTTCTTACCTTAAATTGCATAAGAGAAGTAACAGAAGGTAAGGGCAGCGTAAGATTGGGACGAGGATGGCGAAGTGTAGAGTCGCTCACACTACGAGACATCCTCCGCCAGAGAGGCCCCTGACCATTATGTTCCTCATCCTTTGACATCTTGACCCCTACATGGGGACACTAAGATGGGAAAGACAGCCATACTACTAGAAAGTTTTGTACAGCACTATATCACAACATGTAGTGCAGAAGTACACACTGAATTTCCAATGTATAAAGTTATGCGTATTCAAAAGTACTGTTAACTACAAATTTAAGCCAAAAGCACTAGTGTATTACGAGACAAGTCTAGACTTTCAAACATAAATTTCCATTGCCACATTTATATAATCAGGCTACTAAGGCTAATACTATAAAATGGCTGAGAAGCAACGAAAAATGAAACAAATATGGGCCGACTAAAAATACATGGTATGGAAACAAGTCTCTAAAGCCAACACTACGGAAAGGTAAAGAGCAGGAAGGAAAAATAAAAATGCGGGGTAAGTATACAGCAAGTTGTGGTGTGATGTGAGTTCTAACATCTGTGCTGCAATTGCTACACTTTCATGCAACTGTGTGAGTAAGAGCAATACGTTCAGTTCTGAAACTAGCAAAACACAACAATACTGGTCCATCTTTCTAAAAGCTCGCTGATAACTGCTGGAGTTTCAAAAACACACTTACTTCATCCAAACTGAAGACCATTTTTAAAAAATCCAAGATGCCCTATAGCTCAAATACACACTAGGAAATTTCGTATTTTCTTCGTATTCAACCAACAAACTAACATAAAATCTCACAAATAACAGCATGATTTGCCAATTTAGATCTGTGTGCTTTTGTCAGATAACAATAATGAAACACGTAACACAAATTAATGTTACTAAAAACAACAGGAGAATAACAGAATATTATTTATTGCAGAAATACGTAACTGTTGCGCTCTGATAAATTCTAAACGAGCTACATGTTTAGAGAGTAGATTATACTCTGTTGCAACATCAACAAACACAAGAGTACATTATTTTACATTAAAAGCAAAATGGCTAGCTAAGAATTAGTTGATGGTGCAGTTCTGTGTTTCTCAAACCGCGAGTCATTAATAGATACGATTACTGGAAGAGAGTTCTCAATAAATCCAGGTCAAGAGAACGAAGTAGATGCAAGGAAGGTAAGGGAATATTTTAAGAAGCCCTTATGAAGTGAGAGAAATGAGGACTTTGGAAAGGAGAGATTCTGGAAAGGATTTGGTCGGAAGAATTGGGTATACTGACGCAGTAGTAGTAGTAGTAGTAGTAGTAGTCATTTATTTTAAAAATGATGAGTACGAGAAGAGTGACGGAAAAGAGAGATATCCAATGAATTTCTGAGTGAGGAATGTACAAAAGCTGCAGTTGGAATACTATAAACACAAGAAGAAATCAGGGGCAGGAAGTGGCGCAGTTCATTGAGGCACCGCGCTACAAGGGAAGACCGCGGGTTCGATTTCCGATGGTGTCAGTGCAATTTTTCATTGACCTAATACTCCCGGCCGCAATATTGTCCTGGAATCGACTGGACCTCTAGCAGAGATGCGTACCACAAATATATCCTAGGGGGTTAAGGCGGACGGTGGGAAGGGCTGACAAACTTACTACTTTCATGTGCCGGTTTTCTAGATATTGGGAGCCTCAACATCCCGGAACCCTAAGGGCCTATCCAGCTTACCTTACTGTGAAACAGAATTTACAAAACAAAGAAGTTCAACAGGACTGAGAACAAGTTCATTAAATTTTGTTTTTAAACGGAAACAGAAGAGGAAAGACGCGGATGTTTCGAGAGGAACTGCATTACTACCAACAATGACAAACATATATACCACATTACTGAAGGAAAACTGTACGTCTGTACTAAATCTAAAGGAATTATAGTTCGGCCTGCGTGAACAGTGCGAGTGGGAATAAGAGTAAGCCTATCCTCTGCCCGAGCTACTAAAACCTCTTGGGCAGCGTGGCTCCAGCTTCGATCCAAGCTCTCCTGTTCAGGAAACAATATATTTGGAGCCATTATGGGTATAGCAAACCATGTACAGAAGTCATCCTCCTGACCGCACTTCCCTCCCACCCTTACCACTTTCTGAAACCACGGTATTGTGCCCTGCAGGTATCTCCACAGCTCCCCTGAGAGGTGGGCGTCTCTACAGAATGCACAGCGAAATGCATACACACAGTTATCCTACTGCGCCCGATGCGATGGCAGCGACTCCAACTTGGCGCTCAGCTTCTGCACCACACCACAGAGCTCGGTGCAAAAGCGCATTTTCGTTACGGCCGGAAGCCCAAGCAACCGACACTGCGAAGTATGGGTGTAACGGAATGGCTCTTCCCTGCGTCCTGATGGGGGCACCTCGACCGGAGCTGCGGGAAAGCTTGCAGACGGATAAGCATGGCCTTCAAAAACTCAACGGCATCATTTTCAGGCATGTCGACGTTCAACACGAGGCGCAAGTATCCGTCTTCTGGGAAAGAGAATGTGCCAAAACTCCTTCCCTCGCTCCTACCAAGAGAAAAGAAGCCGATAGTGGCCAGGAAGCCACAATGGCAATATGAGGCACCAATACAAGCAAATCATTCATCCGGACCATAAGCTTGCTTAAACAATTCGCGCGAATGCAATCTACAACTTTCATATCTTTCAGTTCTAAAACATAAGTCGATGCTTTGTGTCGTCGCTCCTCTGGAGGGAAGATTTTCTTTTCCATCTTGGAGTTCGGGAAAGTGGTGACAGATGACATGTCACTCACTGACCCAGCCACGTCACCGGGTGTAATGGGAGAGAAGCGACGTAGTGCTGCATCTTTTGAAACAGTAGGTACTGCCGGATTTTGAGCACTCTTTCGTGTGGGCTCCTGTGACCCACATGACAACTTCGGAGCGGCTCACCAGGCGGCTCTTCCCTCATTACAGTAGATTTGCCAGTCGCCAGACCCACCTTCTTTCTCATTGGATTTGGCAAGTACGAGTAGTTCGGTGACTGCAGTTCGCATTTATCTAACAACACCCACCGCTGGGACTTAATACGCCACACGCAAGCGGGGCCAGGGATCTTCAAAACGCGGCAGTTACAGTTTTCGGATTACTCAGTCAAACATTTCGATTCACGTACTTTCAAAAACAAAGATCTATATTAATTGTAAACTGACAAATATAAAAGTCTCGTTCTTTCGCGCGTGATTATTTGCAACATGCATGCTTTTATGGAATTTTCGTCTTTGTAAGTTAATGTATAACACCATTCTTTACAGATTCGTCATTCAGAGTTGAATGATGGCCGATGGGTGAACCCGGGAGGAATTTTGAAGGAAACAGGCACGTCCTATTTTATGATCTCCTATATGTGATTGCAGGGACAGAAAAAATATGAGTCAGTATCTGGCCACAGAGCCGAGCACAATCTTCAGGAGCAGTAGGGCTAATAATCTTCAGGAGCAGGAGGGCTAACAATCTTCAGGAACAGGGGGGGGGTAATAATCTTCAGGAGCAGGAGGGGTAATAATCTTCAGGAGCAGGAGGGCTAATAATCTTCAGGAGCAGGGGAGCTAACAATCTTCAGGAGCAGGGGGGCTAATAATCTTCAGGAGCAGGAGGGTTAATAATCTTCAGGAGCAGGAGGGCTAACAATCTTCAGGAGCAGGAGGGGTAATAATCTTCAGGAGCAGGAGGGCTAATAATCTTCAGGAGCAGGAGGGCTAATAATCTTCAGGAGCAGGAGAGCTAACAATCTTCAGGAGCAGGGGGGCTAATAACCTTCAGGAGCAGGAGGGTTAATAATCTTCAGAAGCAGGAGGGTTAATAATCTTCAGGAGCAGGAGGACTAATAACTCGACGGCAACAATCGAAAATTGTCTTCCGCAAACGTATCGATCAGGAAGAACACAGCGAGATACATGTATTATCGGCGGCTGTACATTAATAACAGTGACGGGAATGCGACAACGAAGAGACGAAGGAAGAATGTGGACAATCTAAAAATTCAACAAGTCACAGCGACAAGGGACGGTATTGAAGAAAGCGTCTCCAACATAGTGCAGTACACTAGGAATTCCTCATGGATAATTAGGTCACGAATGCGGATCCACGTGCCGAAGGTTGTAAACTATATCGAGTGAATTTGAAAATATGACGTTATATTCCAGCAACATCCTTATATCTGGCATAAATCTGATTTAAAGTAAGCAGATTTGACGAGTTTCGACGTTTAGTATTTCATTTGCCTTCTACGTAAAATAAGTGACTAGCTTTTAAATATTTCTGCCTTTGACGACAATTAATACGGAATATCCGATACTTGAGCACTTTTAATGAAATTGAACGGAAATCTCAGACAGGCTCTCAAACAGCTTTATACGTTACAGCACTCTTATTTCGCACCCACACTGATGCATGACTATTAAAATAGCTTTGGTGCCAACAGAAAGACTTAAAAATGGGTTGGACATACAACGTACTACACACACTAAAAAGGAAGAGGGGTAACTGTATTGGTCGCATTTTGCGATGAAACTGCCTTCTAAAATACGTCACTGATGGAAAGATACAAGAAAGGACATAAGCGACGGAAACACTAGGAAAAGACGTAAACAGCTACTGGCCGATCTTAAGGAGACCAGAAGATACTGGAAATTGGAAGAGAACGCACTTGATCGCACGCTGTGGAGAATTCGATTTGGAATAGGCTATGGACCTGCCGCTAAGACAGACTGCGCGATGAATTAATAATATTTATGAACGTAATGTTCACACAATCTTCAAAACAGTAATGTTTTAAATAAAGCAAAAAAATGTAACATAGTATATTTATTTCAATCGTTAAAACTGCTGGCAGCAACGTAATGGTAACTTCAAAAATTAAATTCCACACACGTCATTACATATCCTCTCTTAATACGAGACCATCCAGTCGTTGTTTCTAACAAATCACATCTTAACCTATGAACTAATCTATAATACCCAACGTTCTGATTATTACGCTATTTTTATTTGTTTTTAATGATTACCCATACGTCATTTTGACACCACAAAGAACAATTTATTCCTTCCATGAACGGTGGTTGAATATAACACTTCCGCATTTGTACACACAACTATGCATCTTACGTGAAATTGCATGGAGAAAATTACCTCACGACAGCCCACAGATAACAGCTTAATTTCGTACGTTCTCACAGGGCAGACGGCATCTTCAGTAAGAACCGTAACTCATCAAATTCCACTTTCCAGAAGACATTAATTTCATATTTAGAAGGAAGATGAAATGGATATTACTGTATGCTACAAGGGGGGGGGGTCGTGTAGTTCAAAATACACGTCCCAATGTTTCGGTGGAATGCGCTGTCTCGATCTTCAGGGTAGTTATGGCAAAAAGTCACAAACGTAAGAACCACAAATCCCTAATTTAAATTTCATGTTACAAGCATTACAAAATAGAAGCACCATTTGCGATTAACGGGCAAATTTCATGAAGCTGTACAGGCAATAAAAGAAGGAGAAATACAAAAGAAAAAATAAATGCGCTGTACACCACAAAATATTCAAACATGAAGTGTCTCACTATTTCAGAAAACTAATGTGATTTGTCAATAAATGAAGATACCTAGAGAGAATATGATTTTACATGCTCAGCGTTCTTCGTCGCTTCATTAAAAATGAAGTTCTGCAGTAAACACACAAAATACCATAGGCTGCAAACATCACATTATGAGACAATGGCATGAAGCATCTCTACGAGTCTGCTTCCATTGGCAATTTACAATGCGGCGTATTGCTGTCATACGAAACTACAAATTGTCAGTGCGGAAGTTGTGAAATTAGTACACGAAGTTGGCCTGGAAAACCATGTGGGTGACATAAACCAGAGCTACTTAAAACGCCAACCCCAAACTTTGGCTTCTGGCCACAGGCAGAAATGAATCACTCTCGACAGTTCTGCATTCTCCTGCTCGAGGACACCTGACGTCCTTCGAAGACATTTTTGGCAAAGATGTCGGATGTTCTGAATATTACGGAGCTATTTCCAGTACTTATTCCTACGTGATTCTGACAAGCGTAGGTCGCCAACTACAGCGCGGGGGGGAGGGGGGGCACAGTGAGAACTGAAACTGACTTCTTACGTCATTATTCCTATGTCGCCCTCAACACTGGGTGTCATTTTACCCTCTGGGCTGTATTCAATGACCAACAGTACAGCGACCCTCCATTAGGTTAATCTTCTCTCGATTTACAGTGAAACGTGTGCACAAAGTTTTCTCACCTCACAGTATTCGAATCATATCTACGCACAACGTAATCACAAAAATCATCAGTATCTTCTTAATATAGGACACTGCTGAAAATCTTCACTGCTTCAGTTCGTTTCTTTCATAATTCCTGCATACACTCCGCACTCTTAGCACACTTGTCCAAGCAGGCTTGCCTTGCTGAGCTCTTCGTGACGTATGACGAGTCTTCCCCCTCCTGACTCCAAAACTACAAAACAACATATACATTCTCACATGCATACAGTTCCATTTTGTTAGCTTACAGATCACAACTGTGTAGGCAGACAGGTCTGCCACCGGCACTCATATCTCATAGTATTTTAGCCATAACATGAGATGTCGAAGCCAGAGAATACATGAATAATACAAAAAATTAATCCACATGAATACTATGAGAATCCCAAAAGCTGTTCAGAGTAACAAAACGAAATCCACCACAAAGTCTGTTACAAATGTGGAGCAAGACAAGGCATTTATCCCGAAGAGTAAAGGTCAGAATTGTATTTAGCAGTGCGTGCAACATAACAACAACTCAGCGCCTTACTACCATGTAAATAACAAAAAATGCGACAGATGCAGCAACACAAAACACAGTAATACACAAAATACTCAGTCGCGAAGGACGCAACTTACATGACCTAGCGAAAATATGTGCCGGTGCCTCTTCATTCAAGGCTATTTCCTGTATCTGACTTACTGTATCGGTTTACATTCTACGAAGTGCGGTAAAATATTTTGACACCGAAAATCTATTACCAAAGATAATTTCAAGTAAGAGCAACTGATGTTGAGTTCGCCTCAGAAGGTGTCAGTGATTACAGGGAATAGCATACAAATACAGCAGCAGACTCTAGCGATGTGATTTTAAGACAACAAATGGACGGTTTGTTTTTGCTGTGACGCTTCGACCCAATTCCGGGTCATGACCTCCTCTGAAGGGGCTTCGCGATCAAACTCATTGGATAGACCACACACGGTAGGGCTCCTCTGGACGAGTGATCAGCCCAACGCAGAGACCTGTACCTGACAACACACAACACTCAAAAGAGACAAACATCCATGTCCTAGGCGGGATTCGAACCCCACACTCCCAGCAAGCAAGGGGCCGCAGACCACTCCTTAGACCGCGCGGCCAATGGGATCGTGGACGGTTATACGGACATACTGATATTGTTAAATGAAGACAGTAATCTAAGAGCAAACACTGCGGCTGAAAACACAGTGAGTCGATGCCGAGGCCTTTTGTGTGGGCTATGCGCAGGACAAATTCGATCCGGCGAAAGGCGCGATCAAAACATTTCACAGGGCGTTTTCTGCGTTTCTCCACTGATTAATTTATAGAGTACGTGACTCACACCCGTCACGAATGGCGCAATTCGCACTTTGACTCAAAGCACCAAACGGAAGTAGACGTTGTTTTATATGGCAAAGCAACACCGGCAGCCTTGGACGTGACTTCGCAGTGCCTACAATTTAAAAACAAATAAACCGGCCGACCACTGCATAAACGGAATTAAAATAATGTTAAAAGAAAAAAAAAATGCAGATACATGAAACTTAAAACGTATTCCTTCGTTTTCATTAACGAAGCCAGAATCAGGACTGTTGAACAACAGAAAAATTGTAAAACAGCAGACAGATGCTGGCATAAGCACTGAGCATGCTGCGAGAATGTTTAACGAATAACGATTAATTCGCACGATCTGCATGTCTACTGTCAATATTTTCATTATTCATACTGACGTGAACTGTTCTGACACCAACCCTTCAACAGCCGCCGTAACAGGCTACCAGCCAGACAACCGAAGAATCGTGGTTCTGTTACCGGTAGGGGCATCGAACAGCAAGAAATAACACTCTGTCGTTTTCAGGCACGAATTATGAACTCAGTCTTTGGTTTAATGTAAACCCCCATTCTCCCCTCCCCACCCCCACCCAAGAAAGAGAACACACGGAAAACTTCATATGAACGACATCCAAAATATGAACACCAATAATAATAATAGATAATAACAATTCATTTCAAACCTGACTAGCGCGCCAGTTTATGGCAAGTTATAAAACAAGCACCAAATACATATAGCACAAATTAAATAAATACACACACACAAGTGCGACAACACACAGAACAGAAAACACCCCAATTCAATCTAATTCCTGTGCAAGCTTAACAGCGCACAGGAATTACAAAACTTGAACGAAAACTACATAAACAGACACACAACAATCACATAAAAAAAAAAGCCAACGTTAAGTGCGTGAGTTGACTCAACGCCACATTAAATTATTGTCCGGTTCCTACACTCTTCATTTCTTCAATACACGAGAACAAACACAAAAAAAAAACCGCACAATGAATCGAAATACAACAAAGGACAAAAATGTGATGAGTTAAGGTGATGAATGGACACAGAGAAAAATCTATTAAATTACAACCCCCCCCCCCCCAAAAAAAAAACAAAAAATAATTTGTACCACTCAAAAGCAAACAATACTAACAATTGTTTTAAA
>Ga0131853_10022630_pt1 | contig 11368 bp, 8 predicted proteins | sample TergutLab28metaG_FD_92764 | JGI IMG/M metagenome (GOLD analysis project Ga0131853, IMG submission 92764) | Labiotermes labralis P1 segment gut microbial communities from Petit-Saut dam, French Guiana - Lab288 P1 (version 2) (version 2) | ecosystem: Host-associated > Arthropoda: Insects >...
ATCCATATCAAGCAGCGTGGGATATTCCAATGATTCCGGTTTCGGCACCACAACATCGCCAAAGCCAATATCAAATTGGAGTGCTTTTCGCATATTACCTAAATGAGCTGTAATCTTGATCCGCACACCTTCATAGTCTGCATCTTCTTTGATTCTTTCGGCAGTTATGCTGTCGGTGTCAAATGTAACGGCATCATCGGATTTAATGGCCGATATATCGGCAAAAATACCACACAGCGTATCCAAATTACTAGCGGTTTCTTTGGCAAGTAGATCTATATCTTTCGTGGCGCGCGCTTTTTCGTTCATGATTAAATACAGTAATAAACCGCCTTTTAATACGAACTGGTCACTGTATCGCGACAATGAAAGCCTAAACAATAGCCGTTCAACAAAATATAGCATTAGGATAAAGTCAAATTGCTTGCGCTCCTTATCTGCTATATTTTTTAGTCGTGCCCTAATTGAAGCGGCATTATTATTACTCATACAAGCGCCTCCACATAAGGATAAATTATTTTTTTCTTGCCGAGTAGTTTGGCATATTCCAAGAGTTTTTGGATATTACAATTACCGCCTGCGATATAATTTCTAAGCACTTCCAACGCAATGCCTTTTTCAACCTCATTGTCATACTTAAAGCAATCACACACGGTTTTTTCCGCATCATACATCCTAACCATTACCCCGTTTGTTTCTGCATTGATTATACCTGCTTCAAAATGACTGTTTGTCATATGGTATATTCTAATGAACAGGTTGGGGGGGAGGACCGGGCATGTCGCACCTCTCGGAAGCGCAACGCAAATTTCCGATGGATTAACCGTCGCCAGTCTGTAATGGTCAATTGCGGTAAAAAGGCACAGCACACCCATCGGAACCAGCTTTGCGATAATTTCTATATCAGAAATTACCCCTTGCTTTTCGATATAGTAGCCTAGCTTCACCCTCTCAAGAAAACCTTCTTGCACAAGCAACTTTACATCACGTTTATTAAACCCATTTTTATTAAGTGTTTGGGTTTTTACTATGCCGCCATTAGCCTCCAGAAGTTCTTTGAGAGTGTTAATTTTAGCGTTTGTCATAATTCGCACCTCATCTACTACACATACGCATTATGTGTAGTAGATTTAGTGTATCATGCCAATATTCGCTAGTCAATCATGGGCTTACGTGTGTTCCGTAATCTGAATGCTTCAACCTCATATCCAACCATGCTGTATCTCTAATAGCTGCTTGCCCATACTGTACATAGGCCGTAAGGCGCAGCATAAACCCACCCATATCATATAACTCTGTGGTACAAACATCAAATACATGGTTTTCGTTAAACGCCCCGTATCCTTGTACCAACATAATCTCGTCTGCGATGCTGTTGTCGGGAGCTGTAAATACCGCGTAGAGTACATAATTAAATACCCCCACATCGTCGGCGGACACCTCGAATGAAACGAGGATATCTTCGTCTGTATCATGTTCAGTGGATACATCGAAATACCTAATAAATATATGCTTCATATAAACAGAGTAAGGAACCGATATTTCGGTATTAGTCAACGGATCATAAGCCATTCGCCAAACGCCGGGCATAGCATTTGGGAGAAAATATTGTACAAAGTTGCTGCCGGATCTATACCGTATGCTTTCCATATCTGCCATGTTTCCATCGGGTGCTATGAATTGAACGATTGGAGGCTCTTCATCAAAGACCACCACGACGGTCATGCTATAGGTATCGTAAAGAGTAAAGATATCGCGGCTTTCCGGCAAAGCATGGCTTGACGTATTAGAAATTAGGAAAGCAAACAATATAATCATGCCAAAGCCAATTGTACTGACTATAATAAACAGTGCATTGGGCCTTTTGCCTTTGAATTTTTCATTCATTATCTTCATCCCCCTTAAATATTCCGTTTGACTATCCGTGAGATAATCCCAATGGCAACGCCGCCTTCTTCATCAATGCGAGTACAGACAAATAGCACATCATCACCCCGTCCGGGTTTACGCCGGTCAAAGCACTTGTGGGAAATGGCCCTGTTTCCATCAACAAGATTAATAAAAACAATACCCCCGCCTACATCCGTGACTTTGCCCATGATGTTGGTTTGCGGTTTCAATGCCAGTAATGTCTCACGGGTGGTGTCTTCGGTTAAGGACTTTATATCGGCTCTTACACTTAGGTTTTCGGGGGCATCACCTTGTACGCTTTTAACACGTACTTGAACTGAATCGCCCACAAAGTAATTATCCCTGCAATCACCGACATACCCCCAGCTTATATCTCGATTGCGGATAGGCGTCTCCACCCCAAATATTTCTACACGAATAGATAACTCGCTTACGGCAACTATGCGGGCCTCCACTATGCGACCGGGATAGACCTGTGGTTTGCCGTTAGTGCCGTTAGTTAAATAAAAACGGCGGCGCAGGCGTAGCATGGCGGCTTTTCTGCTTGCGACGGCCGCCCGTTCTTCGCCTTCGCCGGTAATGCCACGAACTACAAAGTCTATTTCGGCACCAATCATACGGTTAAGCACGCGCATTGAACGCTCGTTAAACTCGGTATCGCTTTGCCCTTGGGGGCGCTTCATGCCTAGCTCCATCTCTTTCATTGGAATTGCGATCCGCTGACCTTCGTAATCCACGATGGATATGAAAGCACCGTTTTCCAATTGCTCTACCCTGCCAAAAATACCGGTTAGGTGTGTACCGGTTAGCTGTGAGTTTTTGATATCATGCCAGACGGCATTTATCTTATCTTTATGTGTTTCAACATCGGCACCGACCTCCAGGGTCAACACCGGTGCAGACGATTCAGCCTTTGCTCGCTGCCGCCTTTGTCTTGGCGCGGATATTATTTCGGGTTCGTTGTCGGCCGTTGGCTCTGTATTTTCTGACGCGGCTTTTAACATGTCATCATTGAGTGAATTATCCTGAGATTCCACCATGATTTCGTTGCTGTCTGTTGATTCCGGGACAAGCACCTCACCTTTTTTAGGCATATACTTTCCTCCGTTTCCCTATCTCATTGATTTTTGGATATAAAAAATGACCTGCAACCGTTTAATAACTCTCCGGGGCCAGGCCAAACAAGCTTAATCGTATTTCCATGTTTGCTTACATATCTGACAGTATATCGTCAATGTCTATGGCGCTGTATGGTTCATAAACATGCATATCCAAGTCCCCTTGTATGCATTTTTCATCCGGTAATGTGCCGGACTTGCCTGTAGACATGCCTTTTGATTGTGCATCTTTTGTTGATGGCGGAATTATGGGTGCTGTCCTCGTCTGCGGCGCGGGCCAGGGTGCCGATTCGGGTTTTATAGGATTCGGCGGTGTTGCATGGTCAGTGGCGTCTTTCACTTTACGCTTTACGGCTTTGACAGAGGGGATGGGCGGGTCAATGTCTGTAGAACATGCCGTTATCAAGTGTTCCCGCTCTGCCCGCCAACTCGGTACATAGTCACGGGCATTGCAATCACGCAGCTTCTTTGAATCCGGGTGTTTTGTATAGTCAAACTTTTTCACCTTCAGCACCTTTTGACCGCGGAAAATGACAAGTGCATCATCCCGGGGAAGTCTTAAAACTTCATCCGGGGTCATTAATTTCCGCTTTCCGATAGATGTTACTTCCCTTTGAGAAGGAACATAGTTACTAAGCCTCACGGATTGCATTTCCCTTGCCGTGCTTTCAACGCCTACGGTGGTTTCGCCCGTGCGATCCGAAATAAATTTAGCGGTCATTTCATCGGTGCAGCCTAAAAAAATTTGTGTGTCACAATTCCCAATAATCTCTAACCATGCGTCATCCGGGTAGCGATTCCGCATTTGGGCTATGTTTTGGAATATGACGCTCATACTAATGCGCCGGCTTCGGACCGTACTAATTTTTTTTGGAAGGTCATTTATGGCTCCGCAGTTGGCCAGCTCGTCCCCCAATATATGCACCGGAACAGGTAGTGCTTGCCCAGGTTGGGCATCTGCGAACCTAACCAATTTTATAAACAAGAATGACAGGAACAGTGAGCTGAGGAAGTTAAAAGTGCTGTCCTGGTCACTGGTAATTAAGAAGTACGCACACTTTTCTTTGCCCGGTAAGGTTAGGTCAATTCCGCTGCTATGGCTTGTGATGGTCCTTAGTGCTTCAACCTGGAAAACCTGTAGCCTATTCGCCAGTCCGATAATGATACCCGATTGAACATTTTCACTTGCTTGTTGGAAAATATCAAAGGGCGCTTTCGCGGAATGTCCAAACGGAAGTGCGGCAAAGGCGGCTCTTAGGCTGCCGCCGTCGCTGCCGGATGCAGTGCCAAGCAGTGATTTATAAACCTCACCAATATTCCTTGCCTCCTCATTAGGTTGTTGCACCCAATAAAGGCATAGTGCATTAAGCAAGGCAATGGCCCCGGTATCCCAAAAAGGATCCATCCTATTGTTAAGCAAGGTGTTTCGTATCACAACATCGCAAAATATTTGTGCCATGAGTTCTTGGTCGTCTCCTTCAATCTCCCGCAAACATGGCCATGAATCAGAGTTTTTTGGCGATATCAAATTAAAGACTTTTACTGTATATCCGTTGTCGCGCAAGTATTCCGCCATACTTGCGTAAATTTCTGATTTTACGTCTGTAATAACAAGCGATTCACCGCGCCTAACACATTGGAATACCATGTTTCTGACATAAGCACGGGATTTCATACTTCCGGCTGCACCGTACACGGCCACATTGCGGTTCATCATTGTATCTTCGGGGACGCAAACGACTTTTCCATCAAGCTCCCCCAGGATGGTCCCACGAGTTCGTTTTAAATCCTTGGTGACTTCCAACTCCCTGTGCATTTCTTCATCGGTCATCCATCCGGCCGTGCCGTAGGTTCCTCTGTTGGAGTAGATTAAATTGCGCTCGCTGTCATAGATCCCTTGGACTTTTGTGTTTTTACGCAGGAATATCACAATTATTCCGGCAAAAAAGATGATGACCACAAAGCCGTAAAGGTTGTATGGAAAGTTGAACAGTGCGGTAAACACTTCATAGGGTCTGCCGATATTGAGAGGAGTTGTATATATGGGTTCCGCCTCGGATATAGCGCCTGTAAGCATCCCTGACAATCCCTGCCCAAGCCCAGCATTGCCCCTAAGCCAATTAAATAATGCGTAGACAAGCTGTGAAGCGATGCCTGTGCCGTAGGTTGCCAGGCCAAGAATCAGCAGCCCGGCAATCAAGAACTTTAATTTTCTATTCACATGAAATCACATCCTTATTAATAAATTGGAGACGACTATACCGCTACGCTTGGCGACCGTTCGTTACGTAAATTGGTGTACCCAAGTATCCCGGGCAAAGCCCGGCCTCGCTTCCTTGCAAACATGGCATCGCGCAAAGCGCGATTAAAGTTAGAATGGGTAAAAACGCTCTATTAACTTTTCAAGGCTCAACGTCTTAAACACCGCCGTGCCGCCCAAATACCGTTCTAATAATTCTTGCTGGAAATCGAAAGCGATTACATTTCCAACCTTTCCATGTAGTTGTATGCCAGCTCTGAATTGAACAAGCCGCGGGATGTTTAATTGGCAACAAAAAAGGACGGGGTTCCCATCCTCAGTTAATGCGTCATGTTCGATTGGATATCTGCTGTTTGCAGGTTTAAGTCCTTTCTGCATTGCGGTCTTTAGCACAGTCATTCTGGCGTTATCACATAATAGCTTCAATTGCGACTCCCCGTAATCGTCATTGGTGATAAAGTAGAATGGTTGATATGTTTTAGAAAAAAAGTTGTGCGCCGCGCTTGTCTTTGCATCCGCCACAAGATATTTTTCCAATATATCCATACTTTTGCCAATCACTATCCCACCAACCAGGCTGCCTTTATATTGCGAATATATCAAGTTTCCACAGATATGGTCATGCACCTCCGCTCTGTATCTCATTTCTACACTTTCACGCCACCGGGACTCTATGCCCCCGGTGTTGTAGATTGCGTAAACGTGTGTCGGGGTTAGCAGGGTTCCCAGTGCCCTAGAACCTCGGATGGCGTTATCATCCTCTCCTTTTTGTTCCCTTGATGAGTAAAAGCAGGAGGTGGTTATTACCGATTGCGAAAAAGCAGACTGCGAGGAGCTAACGGATGCATCCAGCAGGTATACCAGTGGCTTTGTGTCCTTATATATCAGAACCCCTGCGTTGAGCATCAACGTATAAACTTCAGCCGCAGAGTGAAGCCGTAACCTGCGTGGATTGTCCGACCTAAGTTTGTTTGTATCTGTGGCCCCGTCCAGGTATTCTTTGTACCTTGCCGGGTTTTCGGCCAGTAGTTTCCGTTTGCCTTTAATCTCAAGCCTATACCCTCTAATACCGCCTTTGTTCACCAATTTTATTAGCTTATCACCGATTAACGCCGTTATTAGTTTCTTGGCATAACTTTGTGATGGGATAATACGGTGTATGTTTTCTGCTGGGTATTCGCCAGATATGGCCATTAACTCCATAAACAATTGCGCCTGTGATTTGGGTTTTGCTTGTTGTGCTGTTGGCATGGTGGGGGGCGTGCGTTCGTTTTCCATAATGTTCACCTCCAGTATATTTAATGAGCTGAGGTTGTTCATATGTCGTTTGCGAAAAGACCCAGCAATGATGAAATCATACGGTCTATTTTCAAAACAAGTTATATGCTCCATTTCTTGATTCATTTACAGAGTGTTATGGACCGTATGCTCTTTAAACTACGGTCTATTGCTACCCTAGTAAAACCGTAAAAAAGCGGATAATCCGGGGTTTTGTTGCCGTGCAAGTTATATCCGCAAGTGTACATATATTTTTTTGCGAAGTTGAGATAATTTTTAAGGCTTGTTTATATGTCCCAGAATCCAGTTGGGAAACATATCCTTTTCCATTATGGAAATGCGGGTGACATCTTGATCGGAAAATTCATTGGTATTGTAGATATCACAGAAATTTTCATTGTCGTCAGTCAAAAGGAAAGTGTTTATCACATCAATAACTCCTTTGATTTCCTTATTGTCATGATCGCGCTTTCGCCCTTTACCATATAGGGCCTTTTCATATACATGAGTAATGCATATGACACAGTGTTTAAAACGTTCAAAGGGTTTTCCGTATTGTTCGGAAGAGGCGTTTGCCATGACAAATCTTTCAAGTGCCGCATAAAGTGGAGCGGTGATAAACCCTGTCAGTTTCTTTCTACGGTGCGGCAACATGCACGGTATTGTTATTTCTACGATGCCGCTATCATCGCAATTAATAGTGATATCTAAATTATCTGCTACCCCATCAAGAAGCTCCTGCCAGTTAATATTGGTCGTACAAAAGACAAGCTCTCTTAGCCTGCGGGTGATAATTTCGCTTTTCGCCACAATTTGCTGAGACAGGCTGCTGTAGTTTTCCGGGTAATTCACTATGTCAACGCTTTGCAAAGCGATTATGTCTTGTTGTAGACGGTGGATTTCGTCACCTATGCTCATTATCTTGCGTAACAGCACTTGCCTGTCCATTTGTTATCAACTCCCTTTAAAATATGAAAGGTTCCCGTTCGGTTGAATAAGGGCAAAACGCACTATTCCCGGTATCGGTAGCCTTGTCATTTGGTTTTTATCTTCTATTATCGCGATTCGTTTGGTTATGTCTGCATAATCCTTTAAGCGTTGCTTTGCGGCAAGCTGCGTTTCGTAAGACGCGGTTATCATAGCTTCCATTCCATAACCCACGTATAAAATTTCATAGTAATCACCGGAATGGGTAATGAATGATATTTGTGCAGGGGCGGTTGCCCTTGTATGAGTTTGAACCTTCTCAAATATATCTGCCAGCACACCCAAGGCCGTTATTACACTTTTCATCGGCTGGGAGTCATGATCAGCACTGATGTAGATTCCATCTGCGCTTTTATGCAGTCGCCGGTTTTTTATTAGGTAGCTTAATATTTTATTGCTTTGTGGAAAGAATTTGTCGATGTACTCATATTTCAGCACACCGTAAGTATCAATAAAGTCCAGGATTTCTTCACCTTTAAGATTAAACTCGGCACGTCCATTCATCGGGATCACCTGCTTTCAATTTAGTTGACGTACAAATGGCGTACAGTTGGCGTAGTGATGACGCACAAAAGGCGTAATAATTTTCATATCACGCCTTTTTTACGCTTCACAGCCTATATAACTACATTCAAATTTCCGCTGTTATATTACACCCGCCGCGGCATCCGATATGAGTTTTTCATGCTCAATGGTTGCTCTTCTGCGGTCAGCAATGGCTTGAAGTTCCCTACGGTCTGTAGTGATTAATTCTTTTTCTTTTTCGGATGGTTTAACCTCGATGGCCACGTTATTTTTATTTGCGGAAATCATAGCACTGCCGCGCTCAAAATGAACAATGGCTTGACGTTCGCTTTCGGATAATCCCAATATATCCTGTACCCGGTCGGCCTCGTCGTCTTCCAAATTCAAAACGATTTTGGTTTTGCAGTTATTAATTATGCCCTTGCCATACTTCCCATCTTCCAAAGCAAAAAAATCGTTCAAGTCTTGCGTGGCGGTAATCGCGGCACCACCATAGCCACGTATTATTTTGAAGATTTCTAACACAAACTCAGCAGCCATCCGGTTGGAAGCCGCCCCGATTAATTTCCAAGTCTCGTCAATAAAGATAGCTTTTTCTTTGGTGCGATCTTCTTTTGCCTTATCCCAAATACAATCGAGAGCCACAAACATGCCTACCGTCAACAAGTCACCGGTTAGTTCTGATATGTCCAACACAATGTATTTGTTATCTAAATTTACATTGGTCTGCTGATTAAAGGTAGATGCGGAGCCGTGAACAAGCCTATTGATAATGTTCGCCATGCGCTTTGTCTCGTCACGCTCAATGAGCAAGTTATAGAGGTCGCCTAAAATTGGCATCTTCTTAAAATTCTTACCCTCCGGGTCTTCCGGGTCAATAAGCGTTTCATTGTCGTGAGAAATACCGAAACCGTGATATGTGCGTATAATGGTTTCGTCCAATAGCTGCCGCTCCTCATGGCTCATGTCCGGTATCATTAGCGAAAAGAAAATATGCAAGCGGTCTATCTTTGTGGCAAGCAGCGACCTATCTAAAACTACTTCATCAATCAACTCAGCCGCCGCCGTATCCACGGGGCGGATGGCCATAATATTGATACAATGTTTTGATGAAGGTGACACCTGTATAAAACTTCCCGCAATAGTATTGCAGGTTCGGAAAAACTCGTGTCCCTTTAACGGCGCCAAGATGAAAACCTGTATGCCTTTACGCCGCATCCTAGTTGCCATGAGTTGCAACGTGAATGACTTGCCTGCACCGGAGGTGCCGAGGATAGCCATGTTCGCATTTTTGTATACCCGGCTATTGAATATATCAACCATTATCAAACTTTGATTATGTTTGTTTACCCCAAGCAAGATACCATTATCGTCGCACATTTCAAACGATGTCAAAGGGTAACAGCTCGCTGCGCCGGAGGTTAGCATATTTCGTCTCGACCATTTATGCAGGCTCTTTTCTATGGCCGCCAGGGGAAGTGATGACAAAAAAGCATCCTCCATACGGAAGGTACACATTTGCACCGACATATCCTGCGAGATTAGTTTTTTCTGCATTTCCCGGACACGCCAGTCCAAAATCTCTTTGGTCGCACCCGTGATAGTAATGAGAATATTGCAGTAATAGAAATCCTCATTATTGGCAATGCCGCGCTTCATGTAATAACCGCCGTGGATGCTTCCGGCTAGGTCGTCGAAGTCATCATTGGTGTCCTGGGCTTCCTTGATTTTGCTCTTGTTCATGCGGATATGCCGCCCAAGGCTTTGTGATATTTTTTCCTTGGGCTGCTTGGCGAGATAGATATCAATATCTATACCTTCGCCTGCATTTACGAGTAAAGAAATCCACCCGGCCTGCACATGGGTTCTAAAGCCGTAGGTCGGCACAACCAGGTATGCGATGTATACGCCATCAATTTTTATATAGTTCATATGGGATATGTCGATGTATGGCGGTGCCGCAAACTCCGTGGCGGGAATATCATTTACAACTGTTTTTCCGTAGCTCGCGACATAATTCATGATTACATCGCGCTTCCGAGCAGACAACGGAACATCAAAGCTGGTTTTTCGGTTAAGCATTTGATACAACACTTCTACAGCAAAATCATCATCGTTATTATGCTCAACGATATCATTTCCGCATTGGGCAAGGTACGACTTCGCAGTATTCGCTATGGTATTGAGATTAGTAATGGCATCAGTCTCAATATCTTTTGCTCTTACATATGGTTCATACTCGAAAATAATAAAAAATCTACGCGACACAGCTTCTTTCGAGCCTATGTCATAAAGCAGGTTCATGTAGTCTTGTTGCAATATGCGGCACGCCTCATTGGTTTCTTTTTGTAAATCTGCCTTGGCAATATTCAAATGCTTTTCGATATCAGCCTTTTTGGATAGGCATTTTAGCTGCATCTTTACCGGGCTGATTTTTAGAAAACTAACGAAAGACCAAATGATGGAGCGCTGTTCCTTGGGTGTCCTTAGTAAAAAGTTAATGGGCGTTACCTCAATTATTTTGACGTAACGCCCATCACTGGTGTAGACAATGCCGTTTTTTATTTGCTTGATTGGGATGTAATCGGCAACCTCGTTTGATGTACGGATGTATTTACCCCACTTGCCTTTACCGCTACCCTTAACAAGCATACCCTTTTGCTTCTTCGTGGGGTCTATACTTGCGTCGATTTTATTTTTCATCTTTTTTTTGAACCATGACGCACGTTTTGACTTCCATATTGCATTGGTAATATTCCCGCCCCAACGAGCTTCTTGTGTGGCTTCATCATCTGATACAGCATTAAAAGCCGCACGGCCTATGACCCGGCGTTTGAATACGAAACGAAAACAGAAGAATAAAAACTCAGTAATACTAAGCCCCATAACGCCGATAGCCGCAAAAAACATCAAAGGTAGTACACCGGCAAGGAGAATTGTTATGCGTATGGTTAAGTCCATACCTGCCGTTACACCAAAAAGGAACCAAGCAGACACTCCACCGACAGTGCAGGCTTCGATTGCGTTTCTTACGCGAAACATTCCGCCAAATACACCGCTGGAATCTACATAATTGGGAGGGATGAAATACATATCTGCTGTATCTTCATCCCTGTCTCGATGGTTGGTTTTTGCCATTTCATGCCTCCCTTTATTAAAGTTAAAATCAACTCGGCGGCGCACCTATAAAAGCTACGGGGTTGACTCGCTGACCATTAACCACAATATTTAAGTGTAAATGTGGGCCTGTTGAACGCCCGGTACTACCGACTTCCGCAATAACTTGGCC
>Ga0131853_10022631_pt1 | contig 11368 bp, 5 predicted proteins | sample TergutLab28metaG_FD_92764 | JGI IMG/M metagenome (GOLD analysis project Ga0131853, IMG submission 92764) | Labiotermes labralis P1 segment gut microbial communities from Petit-Saut dam, French Guiana - Lab288 P1 (version 2) (version 2) | ecosystem: Host-associated > Arthropoda: Insects >...
CGTGGTGTTTTGTAAGCGTTTAACGAGAGAAAAATCTAAAGGACTGAAGATAAACGAAAGTGAGGGGTTTACCTTAAATAGTGTTTGGGACATATATATTATATAATTTTTTTTTTTTTTTTTTTTTTTTTTTGAGTGGGAAACTCAATCGTGAAATTTGTCGAAGCGTTTTAGATATAGCCTCGGCACACAATTCACTTTCTGAGTCGCACAGAGCACTAACAGTCTCCGTGGTAATGGTCAGCCAGATTACACTTCACACGTAACAGTTACGAAGTAGGCATTACCTGTTTCGGTTGGCATTGATGGACCGAAATTTACCGACATCTGTTCTCTCTAGATAGTAAGAAGTTTGATTATTTTATTCTGTCTCTAAATAACTTTTCAGTCTCCTATTTCATAATAAAACCATCAGGAATTTTACCCTATTAAGATTAGAGCAATAGAATCTACAAAGGCAATTTAATTTTTCGACAAGTTTTGTCCTAATTTCAGTGTTATTTTCTAGACTTTTCCAAAAAAGGTCCTTGGTCCAATACATACACTTTGAACTCGAACATATACTATTTTAACAATATTGGCTGCTTTATAAGTCACAGTCTTGAGGTGCGTCATTCCCGTTGTGTTGGTTCAATAACAAAGAATTTTGTGTATCACACGTACAGTCGAACACAACACCCAGTAGTACAGTAAGAATACAACTACATGTTTCGGCCCTATATCTGGGCCATCTTCAGGTTGAGATTTAACTTACAGATCAGCTATACAAGATGTGTGAAGTGTTTGTCTGGGGATTGGGTGGGGGAACGACATCTCATTCCCCCTCCCCCCACCAAATCACCAGACAAACAACCCACACATCTTGTATAGCTGATCTGTAAGTAAAATCACAACCTGAAGATGGCCCACATATAGGGCCGAAACATGTAGTTGTATTCCTACTGTACTACTAGGTAATATAGTTGTGTTCGACTGTACGTGTAATACACAAAATTCTTTGTTATTATAGGTCACAGTGTTGATTGATGTGCAATAGACCGTTCTCTATTCTTCATTTTCCATTTGGTTATTTTTTTTTGAGGAATTTTTTCACAAGCTCTGGTAATTCCCCCCTCCCCCCTCAAATTAAGAAACTACACCATAATTTTGAAACATTAATGTAAACCTAACTCTTTAAACACCGATATAATTCCCACCTGCCATCTGCTAGCATTATTCGGAGCTCACCATTTTCTCCACATTAGCAGTTAAAGGGTTAAAAATAAAATAACATGATTATTTTGAAAATTTCCCAATTACAAAATTTTCAAATCCAAGGCATCTAGATTCTCCTTCTTAAATTTTTATTTTTTGTAACTTAAATCTTACTCCCTTTTTCGTCTTTCACTGAATATTTTGGCTCATGTTTTAAAGATTTTGATTTTTTTCTGGTTGGGTCCTGGTACTAATCTTAGATTGTGGTATATGGCCGTTTTCCTAAAGAGAATCGAGGCAAATGATGGCACATCATTTCAAATTATGTCATTATCACTCCTTTCCACACTCATTCCTTTCCATTGTATACAGCTACTGAGATTATGTTCAATAAACTATAAATAACACATTTCTTTTCTTAAGATGTGGTGAATTGAGCTTGCAGCACGAACTAAGTTTTAATTCCTCAGACATTACCTGCCTTTTCCCTGATGTTCTTAAAGAGAGTTTACGGTCGTCTGAAGAAAGTATTTAAAATTCGAGTCCCCTTAAAACTAGTCTTCTGTATGCATGTGCTATCCTGGGCTGTTGACAAAGACGGACGGACACAGGGCGGATTTTGTTCAAGCCTAAGTTCGAGAGTGACATATGGCGTTCGCACTAATATTTGTCCCTTTTACTCATTTGATATTTTTCAGCGTAAAAGTTTTGTTATTTATATTCAAAAATTTTGTTGTAGTCAGCCGTGTTTAAATGTGATATGTAAGAGTTTTTAAAACTATAGAAATTTTCCATACTTAGACTAAGTTACATTAACTCTAACGAGTAGAGTCCTTCCTCTAAAGTTAATGTTTCATAAGGCAATCAGTTTCCCACATTGTACCTGAACTTAGTAGGCAGGGTGAACTGCAGCTCAGAAAATGGACAATTAATGTATAAGATTTGAGGTCTCACGGTGTTGTCTATTAGACTTACAGCAATCTGGAACGTGACACTCTGTAGTCTGGTGGAAATACATTGACGTTTCATGCAATCGTAATACCTACTTCTTCAGTGTAGGATTTCAACTCTTAGGAAGGAACTTCACTGTAACTTGATCGTCTTTAGGCCACTTTTGTCCCAAATACTCGCCCTCAGAGGGTTTGCATGGGTAATACCGTAATGGGTTCCTCCGCCATGCAGCATAGAGACTTCTTAATGGTCTTGATTAAGAGATTGAACAGCCAGAGTAATGGACATCCCCCCCGCCCCCCGCCAACCATCAGCAAGAGACAATGTTTTAGCGATGGGGTGATCCAAATCGTTTTGAACGGAAAATGTTTTGAGGAAGTAATTTTTCGTAATATAAATATTCCTTCAGCAGACAGAATGGTCCGAATGACGCAGCCTGTGTAGCGACCAGGAAACGCGCTGTATGGTTTGGGGTTCGAACCCCGACACCGGTAAGAGATTTTTAATTTTAACCAAAACGTCCGGACTGGTTTTTGGGGCCACCCAGCCCCTTATTCTGTGAGTAGCGGGATACCTTCCTGCTGCTAAAGTGGGCAGGGAGTGGAGCTGAACACTCAACTCCACCTAACCCCGAAGTATATAAATGGAGAGATGCTTCCTCTCACCCTGTATACCTTCTGCTGCGGACAGGGGATTTGACATTTTGAATCATTCATTGTAGATGCAATAATGATTCTTGAAGTTGCTAAAGCGATATACGTCGTTATTCTTTATCTTTACTTATTATTTATCCAAATGTTTAAATTCAACTCAAAATGCACTGATCTAATTTTTTGTATTTCAAGTTGAATGCCAAGAAACTAAAATAAAAATTTATTTAGACAAACTACATTAATTCTGTTTTATAATTTTATGGTTTTAAATTTTGTTGTCTTTCGTATACGGGAGAGTTGTTCGTCTGGCAGCCACCGAATTATGCCAGTGGTTTAAGAGACATTCGCAAAACATTTCAACGCTCTTATAAAAAAGTATATATATATATTATTTATGGAATATTATATTCCTTGACACTCCACTCTCCGAAGCGTATTAATAATTTTTCTGGAAAGCCTTCCATGTCCGTTTACAAGACAGTAGATAAGGGAAGCTAGATTCTCAAAAACGTTAGTACGCACTTAAAGCCAGTACGGTGTCACAACCCAGAAGTTCGCAATATAAGACTTGGTCGCCAAGAACACTACAGGAACTCTATATTTCATTCCAGATTTTGCGAATTGTATTCAGGAGTTGTCTGAAGTCTCAGTGATGGAAGTTAAGAGAAGATAACAATAGGCTATGCAGAGTTGAATAAGCTTAAAAGATTTACAAATGGCGAATAATCCTTTTTTTTTAAATTTTACTGACATTAAAAGTGAAAGCGACGCCATGATATACCTGAGCAGTCACAGACAGAAGATGGAGTTACAGCTGTAACCGGTTTGCAACTTCGTTTCTAGAACGAGGTGGGTCGGTATTATCACACCCCTGACGCTGTACCTTCAAGAAAGAGCCCCAATACCCATTGTATAGGAGGCTGGATGGGCCCCGGCGACATTATGGACGAGTGCAGAAATTCTCGTCCGCACCGGCATTCGAATCCCACACCCTCCAGCCCGTTAGGAGTCGCTATAAAGACTATATAATCTCAATTCTAAGTTGTGTCATCCCCGTTGTGTGTTGAAAGACTAATGGTGAGTTAATTTCAGTCAGAAAACACAACTATAATTGTATGCTAGTTGATGGTATTTATTAGCAAAGTAAATAACTACATGTTTCGGCCTAATGATGAGATCGCAACATCACTATGCAATATAGACATATATATGACACTCTTTGAGCAAAATTGCAATTGTGATAACCTGAAGATGGCTGCTTTAGGCCGAAACATGTAGTTATTTACTTTGCTAATAAATACAGTCATCTAGCATACAATTATAGTTGTGTTTTCTGACTGAAATTAACTCACCATTAGCATATAATCCCAGTCTAAAATTTTATAAACGTTTGAATACCAAAGAGGTCTGCATTTACTCGTATATTTGAAGAACTTCCGTTTTCTTGACGGTCATTTTACGCCTGGAGCTTAGAGCTAACTACGGTGGTAATTCAGACGAAAATTCTCGAGTTTAGGAGACTAGGACTACAGATTCAGTTGACAGGTTAGTTATTACATTCTTCGAGAAAGTGAGGAATTGCACAAATGTCCGATTGAACTAAAAGTTGAAGATCGTTCGGACATCAGCAGGAATTTTTCCCAACTCCCCCTGTCTCGTAAGAGACCGTCACAAACCGTGCATCAGTTTCACTTGAAGTTCTCAGTACTTGGCTCAGTTCCACCGTCCGTTCCGTCAGGAAGTCAACAAGATTAATCTTCAAAAGTCTACCAGAAATGCCACTGCCATTTCTTAAGTATCATTTGTTGTTAGTTATTGTACGGATCCTTTGTTTCCATACATTATACAGCACTTTATTCTGACGTAGAAAATCTACTGCTTGTATCAAGCATGCTTCGAGTGCTTTTCTTAAAAAAATTTGCTAAATTTAATTTATGTGAATATTTAAAAGCCAAAAATATCTTTTTTATATACATACCGTGTATTTTAGTGATTATTATTTATTTGTACCAACAAATGCATATATATATATATATTAAAATGTTAAATTGTATTACAAACGCTCCTAAATAATTCGGTACTTCTGCACCACCTTCAAGGAGCTCAACCAGCAAAAATATACAACCTGTACATTAAGCTCCCTGAAAATAGCGCAGAAGCACCGAATTATGTAGGAGAGTTTGTAATATAATTATATATATATATGTGTGTGTGTGTGTGTGTGTGTGTTTGTGTATGTGTGTGTATGGACGCCGATCCCAGTAGCCGCGGTCTAAGGTTTAGGTCTGTGGCCGCTCGCCTGCTGAGATCGTGGGTTCGAATACCGCCGGTGGCATGGACGTTTGTCTGTTGTGAGTGTTGTGTGTTGTCAGGTAGAGGTCTCTGCGACGAGCTGATCACTCGTCTAGAGGAGCCATACCGACTGTGGTGCGTCGTTGTGTGTGATCTATAAACCTCATGAATGAGGAGGCCATGGCCCGCGTTGGACCACAGAGCCATAGGAAAAAAAAATGTATCAATATATATATATATATATGCATATATATATATACATATGTATATATGCATTTTTTGTACGAATAAATAATAAGCAAAAAAATCTGCTTTCCTAAACAGTTCATGTAGAGGTCTTATTAAATGTTACACAGCATATTTTGATATTCCTTTGCCGACATTTCGGGACAACCTGTTGTCAGAACTTCAAGGGTCAATCAGCGTCTGCTTGATCCTTGGAGATGGGATCGATATGTTGTCCCGAAAAGTGGGTAACACACAGTCGACCCACACCATTTAAAATCCCAGAAAAGAGAAGACTCCATCTACACTGCGGCACAAGCCTGAAATCTCATAGTAGCCGAAGTAGTAGCAATGTAGAACGCGTTGCGACATTGTGCACGCAATTAGTTGCTGTATTGATTCCTCACTGATGCCGCTGTTGTTGGTGTCAGATTTAATTTTTCGGAAAGTTTTCCCCTCCACGACTCGTCTAAAGGCTTTGCGTGATTCAGCCGCCAGCTAATGGCTCATGTGGGGGCGCAAACAGGCCGGCTGTTGACGGGTGTCAGCTCTGGTTAACGCTAGGTTGCGCAGTGACGCTCATTACGCCGGACTTCCGCTTAACCGGTTTAAGCATAACCGAGAGCTAAGACGGATAATGGAAAAGCTGATTAATCCGAATTTAAAAACACATTTTTGTTACACTTAATTAAGTCTTAAGTCATGAAGGTGTACGGGGGAGTGAAGTTATAGTCCACGCATTCGCAGTGTCTGATAAAAAGCCAGCTCCACACCACAGTTGCTTAATCTTTGGTAGGAACTGAAATTATAATTTGGTGTGTCCCAGAACCGGTTGAGATGATTGGGAGAAGAGAAAAATATGTTGACACTGCTGATAATCCAGCTGCAGATCTTCGGTCGTCCAGATACACCGACCCAAAGGAAATTAATGAACAGTATAAAATGTGAAAGTAATGTAACGTGGAACAAAAATGTGTCGTTATGAGGTACGAAGCACTGTACAACGGAGAGCATTAACGTACAGTAGAAGACTTCAACACAATATTCACAATAATAACATTAACAAACAAAGTTTAAAATATTTGAATGGAATCATCACGATTTGCTTGTGACGTAATATAGTATTGAACCTTTAAACGCCGAGTTAAATCCCATCTACCATCTTCTGGCATTTTAAGGAGCTCACCCTATTTTCCACGTTAGCGGGTTAAGGGTTAAATAGTGTACGTCAGCACAATCACTTTATTATTCAAGGTAATTATAAGGCTACAAGTTTCGACTATTGAACAGTCATCATCAGGCCTATTTTGCCAATTGTGTCACAAGATGCTATGCACACTTTGGGATCCCATCGTGTTTACATCCATGGAATACATAAAATAAAATCGTTTGTGTTGCAACACAATTTGCACGTCACGCTCTTAGAGACAAACGATTTAATTTGATGTATTCCATGGATGTAAACATGATGGGATCCCGAAGTGTGCATAACATCTTGTGACACAATTGACAAAATAGGCCTGAGGATGACTAATCTATAGTCGAAACATGTAGCCTTATAATTACCTTGAGTAAAAAAGTGATTGTGCTGACGTACATTTTAATATTGTATTAAATTTAAAATAACATTTTAAGAAGGTATGGACGTACATGACGTCAGGGAGACAGTGGATGGACAAAGCGAATTCTGAACTGGTCGCTGAAATGAACGAAATGAAGACGAAGATAGGAAATGAAGACGAAGATAGGAAATGAAGTGTCGGCGAGCAGTGAAGAAGCAGTGGAGGCTAACCACTGAAGCAGCAGTAAACCAACAAATATGGCGAAAAAGACCGATGACTAGTAGCAAGTGTAACATTAGTAAAGTGTTACATAGAGAATAATATTAAGAATGTAACACACATTAATAAACGTCTTGTTTCAGTCATTATTTTTCTGTATTTTTCTTTCTTACTCTCTGCATGATACACCGCCACTGACAGACAGTGAAGTATCCGTCAGTTGTGCTAGCATCACTGTGCCGTCGAATGAAGTATCTATTTTGGTTCTTACGATTACTGTAGTGTATCTTTGGGTTTAAAATAGTGTGAGGTTTCCTCTGAGCAGCCAATGGAATCGTAGCTCAGAAAATTAAATTTTTGTCGGTACAAGCATATTTTAATCTTTTCGAGTACCCTTTGAGAATTTGTTTACCAATACGGTCTACTTAAACTATTTAATTTCCAAAAACTGTTTTTATTTACTTTTCAAGATTAAGAAACAGTTCTTTTGGATCCCAAAGGCAGTCTATCTCAATCTCAGCTCCTTCTGACTTCACTCTGAGACGCCTGGTGCGAATAATGACGGACCTACTGATTCCCCTGGAGTGACATTTCCGTGGTTTTTCCCTTTCCTTCCAGGAGAATGCCTAACTACCAACTAAAATTCGGTCAAGGTCGATTCATTCTACATCATTTCCAATTCGTTATTCCACCTCAACCAAATTTCAATGTTGTCTTGGCTTTCTGACAGAATCTTTCAATCAGTTACAAATGTAAACACGAACAAATAATTTTTATATTTCTCCTACTTCTTCACCATGAATACTGCGTGTCTGGCGCCACTCCTTATGTTTTATGTATCGGGGTACTGATAAGTCCTTAGCCCGACCAGGAAGGAAACAAGCTCGGAAGCATGTCAGGGACGCGCGCGATTTTAACAACATCGAGACGCGAGCTGTCATCAGGTTTTTTTTTTTGGCAAGATAACGCGCCGAAAGAAATTCACTCCATTCTGACAAAAACATTAGCTTGTTTTCTTCCTGTTCGGGCTAAGGACATATCAGCACCCTGTAGTTAGCCCATTAATTAATGAACAGCCGCAGGTAACTTTAAAGTACATTAAATATTTTTATTAAATTCTTTCGGTTCTGCTTATTTCGGTTCAGACAGCATTCTTAAGAATACAAACCAACTCGTAAGTTTACTGCTTAATTGGGTTACAATATTTAAACGATCACTTTTAAAATATTTATTTAAACTCTTACTTGAAACCGAACACATCTATAAATAGTTCAAAACTTTTTCCACTTTTTAAAGTTCAATCTGAAATTCAGCAAGATGAAAGTTTAGCGAAATGTTAAGTAATGTTTATGACTTCAATTAATATTTTAGGTAACTATTTAAATATTAATTAACCTTTTGGCGCCGGAATTATTTTTTTATTTTAGCACACCCTGTATATAAAATGTGAATAACACGGGAACCAAATAAGTAAGAATTATGAAACAAACTGCATTTTGAAGAGAAAAAATGGAGAGTATATACCATTTTTAAAATATTCAGTACCTATATTTGTTGAATAAATATATAAAATGCAACTTTAGAGGTAAGCGGTGTGGAACGACCACTATAGTTGACATTAGGCGTCAAAAGGTTAAGAGAACCTGACAGTGTAAATTTTAATATAAAGAGCTTCTCTCATGGTGTGCTTTCAGGAATGGCCACACAAACAAATAATACAATTATTCAGTTAACTTGGTTTGTTTAACAGATGTTTACAATTCTTTTGTTCAAAGTACAGAACGTTATAAAGCGAAGTCTGAAATTGCCGCAACAATATTCAGTGAAGGACCGAAATTGCATGATAAATTCTTATAATAAAACCAACTAAATGCACTAATTTCTCAAATTTATTTTTGGAATAAAACTCTAGCCCTTCCAGTTTTGTTACATGGCTGCGAAACTTGGACTATTAAAGCAAGGGACGTCAGAAGAATAACAACAGCAGAGATGAAATACATGAGAAGAACAGCAGGATACATTTGGGACGGATTACAAAACAAATGCACAAATTGCAAAAGAGCTAAAATAATAACAATTTTGGACAAATTACTGGAATACAAGAGAAGCTGGATACAACATGTAAATAGAATGCCTAGAAATAGATTACCCAGGGTAATGAAACATTACTTCCCAACTGGCAGAAGGAATCATGGTAGACATTTGAAGAGACTTCTGGATACGTGAGACCGGAACGGGTCAACAAGTGGTCCAACTCCATGAAAGATATATGTTGATGATAAAACTCTACATGTTTCGGACAGTTCTTCTGACGGAATCATGTGGAGTTTTATTCCAAAAATAAATTTGAGAAATTAGTGCATCTAGTTGGTTTTATTATAAGAATTCATTACGATGCACGGCCACGTCAAATTCTGCATGATAAAGGAATTAAGATATGATTTAATTATAGCAGCACTGAATGGTTATAATTTCTTAAGGATCCTTTTTTCCCGTGTTCTATCTCAGTCATATCGATTACAATAAACAAAATAAATTTGTACTTAATTTTCTTATGTCTTGAAGCTTAGTCTAACACACTGGTGAAAGAAATATGTTGAGGAATTTAGAGAATAGGGTACTGAGGGAAATATTTTGGGCATAGAATAGAGAAAATAAGAGGACCATGGAGAAAACTCCTTAAAGAAATCCGCAAAAACTTGTATTTCTCTCAAGTTGTTACCCGGGTGATCAACTTAAGAACAGTGTTATTGACTGGATATATACCCCCTATGAGGAGAAAACGAATTCATACAATATTTTTGTGGAAATATGTGAAGAAAAGTAGCCACTTAGAAGAGCCAGAGTGTAGAATATAAAATTAAAATGTACCTTAAAGAAATGCGATGGAATGATGTAGATTGGATTAATCTGGCTGAGGATTAGGTCAAGTATTAAGCTGTTGTTTTTGTTCTTCTTGATACTGTTATCAGAAAGACAAGCAGGCGAAACCTGGGAAAATCTCCAAAAAAAAACAGCCCTATGCTCTTTTCGATAATATAGCTGCTTCTCGCGATTAGTAAGAATAATTCAATCAGCTGATCAGTCAGCTAATGAACTGTTCAGATAAGCCAGCTTCCTTTAAAGACCAGTGTACTGCGAGGCCTTTGATAAGTCTGGCTTGTTTTGCAGGTCCTCCTTCTTCCCATAGTTACTATTTTTTGAGGGGGAAAGAGAAGGGTATTTTTTTGGTGACTGGTGGCGCCTCAAAATCTGTCTGGCGCCCCGTATACGGCGCGTCATACTGGCGTCTTACAGTTGCCTGCTCTGCAGGGGTAGCTGGCTGTTTTGAGGTCGAGATATAAGGGAGTTAGGTCAATATCCGAGAGCAAACAGCCCTTACAATCCAAGAATAGGGGAAACTAGCTTGCTCCTAGATTGAGGAGAGGCTGTGAAATTTATGGAACAGCCGTTCGGATTGTGTGTTAGGAGGAGCAGTAACGCATGCAGCAGCAGTGAAACGATGCTGGAAGTTTGGAGGACCTTTAAAGTTGCGGTACTTCCAAGGGCTCGAATATTCGTACATAGTGATTACAGCCAGCGGTAAAATAAATTTCATTTTTATTATAAAATCAATATATCTTCGGTATAACAAACTTGTAAAGCTTACTGGTCACGTGATGCACCACCAGTTTAACATTTAACTACTGTACGCTCTGCCCACACTGTATTTATTTGCTTTGTATTTATCTGACAACAAACAGCGAATTTTGCTCCACATAACATAAACTGATAGGTTTTTATAACCGAGATGAAAAGTGTTTACAGCGCGGTACGGACTGGGTCTTTAAATAAAGCGGTCTGCGCTTCGTCTTATAGGGTTAAACTTTGTACTGCAACGGATTCATGTTTTTATTAATTTTAGTGATATTAACCCTTATCCTGCTAACGTGGAGAATATGGTGAGCTCCTAACAATGCCAGCAAATGGCAGATGGCATTTAATTCGGTGTTTAAAGGGTTAATGAAGGATTTTTTTTTAAGTGTAATAAGAATTTAGCGGATAAAAATGTGTAGCATCGCTTCGTTCAGGAAAATAAATCTAGAGATTAGTAATTTTCTTCAACATCTTGCTACTCAAATTTAGGACGCCACACTTTAATTCCTATATTTAACCTTTTGATGCCTAATGTCAACTATAGTGGTCGTACCGCACCGCTAACCTCTAAAGTTGCATTTTATATATTTATTCAACAAATATAGGTACTGAATATTTTAAACGCGGTATATACTC
>Ga0131853_10022633_pt1 | contig 11367 bp, 6 predicted proteins | sample TergutLab28metaG_FD_92764 | JGI IMG/M metagenome (GOLD analysis project Ga0131853, IMG submission 92764) | Labiotermes labralis P1 segment gut microbial communities from Petit-Saut dam, French Guiana - Lab288 P1 (version 2) (version 2) | ecosystem: Host-associated > Arthropoda: Insects >...
AACCTTCTCCTATGGTGTGTAAAAATTTTGTATTTTTATGATAGGAAATACCGCAATTTTTAAATTTTTTTCGGTACCCTTAAAATACGCCGGCTGAGGGGGTTTTAAAGTTTAAATGGACGCTGGGCTGAAAGTGTTAAAGGTACTACCTGGCATTTTTCTGCAGGAACTGGGCAAAACTACACCAGAATGGCTGGTCTCTGGGCCAAGATTTGATTCTGGGGTCTCCCAGACATGCAGTTTGAGTTGTACCATCCTGCTGATGATGCTCTACATATTTACATAACCAATAAATGGAAACACCAGAGCAATTAAAGGACACATTCCCAACATAGCAAACCAGTAAGCAACGTCAATTCCCAAGTATGAGGTGATGTTCATGGAATGACAAAGGCAAAGAAAATTTATTTTTATTATGGAAAACATGTGAATTTGGAGTTCACTGGGTTGATGAATATAATTTGAATATCACATCGTAAGAGAAATATGCTGATGTGGTCACCCTAACTTCTGAAGGGTACCATGAACAAAATATGTACTCACTTTCAAGCTCTTCTTGATGCTGTAACCCACTTTAGCCTCAACCTTGTCCATAGTTTGAGGCTGAAAGCGGGTCTGCTCTGTTGAGATATACTCAGTTCTACGTAGCCATGACACACTTCGTGCATGATGGCGTGATCTAGGAAAAAGAATGTGGTATTTCAGATGACTTTACAGTGACAAATCAGACTGAAGTACAAACATCATACAAAGGAAGAAATTCAAGATGTTTGGTATAGGTTTTCCCACAGACCAAGCTTCAAAAATGAGAATTATGCTTGTGTGGTTAGCACTCCTACTTCATATTCAGTATTTCCCAGTTTAAAATCTTGGCCCATAGGCGAGTTGGCCTGAATGAAGATGTCTGTGCCTTCCCCATCATTCTAAACAAATCCTTGGAGAGTACCTTAAATCAGGCCATGAATGCTTCCTTTCACATCCTGTCCAGTTTATTATTTACCAGCCATTCTGTCACTCAACACTATACAATCTAAACAATTAAAAGTGTTGCTTAATAAACCATAAATAAAAGCTTCACAAATAACTTCCTGCAGAATGTTCAGAGGCATAGAGTCAACTGTTCACTCTTCTTAGGTCAACAGATAATACAAAAATAATTCCTGTAACACTGCATTTACAAATATGTGAAAACCTCAACTTTAATTATGTTAGTCTTTTGTTTATCTGACAATAACAGTTCATTTAACCCTTTACCTGCTAAAGTGGAGAATATGGTGAGCTCTGAATAATGCTACCAAAGGGCAGATGGGATTTAACTCAGCGTTTAAAGGGTTAAACATAAACGATTATCACAAACTATGCAGGGTTTGGCCTATCTACTTGTAAACCCTCTACATATAGTTATTATTTCCATTTTTGAACACCAAGGATGTAGTAACCAAAAAGAAGAAAAATCCTTAACCTTTTTGAGTCCTGAGGTGTAAGAACATCTTCTTCCAAAAGCTTCTCATCTGCAGGGTCCAACTGCGCACTATAATCATTGGCATAAGTCTCCCTGTTGATGAGATCAATAGTGACTCCAAGGTCATGTTCTGTGAGAACTTCATACTTATAGTTGCGCTCCAATGATGTGGGATTATACTGGATGAATCTAAAACACATACATTCATACAGTCTAGGCCATTCCATGTCAAGCCAACACTCAGCCCAAATCCTTCAGTCCTAAATGAAATTTTGTTAATTGTACCCTGTGGATATAAGTACTCATACAAATAACAAATCTCAGCCCTCTTCTCCTTACACAATTTAATAAGATATCACAGTGCGAGAGAGAAAAAAAAATTCGCCATGCAGCTTGTAAAAACTCTTCTCATTCTAGCCCTAAACAATGAAGTGATTGTACAGTAGGTCAATGAGTTACAGCAGAAATTGCATTGACTATGTAGACATGTAAAAGAATCGTCTTTGACTTCTTACACAACTGTATTTAAGATGAGTCTGTATTTTTCCTATTCATATGAAATGACAGTTACACCCAAAACAGGTTGTGGTTTTCTAGGTGTTTTGTAGATGTTACCAATATTTTGCATGAACCGTCTCGAATATAGTTTCAGCCCTGAACATGAACAGGAATTCCCCCAAAATGGTGGTAACCATCTGCAAGACTACAAGGGGCCATACACTAAACCACAACCAAACTTCCGTGGCTGTTGGAACCAAAACTCACCTCGTGGACTCGAACGGATATGTTATGAACTTAGGGTCGAAGGGTATATCTGGAAGTGTGTTACAATATTTAACTCTACACACCAACTCAGATCTGAAACAAGCAAATTCCAATTAGCAAAGTATCTATTACCATGTGTAATTTATGGTATATGACGTACGGTTAGAAGTTAGTATAACGCACCGTTTTTCTCCAGGTCTTGCCGGACGTTTGTCTGGACTTAAGGCAGTTTGAATTGTCGGTGGCATTGTTACAGAATATTAAAACACTTAGATTCCTTTCACATATGTTCACAGCCCATAGTCTTAATGCTCCTTCAAATACACTATTAGATTTCGTTGGCAACAATTGTTGCTCTGATGTTAACAGTGCCACCAACCTCTTGTGTTTCACACAGTTTCAGAACATTTCCCGCAGGCTACAAGATATTTCTTTTCCACGGATTTTATAGTTGTTAATTAACACAGTCTGCCGTACATTGAAAACACATTGAAGTGTTGAAATAAATGTAATGAATGTTTAAAACAGAGCAATTATAACAAGGATGTTACTGTTTTCTTGTCATCCTTTTCATGTCCTGTTACCTACATGAAACCAATTCCATTGCCAATACTAGGTACGAATATTATTTAGCGGAATAATTTGCATGGCATTATAAAGAACATATGACTTAACGTATCTGTTTCATTCGAAGCTCAGTAAAATTTGGTTTATTAAAGTTATTAACCTCAGGACGACAGTTATGATGTCCTAAGATTTAGTGAATATCACAGTCATCCAGTTGGTACCGTTTATGCTGCGGACGACAATCTTCATTTACTTCCCGCGCAATTTTGCTCAACGTGAGGGTTAGACGAGGTGGAAGCTGAGAGAGTGAAGGATTACAGTAGTCATCTACAATGTCTGTAAGTTGTGAAATCCCACTAGTTACCAATATTTTTAAATGTGCTCAAATGCCAAAATATAGATGTGTTTCATACATATTTGCAGTTTACACGTTTCCTATTGTGTAGTCACTCATATCCTTTGTTCACTTATCGTCTACCATCAATTCCGAAAGTAATACCTTATTACAAATTACTGTCATTTCATTATTTACATTTTATGGTAGAGTGAACCGGGGTCTCCAGTGTCGGAATGGGCCATTCGCCCTGAAGCAGTAACTTCTCCAGCTCCAGATATGGAACCATTTGAAGACGAGAGTGAAATTTTGGGAGGAGATACAGAAGGGGATGGAAGGCGTGATGAGGAGGAGGAAGATGGAGAAGAACTCTTCGGTGATAACATGGAAGCGTAAGATTATTTACTGATAAACGATGTTTATGTATTCTACTAGGCGTTACATTCTAACAGGCGGTTTGTTTTCATCTGCTAGTGCACCTTAATGGTGACATTTGCTCTCCTGTAGTGTGGTTAGATTAGAAGGACCTCAGTAATGATGCGCTGTACTGTTGAGTCTAATAACTAACTATAGCCTGATCCTTTAGTTTGTATCCAGAACATTTTAGCTCACTTTGACTTCTTAGTGAAGTACAAAATTTTTACATTTTGATTGGCTAGAGCACTGTCATATTGTTCATATACAAAGGTTAGGCATGACAGATTTTTCAAGACACAAGTAATTCTGAGTAGAGGTGCATAAATCCTGGGAGCTAGGTTACCTGGGTGACTAAACTCTCTACAGTGGTGCCTGGTAGTTGTGGATCATCAGCCTGCAACTTTCTTCATGTCGCCCTTCTGTCACCAAGAATTTTGAGGTCACTTCTAGATTTTGAGAAATTTGTGGACCTCTTGTGCTGAGGTACACACTAATAATGCTGGAGGAGCAGTACTTGTGACAAATGGTTTTTCTGGTTTTTGTTTGAAATTAAAGAATAAAGTAGATATGAAAGTGTGCAACGTGTGCAATAATCATGTTAAATGTATAACTAAATTGTTATGAATGTATTTGAAGGTAGAAATGTATGTGATTAGAACTTCAGTTAATTATGCAACACCTAACTGGTGGTTGTGAAGAAAGAAATGCTGTCATCTCCTCTCCTGAAGAGAACAGATGTGGCTACATTTGGTGTTAAGTACTAGTTTTACATGGATGTACCAAATAGTTGGTCCATCAGATGTCTGAAGAAGTTTAGGTACCAAGTTTGTCTGCTGAATATGTTGAAAACATTAATTTCATTGACCTGATCATGGTTGTGCACTAAGGGAACTGAATTTCTTTTTGTTACTTTAGTTAGCAAAGTTTGCATACAAAGTTGAATGGGGCATGAATCTTACAAAAATTTCTTGTGTGTTTGTCTGCACCATATATTAGGGAGATCATATAAAGGAGGAGACAATGGGCAGGGCACATGTTACATGTGAGGAGGTGACAAATATGTATAAAATTTTAGTGAGACATGGTGGTGAGTGATTGCTTTGCATACCTAGGCAAGATAGGAAGGTAAAATAGAGGTGGTATTTCAATTTATAGTGTGTGAGGGTGTAGACAGAATTCATCTGGCTGAGAAGATGTCCCAGTAGTGGACTGTTTTGAATATCGTAATGAGTCTTTGGTGTCTATACCAGGCCAGTGATCACTTGACTAGAGAAACTCTAAATTTCTGAACAAGGATTCCAAATCATGGACTTGTTTCACAAAACATGTACATATCTGTAAACTGTCTGTGCAGTGTGCTGGGGACTGTATGTTTTATGGAGTCTTGGTCAGTATGTGGTTCCATAAAAGGGGGGTAACCATAATGGTTGCATGTAGGTGTAATATGTCTGTATGGTGACCTGAAAGGTGCATGCTAAAGAGCCTAATGTATACAGTCACTGTTTGTAAGTGATTTTGTAAATGTTTTTTGCAGTTTTAATCACCGTAAACAGTAAGTGGTAACTGATTTATAAAATGCTGCATGCATTAAGCATTTAGTTGCATTGACTGTTGTGCAGTCTGTCTGTGGAACATCGTCTATGCCAGTAGCTTTGTTGAAATTCTAGGTATGCAGGTGCAATGCATCACATACTGCTTGTTGTATTTGAGAAGTAACCTGTAATTAACATATCCTTAAATATAGGGACTATCGTCCAATGCCAGCTCTGGATCGATACGACCCTGATGTTTTGGATGATGAAGAATATGATGACATTTCCCAGGCTGAACGAGCGGCAGCTGAGGCCGCCATGAGGCGGAGAGACAGAGAGGAGGGAATTCTTACTCGGCGTGGTGATATGGAACTTTTCTATGGTAGGCATTGCATTATGTTATTACAGGCTCAAATAATTGTGGCTTATCTTCGTTGTTTGTATGTATGGTTTGCATTACTGATTTAGAGGATAAGCAATAAAATTGAATGGAGTGTATGTCTCATATTAGTGTGCTCTTTGTATGTTATGTGGCTATATGTCCCTATTATTAAATCATCCTGTTTGTCAGCATTTTGTAACCATTTAGGTGTTCTTGTCTTGGATACATATTTGAACCTTACGGTACACATGAAGGGGAATGATCTAATATTGTAGCAGTCATGATATTTAGGAGATTCTGAGTTCAGATCTCAGCCCATAGAGCAGTTGTCCTAACTGTGGTTTTTCTTACTCTTCTCAGTTAAATGTCGGGGTCTGATGTGAAATTAGGCTATGATCACTGTTGCACATTGTTTCCAAGTTATTCCATAGTCATTTTATATTCGGCAATGTAGAGTCTGAGCTATGGCTGCTTTGGGTACTTCAAACAGCAAGAAGAAAAAGCGTTGGGTATGCATTTCAGTACTGTGTTATCTCTTTATTCTATGTTATCCAGTTTTCCAGAATTTCTATCCCAAATTTTTTAAGAAATATCATTGTATTGGTAATTGTCATTATAAATTAAGCTGTGTCTCAGAATATTCATGTGCACCTGATGGATGTAAAAGTCTGATCAGATAAATCTAATTGAGGTGGAAATGCATTGTTGTCAGTCCTACCCATAAATCTACTTACTTTGCAGAGGACAGTGACGAAGAAGAAGCACCAAGAAGAAAGCGACAGATGGCTGAGAAAGCAGCTGCTGGTGAGCTGGATGAGGAAGAAGTAAGTTCTGTTTTTTGTTGATCATATCTCAGGCTTGGGTCCTATTTTGCTGTTTGGTCAGATCTCCTGTAATTAAATATTTCATTGACATTGCTGCAAATGTATAAATTATATACACAGTACTTTAGTGATCATGTTTGAAAAGAAGAAAGAATTTGGTAAAATTTCAGCCCATGAATAGAACAAAAAAGATAGAGTGTGTAGCAGTGTGATGTTTGTGATACAGTCGAAATCAACCAGCATTTATTATGCTTTGGTCATTCAATGTGGGAAACGGCAGATGTCCAGGCGATACACCCATTCCCGCCAAACCATCAAGCATCTTGTGTGACGTTCCTGATTGTGGTGTTGATGCGCTCTCGCAATTCTGGTAGTGTCTTTGGAAGTGGTGGGACGCAAACTTTGTCCTTGACGAAACCCCACTGGAAGAAATCACACACTGCAATCGGGAATGTCACACAAGACATGCTTGAGAGGGTTTGGCAGGAATGGGAGTATCGCTTGGACGTCTGCTGTGTCACACTAGGGGCGCACATCGAAAGCATTTAAGGTCACTATGAAACTGCAAACATTCCTCTTTCAAATGGTAGTAACATCATGCATTTCTGTTCATTATTTGTGAAAATATGGTTTTGCAAAATCCTCCAATAATTTATACGGACCCTGTATAATACCATGTTATCGTACGCTTTGCATTCATAATTATTGTTTGAATAGTGATTCTGGGTAATAAGTATAAATTTTCTTTCAGATGATTGAGTCAATTGAGAATCTGGAAGACACTAAAGGCCACTCGGTAAAAGAGTGGGTTTCTATGCTGGGACCTCGCACTGAAATTGCAAATCGATTCAAAAATTTTTTGAGAAATTACGTGAAGTCGAAAGGTCATTACCTCTATAAGGAGCGGATACGGCGTATGTGTGAGAACAATAGGTCAAGTTTTGTGGTGGAGTTTCCAATCTTAGCATCCAAGGAGCAGGTTCTTGCCTTCTTTCTGCCAGATGCACCACTGGAAATGCTGACCATATTTGATGAGGTTGCCACACAGCTGGTGCTCAGTATCTTCCCAAGTTACAATCGTGTCACAACAGACATTCACGTTCGAATCTCTGATTTGCCTCTTGTGGAGGATTTGCGGACATTCAGGTCAGTGCACTTAGTGATAATTCTTCTTTCTGACGTACACGTTAAGGGGAGTTTTACTGATACATGCTGGAAGAACATTGTCAATGATGTGATTGGCTGTAGGCTGGAGATGGTTTGAATTCCCAGCAGGAGCAGGATTTCTCTCTTTGGCACAATCAAACCAACAGTGGCGGTCACCTAGTATTCTATCCGTTTAGATACTAGCGATAAAGTAACCAAAGCACAAGGCTAGCTGACTGCATGCCTCTGTGCTGTGTCAGAGTTACAAATGTGTGGTGATTTGTCTGCACACCACACATAAGCACAGGAAACACTTTCCCTTTGTTGTATATTTGTAGTTAGCTGAGTTGGCTATGTATATTGTTTATGTAGTAGCAATCAATTTTTAGTCTTGTGCATGTGCAGTGTAGTTTGCTATGTTTGTACCTAGTATTTGTTGCAATATTTCATTACAGTTCCATGTGTATTGAGTTTCACTGCAGTCTTTCGAGGATTGTTCATATGCATTAACTGTATTTTCAGTTTCATTACATTGTTTTACCTGGAGCTCAAATTCTATGACACTGCTTGTGGCATATAATGTGCTTATATGAATTAATTGGATATGTGATTTGGGTGCTGGCATCACTTGGCTGAGAGGGCATTTATATGACCAAGCAGGAGTTTGATACTGTTGCGAAATATTTACCGCATGGTGCCAGCATACAAAATCAGGATCAGCATCTGCACTGAAGCAGTGTGAAAGCTCAGGATCAGTAATGGTGTGTACTTTGAGTCAAGCATGCTGACAACAAGTCATGAGTCACATGTTTACAACTTTAATACATAAATATGCTTGTTATATTTGAAAGTAGAAAAAGGGTAAGGCAAACTTCATCAGGTTAATACATGTTAGTTTTAGATGGTGTATGTTTGTGACAGTTTGCTGTCATTAGTAAACATTTTGCTTCTGTTTTATGATCAGATTAATGACGTAGTGTTTGGGAAGGAACAGCTGTAGAATCAGAACTTCTGTGTTACATTAGAATGTCAATACCAAGTATCTGATCCTTGATTTTACACCTTGTTATAATGTTGGCCTGTTACAGGAAGATCCATTTGAACCAGTTTGTTCGCACGACTGGCGTTGTGACAGCAACAACGGGTGTTCTTCCACAGCTTTCAGTTGTAAAGTATGACTGTAACAAATGTGGCTATGTGTTGGGTCCATTTGTTCAGTCCCAAAATGCTGAAGTGAAGCCAGGCTCTTGTCCTGAGTGTCAGAGCAATGGTCCTTTCATGGTAAGAGAGATACTGTGTTTCTGTAACAACCATAATAGAATGTTAGCTATGTATTTGATGTGCATGTTCAGATTGACATCTGGTGGTGGTTTTTTTTTTTTTGACCGTGCATCTCAGTATATTTATCTCAGTATTTAACCAACTTGATGCATAAAATTTGTTTCACAGTAAGTTTTATTTCATGCCTGTACATGTGCTCATCATCAGGAGGTCTCGTGCACGAGACGGCCACCTATAGGTATGATGATACCAGAGGCTGTGTAGTGCAATTGTGACCTCCTGATGATGAGCACATGTGCTCAAAACATGTAGAGGCATGAAATAAAACTTATTGTGAAACAAATTTTATGCATCAAATTGGTTAAATACTGAGATAAATCTGGGTTATTGTTGACTCATGTTTCAGTCTAGGTATAAAGAAAGTCATAAAAATGGACTAAACAGTAGGGAAGGTTTTGGTGTAGTATGCACTTCACATAGTGATTACCATTTTACATTCCTCATGCTACACTCAGTTGCTGGGTGTGTGATGAGAGTATAAATATGGACTGCATTTGTCTACGGTAGAATAAAACCTTCATTCACCTGTAACTAATTTATAAAGGCATTTGCTTGGTATCATCAAAATCCACCCTTGTATGCACCTGAGAACCAGTATGGCATATCAGTCATCTTTCTTAAGAGTCCTGAAATGTTATCTTATGTGCTTGTACATTTTATTTTGGTAACAGTGGATGTGTGGTTGATGAAATTATGTATGGCTATTTGTCACATATATTTTGTGTGTTTATGCATAGTGTCATCATGCAAAAGTGCTCTCTAGACAGTGTGTATTGTCTCTACTTGTTTCATTTTATGCTTTCGAGGCTGGCTCACTTGACCAATGTATAAGTTTTACTGAAGCCATTTTCTTTTATCATGAACAGACCTTCCATTAGCTTGTATAATAGACTGTGACTTGTCACTTGTGATGTGACTTTATAGTACTATTGAAGTTTCATCTTCAGCCATGCACTGCTTTAAATGTTACCTCTCCATTCACATTTTCATTTAAAACTACATTGTGAGGTTAGAAGTGCATCTCTGGTTGCATTTGTCTTTTCTCCGTAGATCAACATGGAGCAAACAATCTACCGCAATTATCAGAAAATTACCCTGCAAGAGTCTCCAGGTCGTATCCCAGCAGGACGAATTCCTCGTTCCAAGGATTGTATCATGTTAGCAGATTTATGTGACCGATGCAAACCTGGTGATGAGATTGATGTGACTGGCATATATACTAACAACTATGATGGCTCACTCAACACAGAACAGGGTTTTCCTGTTTTCTCGACTGTTATAATGGCCAACCACTTGATAGTAAAGGACTGCAAGCAGATAGTACAGTCACTGACAGATGAAGATGTTGCAGCCATTACCCGACTTTCAAAAGATCACAGAATTGGAGACAGAATTGTTGCCAGTATTGGTCCTTCCATATATGGCCATGAATACATCAAGAGAGGCATTGCTCTGGCTCTTTTTGGTGGAGAGTCTAAGAATCCAGGTAAGGACTTTGAACACTATCTTAACAGTTGTTTGCAATTGGTTAAGAAAAACAGTCATTGCCACTAATTTTATTAAACAAGCTTATTTTTTGTAACAAATATGGCTACACATTTCACCTTGACACTAAGCCATCTCCAGACCACAGTAGCATTCATAACTATAGGAAACTGTGTAACTATATGGGGGTACGTGGTGCGGAGTTGGGTGAGAAACTACATTACCAGCCAGAAGGTCATTGGATCAATCCCCAATGTTGTCATTGGAATTTTTCATTGACTTAATCCTTCCGGCCGCGATACAGCCCTGGGTTTGACTCAGCCTCTAACAGAAATGAGTACCAGGAATATTTTCTTGGGAGTAAAGATGGTCAGTGCAGAAAGCTCACAATCTTACCACCTTCATTTGCCGATTGTCGTGAGATCTGGGAGTCTCAGCCTCCTCGAACCACCAGGGACTGCTTTACCTTTACATAACTATGTGGACCTGTGTATTGGTTAGTAATTAAGGTCTCAATTTTATGATTTGTTTATCAGTTACTGCCATTTAGTATTGAAAAGCAGGAGGATTGCATAGTGACAAGATCTGTCGAAATGTTGTGTGATTATTATTTGAAAATTTAAATTTGTGTCAGATTGTATTGCCTAAAATTGTATATCGTAAATAGCATGAAGCTCTGTGTTGTTCATATATTCAGTTTTTTTTTGCTCACTTGTATATCTTTCTGGGATATGATATCGTAGCCTGGTTGTATGAATGTATGTGTGTATGAGTGTTTTGCTCTGCAGGCCAGAAACACAAGGTACGTGGAGATATCAACGTACTCATCTGTGGTGATCCTGGCACAGCCAAGTCTCAGTTCCTCAAGTATATTGAGAAAATAGCACCCCGGGCAGTGTTTACTACTGGTCAGGGAGCATCAGCTGTTGGTCTGACAGCCTATGTGAAACGCAGCCCTGCTACGAGGGAGTGGACTTTGGAGGCTGGAGCATTGGTCCTGGCTGACCAAGGTGTTTGCCTCATTGACGAATTTGACAAGGTACACACACACTTTGCTTGTAACACTTTGAGAACTGAATTTCATATACACAGTATTCAAAAATTCTGTTCCT
>Ga0131853_10022637_pt1 | contig 11365 bp, 6 predicted proteins | sample TergutLab28metaG_FD_92764 | JGI IMG/M metagenome (GOLD analysis project Ga0131853, IMG submission 92764) | Labiotermes labralis P1 segment gut microbial communities from Petit-Saut dam, French Guiana - Lab288 P1 (version 2) (version 2) | ecosystem: Host-associated > Arthropoda: Insects >...
AAAAAGGAAAAAAAAAAAGAAAAGAATGTAAAATGAATAAGGAAACCCCAATCCCAAGACAATGATGATCACTGCCTGGTACCTTTGTAACATATGCAAAAATTGTCACACCACACAAAAATGAACATTTCCAACACAGACTCCATGCTCCAGATAGGGTAAAGTATTTAAAGTAAAACATATTGCACAGATGTGCCTACTGTGAACATACATGTTAAACACTGACCCTGTTTTATGCCTGATGTACACTGTTTTTGCTTTAATGCTCCTTCCTAATTTACACCACTTCTTAATTTATGACCTCTCATTTTTAGTTTAACACCCTCTGTCTGGCTGCATTCTATTGTGCTAATGTCTTTTTTCTGATGGGAAATATAATGTTTTATTTATCCTCACTTTCTCCGAACACCACTAGGGCATAACCCAAATCATGAAATGTAAAATATCAGCTTGCAGACATCAGGATCATGACAGGATAGGACCAGTAGGATCTGTCTCTTCAGTTCACTCATAGAAACAGGGTCAATCACATCAACATGCCTGTCTGTGAAGTGAAATAGTGATTGCAGATGACAAACATTACCACTTTGGTATTCACATGTTTTAATTTTGCACTCACATTTACCATACATTGATACCAAGTGTATGGGGTTTTCTAGAGTGCTACTTACATATTCAGAAAACAATCTTACAGACCTTTGCTGTAATAACCTCACATGGCACCTCACCACGATGGGCTGCCATTAGGGTTTCAAATACACTGATTATTCCATCCAGATTCTTGAGGCGACCATTCTCAGCCAGGAGCACTATGGAATACACAATTGAAATTAATATTGTCATACACACTGCAGTTACTTTGATCATAAAAAGGTAAAGTTCACCCTATAACATGCCATAAGGCACAAGGAGAGACATAGATGTATAGCTCTACCCTCTCTTTAACATTGGCACTAGACAGAATTGGGTGATCAACACCACACCCGAGCTGCTTTATTCCTGGGAGCATACTTGTTACCCAGTGCATAGGAGGCTGCATGGGCTTTGATACTGGTCTGGGCAGGTATGGAACTCTCCTCCCCTTTGGGGTTCAAACCCCAGAAAATCCAGTCAGTAATGGGACACTATACTAACACTATCTTGGTAGCCACTCTGATTCAGTAAGTCAACAAAAAAGAGAGGTCTGGACAGGTATGGAAAGTCTCACCCCCATCTGGGTTTGAACCCCATACTGTCTAAGCCATAATCAACTGCTACAACGACTATGCTATTCTAGCCAACACTCTGATCTTGTATTTGAATTTGACATTCATAGGCCCATGCATCGTAATATATTTCTATAGTAAAACCAACCAGATGCACCTAAATCTCAAATTTATTTTATTTCGGAATAACTCTACAAGTTTTACATGGTCTTTCCATCCATCATCAGTTCACGACTGTACATTCAGCAACAGGCATGTGTCAAACAGATACTGCTACAGCTTGCTAGCAAGCAGTAGCAGTATCTGTTTGATATATGACTACTTCTGTATGTACATGGCAGTAGCAGTATCTGTTTGATATATGCCTACTTCTGTATGTACGTGGCAGTAGCAGTATCTGTTTGATATATGCCTACTTCTGTATGTACATGGCAGTAGCAGTATCTGTTTGATATATGTCTACTTCTGTATGTACAGACATGAACTCCTGATGATGGACGGAAATATCATCTGAAACATGTAGGGTTATTCCAAAATAAAATAAATATGAGACATTGGTGCATCTGGTTGGTTTTACCATAGAAACTCTAATCTTGTGTTTGACTTTGACATTCAGAGGACCATGCATCATGATACATTCTTATAATAAAAGCCAATGAGATGCACTATTTCTCAAATTTATTTTCATAAAAAATTCTGTATGTTTCAGACAGATCTACTGTCCACCATCAGGAGTTTCAACACTGTATACACAGCAATAGGTATTTGTCATGCCAGTTATGTTGGCCATCCGCTAGCGACCTCGCTAGCGAACAGCCAACATAACTAGCATGACAAATACCTATTTCTGTGTATACAGAGTTGAAACTCGTGTTGATGGCCAGTAGATTTCTGAAACATGTAGACTTCTTCACCAAAATAAATTTGAGAAATAGTGCATCTCGGCTGTTATAAGAATCTGATCTTGTAAGTAAATAAAATGAGGATACATTAATTGTGACATCTTGTAGAATAAATACAAATGATGCCCCAAGGGGATGTGTAAAATATGCATGTCTCTTGCAAAGCACTACAGCAAATCATTGGAATTTAAATGTTACATTTACTGTAGAGGAAATGATGTATCAAGAATGATTCTTGGTTATATTTAATCCAAGGTCAACCAACATCATCCTGAGATGCTTCAGATCATGGAGCACCTTCATACCATCAACAGACATACACCAAACAAGATATAAAATTAAGCTAACACCATAACAGCAGGAACTTGCTTACATTTTAATGTATCTACAAGAATGTATATTGTCTTCAAGAGATAAGCATAATTTCTAATATGATTTTGTGAGTTCTGATCCCTGCCGTTCATCAGAATCGACAGTCACTAATCACTTATATTAATTCTGAAACGTACATAGAGAGAGCAAAAACCATGAAAAGTATCAGTCAAAAAAGTCTGTCATCAGACATGACATGAATGCAAAAATATGTGAATTATTCAGATTTCAATCTGCCTCACTTTGCACATCCAAGAAGAGCTGAAGCACTACAAACATATACTTGCCCAGCAGATTTGAAGACTGAGAAGACAATGGAAATTTAGAAGCCACCTGTTTCAGGCCTTCAACTTTCAGCTGACGGTTCAATGTTGGGTTGTCGATAAATTCCCGAAGCCTCTGATCAGTTTTCAGTGTGTTCTGTAACATTTTCAAAAGTCAAGACTCTGCTCTGAAACCAAAGAAACATTACCTGAACCATTCATTCTGCTATAAACCAAAGTCTAAGAACACTCGAATGCTAGAATTATAGCAACATAATCCTGCTAAACCAGCACCATAGTACATGAATTTCAAGTCACAAGGAATTCAGACCTTTGAAAGAAAGAAACTCAAGTATTTATCACTATGTAAAATATTTATATTCACAATCTGCCCTTCCTTTACACTGATTTTAATTTACTTCCAGCAAATGATCCCAGATGGTTCTTTTTTACTGGACTTGAATGGGCTAGTGTGAAAGAAAAAAGACAATAAGCAAATGCTGAAGCTTTCAATAAAAAAAAACTGAACTAAGCAATTTTAGAAGTTTCTTGCTACACTGGAAGGTATAATATTTACTTCCCATCCATTTCTTGGTCTCCTGTATTATCTTTTGCACTTTTCAAGTAGAATTTCACATGATTTAGAAAATAAGTTAAACCTAACATATATCAGCCTTTACAAAGACATAATGCTCATCATTCAACTTCAACTATACAAAGCCAGGAGACAAAACTTTACAATATGATGACCATATACATATTACTTGAACTTAGATGCTAATTACAATGACTGAATTAAAGAAAACACTACCCTTATCAACTGTGTACAATGAAACTTTTACACCATGGCACAGTAAGGACATCAGTCAATGTCTGTTCTATCATTTCACAAGAATCATTTCTTAATTCACTGATACTTCAGCCTAGTGTTCTTCCTTGAGCCAAAACAATATTTACAAGTAAACCTGCAAATGCAGCCACAACTTGTACCTTCCTTACATGCCATATACTAGGGGGTGGCCACAATGTGGCTTGCACATGCACAGAAGTTTGTAAAAAATAATATTCATGTACTTTAGTGTATGTACTGTGCAGCTTGTACAATTTATTATCCAGACCAACAAATGCACAACATAAATATTAATAATATTTTCTATATTGTAAGCACTCCTACATGTTTCAATGCACCTGCATCATCTTCAGAAGAGTTTTATAACCTTGTGCTTTGCTAAAGTTACAATATTATTAAAATTAAAACTCAATAAAATTATCAGAATAAAATGTTCATGTGATTATTGTTGAATGATAAATACAATCTGTAAAATGTTAATAATCATAACACGTGAACATTTTAATCTACAAATTTTAATGAGTTGTAATTTTAATAATCTTGTAACTTCAGCACAGCACAAGGTTAAGACGCCCTGAAGATGCATTGAAACATTTGGGAGTGCTTATGATATATGAAATATTATTAATATATATTGTTGGTTTGGATAATAAAATAGTATTCATGTAGTTTACAAGCACAAAAGGCTGGCCTTGTATGAAAGGAAATTCATAACTAGCTTAAACTAACCCACCACAGCTAGATAAAGAAGAATAAGAAGCCTTCTAATAAGAAAAATGAAAAAGTACTTTGTTTTAATAACACATGGCTCTTGCCTGAGGTGCTTCCTAAAATGTGACCTCTGCAGCTTGTCTAGCTGCCCAATCCTCTCACATAAAAATCTACCTATATAACACCACAGTCACAGAATCATGTATAAGAGCCAACATAGAAGCCCAGCTCACCATGACCAATGTGCATAAACAAAACTGTGCATTTTGATGTTTTGCTGACCGTGCATCTCAGTATAATCTTCGTAATTAACCAACTTAATGCACAATATCTTGTTTTATAATAAGTTTTATGCCTCTACATGTTTCGAGCACTATGTGCTCATCATCAGGAGGTCCAAATTGTATTATACAGCATCTGGTATTATCACACCTGTACCTGGCTGTCCTGTGCACAGGTTGAGAGAGTCCTCTCTCACCCTGTGCACTGGACGGCAACCTACAGTGTGTGATGATACTAGATGCTGTATAATACAATATGGACCTCCTGATGATGAGCACACAGTCCTCAAAACATGTAGAGGCATATAATAAACTTATTATAAAACAAGATTTTGTGCATGAAATTGGTTAATTACTAAGATTAAAACTGTGGGTGTGCACACACAGGCAGAACTGGGGTGTATGAATGAGTGTTAGGCTTCAGGGTTTCTGTGCACAAACTAAAGTTCAGTTTTGGATTTGCATGTGTACAGACCAAGGTTATGCACTGAGTTTTTGTGTGTATAAACTATAGCTAGGCTAGGTTATGGCTTGGGTGTGTATTGTATAGAGAAATGTTTTGATAGGTAGAAACCATGGTTAAGCTTTGATATTGTGTGTGTACAAAGCAATGCATCATGACGGACACTTTACTTTTCTGAAAATATTCCTATGTTTTTTGTTACTAAACATACATCTGTAGTTACAAAACTAACATTTTTAGAAAGAATATTATTGCAGAATGGAATTTTCTGTAGCCAGTATGTTAACTAGGCTACAGGATGGATACCAAATGAATTGTGGTTTGATTTATAGTATGGACAAGAAATCTCTCTTCTCAAAATTATCCAAAGTGGCTCTACAGCCCACCCAGCTTCCAAGTCAATGTATAATGGAGGCTCTTTTACGAGGGATAAGGCAGCCACTGTGTGATCCTGTCCCTTATACCTTCATACACATTCAAGGATAACTTCACCTTCCACACGATCACTCTCTGTACCTTGGTTGTCCCAACGTGCTCAGTCTGGTAAAAGAAATTCTTTCTGGAGACAGGTGTGGTTCACCGAATCACATACAGTATTAGTTATTTTCTTTTTACTAACTGATTTATTTAATCATTTATACTTGATACAAAAGGCGTGCTGTTATCAAGTTAAACAACTAAATCATTTTCTATCAAAATACCACAGTCACTTCATCTGCACTCCCAAGCATCACTCTCATAAACGACTTCTTTCTCACTGGACAGGTCTGTGTCCATTATCTGCTTCCAACCGTTTCCCTGTTTAAATCTCTCCATATGTAAACCCCTTCTACCTATCACCAACGGTTCTTGAACATACGTTGACAGTTTAAACTTATAACGTACGGCTATGAACCGTCCATAACTGATGTCAGCAAACCTAACAAATATACCAAAAATGTTCAGCTACAATTTTTTATGACTAAAAAGTCACAGCCAAATAGGCATTCAAATATAAATAATACTACTTCACCCATCAATATTTTAGTGGCGACAAAAATTTTACAAAAGCACCAAAATTCAAGGTACTTGGTTCATTGGGTAACTGTGATACACCAAGCAACATACCTTAAATTTCACCAGTTCTTTCTCCACAGCATCTAGCTGTTTCTGCTTACTGGCAGCAGAATAAAGTGCAGTAGCATAACGTCCTTCAACTCCAAACACTTGAATAGGAGGCTAAAAATACATGAAACATGCAGTTAGTAAGCTGTAACATAAGTATCTGAAAATTAAGGTTTGAATGTTTAAGCTCTTAACCAAGGTCTGACATGTTTTCAACGCAGTGCAATTCTAGGTATGCATCAAGTGAAAATCTTCTTTTATAGTGTATATTAGTTACAAAATGAGAAATATATATTGACATTGAAAGGGTGGGGTCAAATGAGCCAGACAGTCATTGTATATTTCAAGGTACCATCTTGACAATTGCCTAGACAGTTAGTAAAACTTAGAAAATCACTCATACTTTAACCTGCAGGTTTCAATCACAGGTCAGTGGCTTTCCTCGTCATTGTTTGGAGGTTCCAGTTTAATTGTAAGACAATTTCAAGCCTCCCTCTGCCCTTATGTGTAAGAGTGTCAAATTCCTTTTTTTGTCTAATACCTAAGTGTTTACAATTCTTCATTCAGTGATGGTTCAACATACAATTACTTAACACAGACAATACATAAGGTGTGGGGACATAATGATAATATACTTACTTACTTACTTACTCCATGTTGCAGAGCCCTTCTTAAGAAGCTAACTGGTTTGCAGCTAGTCAAGATATTCCCCGCATTTCACGGAACCCGAAGGATCATTACCACACTCACGAGTGTCCGCCACCTGTCCCTATCCTAGGCCAGCCCAATCCAGTCCATATACCCACATCCCACCTCCTGGAGATCCATCCTAATATTATCCACCCATCTATGCCTAGGTCACCCCAGTGGTCTCTTTCCCTCCGGTTTCCCCACCAAGACACTATACACCCCCTTCTCCTCACTCATACACACCACATGCCCAGCCCATCTCATTCTTCTCAATTTTATCACCTGTACAATATTGGGTGAGGTGTACAAATCATTTAGCTCTAATGATAATATACACTGACTTTATTCCCATGTTGCTCTCATCCTGTGTCAAAAACAATTTCCACAATATTATAATGCAGCACAGTCACAGAAGTCATATTTAGAATTACCAACACAGTACACAGATTACAGAAAGTAATGCACTATAATGATCATGGTTACGCTTTGGATATACAAAACAAAGGTTACAGTTTGTTTTTGTGTGTACAAGCAACATTATGCCTTGGATACGTTTATAACACAAACTTTATTAACCTGGGTCTTTAGTCACATACTGCCTTAAGCTCATTCCAAAACACTGAAACACAAAACACACATGAAGTCATTCCGATAATAAGGTAAAAGCTGCTGCCATCTTTCTCAATTAATTAATAAATGACAAAATCTCTGCTCTATAAACCAAGGTTATGCCTTTGGTCTGTGTTTCCATGTTGGCAACAATACACCATTGTTATTTAATGTGCCACAATCTATTTTCACGACATTTCTCTTAAAAAAGATGTAGCAGCAGGGCACAAAATCAGTTGTATACTATCACTGACCATCATGTTCACTCCTAAATGTAGGTTACACAACTGTTCACAGCGTTCGTCCCCATACAATTGCAAACAGATGGATACTAAAAGAGAAATAACCCTTAACACTACAAAGTACAGAGTCAGTTAACCCTATTTTAGTATAAATTTTACTAGCTGGTTAACAGACTTTTGTACCAATCTGTAAGTACATTAGTTCCCTTCCCTTTCTTCTTAAAGGAAGGCTTATCAGAAATCAACATACATTCAGAATGTCACTAATTATTCGTCTCTTCTAAAACGTTAGCTCGGTCAGTGGTCAACATACCTCAAAAGGTACCACATACAAATTCTTCCCACGTTCCTATATATACGTACTTTTACTAACTGCTGCTGAACAGATGAAGCCGAAAATGCCCTTGCCTGAAACACACACAAACAACAGTTGAGTAGCTCAGTAAATGTAAAACGAGATTAGTCTCCCATTATTTTACTACAAGAACTTACGAGGTTAAGATCTCACTACTCAATTACATGAGCCTCAAATATATTTAACCATATTTATCTATCTCTATGGTAAGATAAGTAACTAATAACTACACATTACTCACAATAACGCTAATTCTGCAAGCCATTTTCACTTTACGACCGAACAGCGTCGAACAGATTGCCCGATCAGGGAGCGGAAAGGAAAGACGTATTCACAGGTTATAGAACGGCAAAGATGAACACGGCAATTTTTGGAGCCAATTAATGTAGTCATACGCGCTCGCCGTGGCAAGTGGGTCGGCCGGGGCGGGAAACTTGGAGGCCTTAGCGACATCTTTTGACTCGAGTAAGTTGGGACTTCGAATTCTTCACAACAGATGGCACGAGTGCATTCAACCGTTCATGCATCAGATTTCAACCAATCACAGACTTGTATAAATTTATATGAATTTGGCGCATAACGTATCGGTATTTTTCACCGACATATTGTGGAAGGAAGGCGTTGATTTGTGGTGTATTGCGTGTGAAGATTAACTCTTTAAACGCCGTGTTTAATCCCATCTGCCCTTTGCTAATATTATTCGGAGCGCACCATATTTTCCACTTAGTTGGTTAAGGCTTTCGTGTTTTGTTGTATATTGAACTGTTAACGTTGACAAGGTAAGAGAATGTAATCGTTATTTATATAAAGATTGTGTACAGTAATAATTGTCGTTCTAAAATCACATGATCATACAATTTTTTCGTTGATGTCTGATTAATTGAAAATAATTTGATGACAGTGTTTAATTAATGAATTTGTGAATGTCCATAATAAACCGAATGCAATACTGCTGCGTGCCTGGATGCAGAGGAAGCAGCAGCAATACAAAATTGAAATTCTTCGGATTTCCAAACGGTCCTGTACGGTAAGTGTCATTATTTTTGTTAAAGATCTGTGAAGAATGTACCTGTCTGTTTATAGAGCATACAGTGTCATAATGTGTCTTATGCACCAAAAATAATTATTTTTAATTCAGAATTTCAGTGATAGTGTACTATTACTTGACATTGTAATTTTAATTATGCACATATTTAATGCCTTATTAATCTCTGTTACTTTATACAGTTGCTTTCATATACTTGACAAAGGAATGTGTGTAAGTGACTACATGCACTGTAGTCGACTTGGCTCACTACCTGTAATTTGAGTTACAAATCAGCTAGCATGGTAAATGCTATGTAGGACATTAGCCAATGAATGACACTGTAATAATATTCTGTGCTTTTTCTTGTATATGCAGGGTTCAGCTGTGGGTAGAAGGTCTGTGTGTGCTGTACACTGCAGAAACCTGGAAGGTTGTATGCAGCCAGCAATTTTCAGAGTCTGATTTTACATCTCCTGAATGTATACACCTGAATAGAATGGTAGTTCCTACTTTCTGTGCAACAACTTCATACTCACATTCAACACCACAACCTACAGAACTTAGCTTCTCTACCCCTCCTGTGAGTTCATCACTTCTTGTTGCCTGTCAAGATTACCTTTCTGTCCAGTAACCAATTAAAACATATTCCAAGTCCATAACAACACCCAAAACATTTTCAAGCATGGAGCCCTCCATTCCCCCAGGCCACATTAACAAAAATGCTTGTGGTGGAGAACTCGGGAGTTTTAGCCTTCAAAGTTCTTCCCCAAAGTGCAAAGCAAGGCATTCTGTACTAAAAAAGCTTGATTTGGACAGAGTTGCTGAATTGACACCAAGGAAAAAGAAACTGTATAGCATGATTTGGACCAGAAAGAGTGCCCTTTGCAAGCTTAGGAAGAAATACAGGGCAAAAAGGCTGAAGGAGATTTGTCAGCTGGACAGTAAACCTCCAATAAAGGCTCTTTCATCTTCTTTGAATGTGGATACTTCAAGAATTTTGGCATTTATTAGGAATAGTCAACATGAGCCTAAGGGCAGGAGGTGGAGCTACAAGGAAAAAGTTTTGGCTGTCTGTATCCTAAAGTGCAGCCCCAGATCCTATACATTTCTCTGGGCCCTATTTCCCCTACCTTCTAGAAGAAGCTTACAATCCCTTCTAAACACTGTCCAATTTAGGATGCATGGACCCATGAACATAAAATTAACTACTCTTACTTTGATATGGTAACCACAGTGATGTACAGGAATTGCAATGGCTTGTAGTATGCAGCATAATAACAGGTACTTTCTTCTTCAGAACTATTATGACAATTACTGTTGTCATGGTGGTAAAACTAATGAGTGTTACTTTTTAGCTGACCCTGCCACTGTTCAGGCCTTGCATTCCAGCCATCAGTACATATATATATGTATGTAAATATCCTAAATATTAACAGGGTTCATGTAGTGATGAAGGTCATACAAAGTCACAACCATAGTTCGATTACACATGTTAGTGCCATATACAGGTAAACATGGCCTGTAATACGAGCAATGAGATAATTACTCTTTGGTATGAATGCAAGTTTGGTGCATGTGCCTCTTAATGAGTGTTGCTGCAATGTGCTGTAAAAAGTGTGGCTGTCAGTGACATTTGTTTTGCCAGTGTACAGTGATTGAATTCCTTGTGAAGGAGAAATAGCTCAAGCACAGTAAGTGTTATGTGTATACATTGGTGCCAGCAGTATCAGAAGGTGGGTGACATGAAGTAGAGATGAATGTGACATGCGTACCTGAACGTGTCAAGACATGATACATGCTGCAAATACAGTAATTTATAACATGACTAATGATGAAGAAAGCTTCAACAAAGAAATGGCAATTCGCAGCTTGGAGTGGCATGTCATGCAGTCTCCAAACAAGAAGACTGGAGATGTATTTTTGTCAGCATGTATATGAAAGTCTGTGAGTTGCATGTTGGTTGTTTTACAGCCTAAAGTGTGAACCTTGAGCACAGCTTTCTTTGCTGACATGATGTGTGAACTGTCATACCCGTTTAGTGAAAAAGCACCTGTTGAAACAGACCTATCTTTGTGCACCTCAACATCCAACTTAATTGCATGTAATGTGCTCATGACTTGTATGACCTGTACAACTAATGCATTATTATTTACTCTTCTGTTTCTAAATATATTTCTCCAATTCTGTAGCTTGTATTGTATTTTTTTTTGGGGGGGGGGGGGGGGGGAAACAAAAAGACCCAAAGGAGGACTTCCCTTTTCAGGACAAGAGGGGGGGGGGGGGGGAAAGTG
>Ga0131853_10022641_pt1 | contig 11365 bp, 5 predicted proteins | sample TergutLab28metaG_FD_92764 | JGI IMG/M metagenome (GOLD analysis project Ga0131853, IMG submission 92764) | Labiotermes labralis P1 segment gut microbial communities from Petit-Saut dam, French Guiana - Lab288 P1 (version 2) (version 2) | ecosystem: Host-associated > Arthropoda: Insects >...
ACATGTGCTCGAAACATGTAGAGGCATGAAATAAAACTTATTGTGAAACAAATTTTGTGCATCAAGTTGGTTAAATACTGAGATAAATATACTGAGATGCACGGTCAGCAAAACGTCAAAAGTGAAAACTGTCACAGTGCGAGTTTTTCTACAGCAAAAGCCGAATGGTATTCAGGTTCAAGGAATTCTGACGATGTTATTTTGTGAGGCTTTTGCATAGCATTTTGGTTGTCACATGTCGCCTTGAGTTTTCGGCGCTATAAATTTGTGAAAATTGGGCTTTTATTCTTCTTTAGATGAAATGGGGGGGGGGGGAGAAGCCGGCCACCAATTCGGTTGGCCCCTTTCAAATAGCTATTTTGAGTCAGTGACCTGCATTAGGATCCCTCTTTCCATTTTCCCCCTGAAGATGAAAATTGATAACAGTTTTGAAAACGCTGTAATATTTAATAAACCAGGGCGATGCAAATATCCAAAACGCAAGCCTTGCATTTATGTAGAACGACTGAATGAAGAGTACGGACAACATAAATAATTCCAAGTATGATATTTGCAGACACACGTGCATGTTGGGCACTGAACAGTCTGTACACCACACCAGCTGGCAGTTCCACAGCTTTGTTTACATTTGTATCATAATCAAAGCGGGCATGCCAACTGACCCCTGCATCCGTTTACATGGATCACGTTGGCCAGTAAAAACAGATTTCGGCTGAAGGGATGATAGCAGTGTAATTGATTACAGTTTAGTAGCTTGAAGCCAAGCATCGTTGTGATTCCGACCCACTTGTGACAAGTACCCCACCCTCCATAGTGAATGTTATTTGTTTTTAACATCACGCAGTCTGTGGAAAAGGGCGTGCCGTAGCATAGGCGTTAAGTCAGTCGGCGTCCCACCTCTGATTCCCGGTGTCGATCCCAGGCCACTTCATGGGGCATTTATGGTAGACGAAATGGGAATGGATCAGGTTTCTCAGCGTTTACTTCACCCTTTCTCCACCGGTGTTGTCCCCTCAGTGCTCCACACTCTTTCCTTCATTTATTACCTACGCTATGTTTTCTTAGCAATTGACCGCATCCATAACACACCAAGTATATACGGAAATGAATACAGTCAAACCTCGATTCACGAACGCCTCAGATCATGAACAATTCGGTTTACGAACAAATTTTCCGAACACAAAGCGTCTCGGATGACGTACTGTGTCTCGAATTACGAACACTTTCGGGCTTTGACAATGAAGATTCTGCTGTTATCGATGATATTGTGTCTCTAGGCAAAAATATGGGCTTGGAAGTTAACAATGAAGTGGGTCTGAAGCAGAGTCGAGTGGTGCCAAGAGACAGAAAAAAGAAAAAAGAATCCCCAAACAATAACATTTCACTTCCTCACCACCTTCCACTTACGCCGTCAACTCTCCTCCATACAGGGTACGGCAAAACTAAATTAAGTTTTCGTCTGTATTTGATCTGCTTAGTGTTGTGTTTACCTTTTTTTGTGATAGATTTAATGGTTTCCATTGATTTTGTTTTAAGAACTTGTGCACAGAATACTGTTGTAAAAGTTTAAATAAGCAATCATCTGGGGTCCAGGAACGGATTAATCCATTTTACATTAATTCCCATGGGGAAAATAGTTTCGGTTTACGAACATTTCGGTTTACGAACGACCTTCGTGAACCGAGGTTTGACTGTACGTAACTAGCTGTGGTGCTGAAGTGGAGCCGGTATAGCGCAGTTAGTGTAAACACTAAGCTACAGGATGAACGAGGGAGGAAGCGTAGTTTGATCTCAGCTGGATCAAGAGATTTTTCACTTCTCAGAAACGTCCAGAGCAGGCCAGGTGCCCACTGAGCCTTTTATACAAGGTCATCGAAAAAGACGGACGGGATTTGAAACCGCTATAACTTAAAAAGTACTTGACGGATTTACACGTTCGCATCTTAAAATGTCCAGAAAAGTTTAAAGTTCTAGACTTACCTTGGTACATTTCAATATGTGCACCGTTTGTAGCTTTGGAGACGTCCAAACGAAATTCTATCTCCTGCCACGTTTTCTGAATCATGTCTCGTGTTACAGTTGCAATGGCTGATGTGATCCTGTCTTTCAGGTGCTGGATATTCCTTATCTTCTCACCATACACAGTGTTCTTAATGTACCCCCCCCCACAGGAAAAAATCAAGTGGAGAGAGATCTGGGCTTCAAGGTGGCCAGGGTATTGGTCCACCCCTTCCAATCCAGGCATCAGGGAATCTCTCATTTAGAACGTCAGTCACAAAGCAACTCAAATGGGGAGGAGCTCCGTCTTGCATAAAAATAACCCTACTTACAATTTCTTGTTCGAAGGTTTCAATCTGTTGAAGCGTGTAAATCCGTCTAGTACTTTTTAAGTTGTAGCGGTTTCAAGTCCCGTCCATCTTTTTCGATGACCCTGTATAATAGGTACTGGAGGGGGGAAGCTTTCCCGGGGATAAAGCGTCCAGGTGTCAAGCAAACCACTGACCTTTTTGTAGTGCTGCCTTTAGGAATGAGTGCAGCTGTACCTCTGCCCCCGCGTATTCCCTCGTGGCTTACCCATAGGGCGAATTTACCTTTAATATTCTTACTTTACAAAGTGCTAAAATTTCTACTATTGTTTTGGCCTTTCTTGATTCTCATGGTTACCTGTACGATAATAAATTCCGAATTTTCAGAAGTACGGAATTTTATGGTTGTTTTAACAGAAGTCCGCCACTGAAACTTCCTGATCGTTATAAATCCGGTCCGCATCCTCACAATCTATCGAAGGAAGGCCTGTCTAGATATTACATCTCCTGTGCCTTCAGCCCACCATGTGGCTCTCTCACTTCTGGTCCCTTCCATCCAATTCCGCTTGATTTGATCACTCCAATAATACTAAGTACAAACTATAAATTTTTAAACTTCGGATTACATCCTCCTAATGCATTACTTCCTCCTTCTTGGGTCAATTTATTCTCCTTACTGCTTTCTTTTCAGACATTATAAATCTTCTTTTCTATCCTTAGGGAGAGAGACAAAGAGAGAACATTTAAGTGATTAGGTTAGATTAGTAATAATATATATCACTTTAAAATTGGGATCATCTGAAAGAGTGCATCAATACACATAACCCAACTTGCTCGTTCAATTTGCCTACTGATAAAACTTTTGTCTGGCAGCCAATGTGTGTAATACTGCAGCTGAAATTCGAATTGTTTCTTTCTGCCATCCTCATGCTCAAGCCTGTTCCGGCCTTATAGATTTCTTCGTATATTTCTGTTCTTTTTTTATAATTCAACAGCAAGTTTCAATGATTCGATATGCCCTCTGTTAAAATGGTTAAAAATTTGTTTATGTAATTATCAGTTCTTGAATATTGAGACTACGTTTTAATTTTTTCTCTTTATTTATAATTTCTCTTAGGTTAGTTCATCTTTCTAATGCTCATAAACATTTCGTTCTTTCGGCTCAATTTTACTGTCGTTTCCCATACTAACAGAAGTTTAAGTGCTGATGTGTGCGATCTGCCATTACAGTGTAAAACTGCAACCTTATCTCTTAGCATATTTTCTTTTGTAACCAACTAACTGACTGACTGACTGACAGTCTGACTGATTAACTGACTTACCACGTAAGTAATTAACTAACTGATTAACGTACTCCATGGAGCATAGTCCTTCTTGAGAAGCGAACAGGCCTTCAGCTAGTCAAATTCCCTGCATGTTATAGAACCCTAAGTTTCATTACCGCATTTACCAGCGCCCGCCATCTGTCCCTATTCTGAGCCGAAAGGATCAGTCCAAGTCTGAGGCCTTGTGAAATGTTTTGAAACATCGTACGTTTTTACGGTGAGGAGTTGTTAGCCCCTCGACCAACCTCCATGCTGGAGGACCACCCGTTGTCGGCTGTCTGCTACTGCTTACTCAATATCTTGGCAGCTGCGCTCCACATCTGGAGGCCGTTCCTCCATGCGCAATCTGAGGACACGCCACGCTGTGCTGGCAGGACTTCTTTTGTTTATCGTGATAGAAACTGTAATTGAAGCTCGTGCTTCTAACGCTTTAATACGCCACTGACTTAAGATGTAAGTTAAGATATTAAAATCGTAATAACACAGTTTACCCCAATTTATTCGCTTTTTAAAATTTGTTATGACATTAAGATGGCTCTCTTCTGTGAATTGACGCCATACAGTCTGGCACAAGTGCGTCGGCACGTCAGGGAATCCTGCTGCCTCATTTATCAGGACAGTTACCCCGATGATGGAGGCAGTGGAATGTACTGCTACTCACGCATTAGGTTGTGAAACAGTCCTACTGTAACTGATGTCTGCTCCGGTTCCCTGCCTTGTTCACCTCATTTCACTTCTTTCATGCGATTTCATTTGGTCACTGATTTCGCAGTACTGTTGCTGTATATACTTGCTGCCCATGTGTGATCCATTTCTTGGCCAGTTACTCCATAATTTCTAAGAATTTAGGCTGTTGATAAAGATGTGTGCGTCTGTTTGTTAATATTGGTACTTTTGTAACTAACCTGACTACTTACGCGAAGGTAGCCTTGCTTGTGTCATTCTGTTGGATTACAATTTTATAACGTGGAGGATGTCGCGTCTGTTTCACAAGTATTTCCTTCGTAAAATTTTACATATTCTCCAAAGTAATGAAAAACGTTGTAAACTTCGAGGGATTATGATACCAGACAGCCATTTGCTGCGAGAGACGGTGGTTTAGTCACTACTACAAATCTTTAATTTTTTTCCACTCAAAATGTCTTGCTTGTACTTTTATGAGTATGTATCTCAATTTCTGTACATAATTTAAGCCAATTTAATGTCTTTCCCAACACCATCTTGTTTTTCTCGCTGTTTTGACTGCACTTGTTTGCTTCTTTTGTCTCAGCTGAAGATGAGGTTTGGCGAACTGTTAAGAGTTAAGTAACAGATTTGGGGGCAGCGACAGCATTTTGGGGGGGGGGGACCAGAGACTGTCTGAACACCTTGTGGGAAAAATGTACATTACTTTCCTGCCAGAAATTGGGTCCGAATTTCTCCGTCTTGCAGTGGGTAGTCGACTGACTGCAGCGACTGTGCTGTTCGGCTCTTTGTCATTCCCAATAAGATATTAATGGAAAGAGGAGACAGATGTAGGGTCTTGAAGTAATCGCTCAAATGCAGGTTTTTTTCCGGTGGCAAATGCTGCAATATTAAGATTCCTTGCTTCTAGTATGTGACGTCATGTACTCTATTCTGTAATTAAAAAGTTTTCGGAAAGAATTCTACTATTGCTTCTCCAGTCTGTAAAATTGCCCATTTGACATTCTGTTATAAGTGTGACATTTCTGTAAACTTAAATCACATGTGATATTTATGTAAATTTTAGTGCGGCCATCATAAAATTTAATTTCCTGGCTATCTGTACCAACATTCTATTGAACGAATTTCGTCCTTCTGCCCAGATACAGAATTCCGCATTGCAAAAACTTCAGTTTTCGTTTTATATTAAACAAATTCTACACACTTTTAAAGATTTGCCGCCATGAGTCTGCACATCAGCAATTCGCAGACACAGTTCTGTGATATAGCAGTGTTTATGTAATTTTGATGTTTTGCTGACCGTGCATCTCAGTATAATCTTAGCAATTGACCAACTTAATGCACAAATTCTTGTTTTATAATAAGTTTATTATAGTCCTGTACATGTTTCGAGCACTGTTGTGCTCATCATCAGGAGGTCAAATTGTATTATACAGCATCCGGTTTCGTCACACTCTGTAGGTGGCCGACTAAGATTAGTTTTTATGTAAGATGCTTTTATCATACTGCGTGAACTCTTGGCACACTCATCAGATCTTATTTGGTGCAGTGTCCGCTAAAACAAGTTTCATTTACATACAGAGGCAATAAAATTTTTCTCTTCTCCGAAACATCAAGACCGTCCCTAAGACCCAACCAGCCTCCAATTCAGTGGGTTGAAGAGAGAAACATCTTCTGGCTAAAGTGGCCAAGACGTGAATCCGACAACTTTCCTCAGTCCAGTGCCAAAATTAAGAACGAGGAGAGCTATACTGCCAATCGCCCTGTGCCTTTCTGGCGTGCGGAAGAACTGTTGTACCTACTGGGCCCTTCTCTCTGTAACGTACGTCCTGTATTGTAACTTAACCTTTAAAGTTCTGTGGTAGCCAAATGTCTTACCTACTATAACAGCAGGAATTCTGTATTTTGCCACACAGTTTATTTTTACGTCAGAGAATATTTGGTACGATTCAGTGCAGAACATTTTGTCTTTCTGTTTGCTTTCTAGAACTGTGAAGATTGAAACATACTGTTGTATACTTTTGTTTATTGATTTATGTGGATGTAAAACTTGGTATTTCACACTCGAGAAAAATGCAGACTGGGGATGTCCGAAAATGGAGTGCTGCGAAAATCATTGAGCAGACGAGGAAGAACATAAATGCAGGCTGGAGGACTCTGCAGTGAATATGGGGCGTGCTCTTTCCTTTCGTTGTGGGACACTTTGTTGGCATCCTCCCCTGCGACCTGTCCGGCTTGGGTGCTAATGAACTGTTATTTTCTTTTTCTCGGCGCATCAGCCATAATGAGCCTAGGCCTCCTTTGAAGTACGTCGATCACACTCGGACACACCACACTCGGTAGGACTCCTCTGGACGAGTGATCGGCCCGTCGCAGAAACCTCTACCTGACAACACACAACACTCACAAGAGACAGACATCCACGCCCCCCGGCGGGGTTCGAACCTGCAATCCTAGCAAGCGCTCAGCCGCAGACACACGCCTTGTATCGCGCGGCCGCTGGGATAGGCAACTGTTAGCTTCCTAGAGTAACTGTGCTTCTTTGAATTACTTAAATAGACGTTTCTTAGTTGCGTTTGAATATACCTTTAAGTTACGTATGACTCTCACAAATACCGATTAACTCACTAAAGATCTCTAACTGATCAGTGCTTTTAATGGTCACGAATTTATTTCTCTGTGAGATAGGAACTGAATTCTCAACGTAATTTAGTTGCGCTCATTTCTCAAAGGGGTATTTTGAAATAAATTAGAAAAAAAAATGTATTTAATGCGTCTCTATTTTGAATTAAAACTTAGTATGTTTTGAAATTAAAATTTCATCTGTATATAAATGATAAATAATACACAGGATGTACATTAAAAGAGTCGTTCGGTGTATATATATATTTTTTTATCTGAAAGACTATTTGCATAACCATTTTTAAGAGACAGAATGTAGATATACTACACAGACATTCAGAACGTGTGTATATTGTAGGAGCCACAAAATGTAGGTCTTGTGGTTACAGAAACTCTACTTGCCGAGGTGTTGAAACTATTGGTAAAGCTCACAAGTTATTGGCATATCTGCTGTCTCCCTAAAGAGGAAGTACACACCCCAAATACCTCTTACTGCTGACGCATCTGCCTCTGACGCCTCTAAGATTTGTTAAACACACCAAGACACTTACACAATAACCGCGAAACTCAGAAAGTGCTTCCTAGTAGGCCATATACTGTGTTTAACAGGAATCCAGTCATCTTTGTTGTGCAGAGAAGACATTGCAATTTGAAAGGATTCAGCGTTGCACTTTGAATGATTTCCGTTAAAAGTTGTCTTGAGCATTGGTTCCTAAAGCTTTTGAAATGAATGAAAAATTTGAAGTTCTGAATCCTTTTGAATTGTATATGTAAATTGCAGTACTGTAGAAAGTAACATTGCCAAACATTAAAAATTAATTGCAACGTAAAATGCATATACGAATGTGCCGTTGCACTAACTCCAATTTGAAGTGTCTTACTTCAAAAACTGCTGGTCTTTAAGCTGATCTAAAATTTCTTTGCTTTTATGGTACTGAATAAAACATCGCAGTATTCATATACACCCCCCTTCTGGCGCCTTTTAGGTCGTATATTGAACTACTTGATGCCAGTGTACCCCACACCCTGTTTTCCTAAAAACCTACGTAAAATTATCCATAACTGTCTTTCTCCTTTGTGCCGTCTTCTCTTCATGGGACTAAGTCCTTGGGAAGGAAGGAATTGCAGCTACGCTAATGAAGATATTCACCACCTTATATAGAACATCTAGGTACATTACCTTGTTGACAGCACTCCGAAACTTGCCCATAATCCTAACTTTCCTTACACTGCAGTAAGAAGAATAGGCCAGATATGCAGTTGTGTGTAATGCCATGAGCACTATTTTCGTTGTTACACCGTGCATGTTGTCGAGTTACTCAGTTATTATACCAACTATTGCACATATATAAAATTTATATATGTGCAGTAGTTGGTATAATAATTGAGTGCCATGAGCACTCTTTCGGTGTAGGATTTGGCCGTTTTAATGTAAGGATATGACAAGAAATCAATAACATCAAGCACAACAAAGTGTTATATTTGTCAATATCAGTTTTTCAGTACATTTTACTATAAATGAATACGACCGTTTGTTTTATAGGCTGCATTACCTGCAAGTAATGTAACTTGCAATATGAAGACAAAGCGTATTTAGAGTAAAGAAACAGTGCTTGCATAAATATCTGCATGCTGACTTCTAAGAAAAATTATGCATTATTTCGTTTATATTTTATAGTAGCTAAGGCATCATCAATATTGAAACTCCTCTGCCATCATTTTGTAATTTCTAAGGATGACTGTGTATTTTTTTAAAGAGCAATGTCCAGCAGTAGAGACATTTTGGAACAGGAGAGATGGCAACATTGCCTCGATAATGAGCAGGCCCAGGGCCTGCTTATTATCGAGGCATCATGATCACACTCAGGTGGACACAACCCACACAGTAGCATTCCTCTGAACGAGTGATCAGCTCGAAACAGAGACCTCTACCTGACAACACACAGCATTCACAAGAGACAGACATCCATGCCCCCGGCAGGATTGGAACCCACAATCCCAGCAAGCGAACGGCCGCAGGTACATGAGAAGGATTAATCAGTAATTACTACAAAGAGCCAAAGTGGGAACGTTTATTATGGAGGACGGGGTGGGTATCTGCTCCACGCATTCATTTCACTACCTCTGTTAACTTTATGCGATGCCTGTTATCATTAATCTTCTACTACAATTCCTTGCTTCTCTTCAACATGAAGCTTCCGTGACTTCTACTATGGGGGAGGAGACAAACGTTTAATTTATCAACCAGGAGCTCCGTTCTACTCAAGTGCGTTAATAAGAAATGTTTTCCTGGAAAGCTAAACATAGAATATGCTCCGTCTATGTGCCTTAATTCCTAGAATGATTCTATTTGTTGTCCATATATCAGATCTTAAGGACACGTACACCTTGATCAATAGTTTGCGAACAAAAGAGCGACATGTCGATGTAGACCGGCCTATACATCCATTTAGAGACAGGAAGGTGTCGGCAGGTAGGGTTATTTAACGGCTCATTCAGTTGCACAAAAATGTTCGCAGTGCATTGTTTTATGCTTCTCAAATTGTCCTAATGAGATGTTTAACGTGACATACTTGTTTAGATAATGCGTTGGGTCAATGAGCTAACATATACTGCTGTCAGGGCGGAAGGTGTACTGGTAATGGAAGGGAAGCAATAACCTGCCTGTTATTTGGTATTATTAACTCAGATGTGACTAATTAATTATACGGCACATTCAGCACGAGTGAGAAAGGTAGAAAGTGTTTGATATTAAATTTTGTTACGGAAGTCTGAAAGGAAAAGACCAATTAAAAACTCTGTACTTGTGTAACAAGTTACTTGCAGAGTTTTTTGCAGTGAACTAGTGCAGAAATATGTCAGCTGGATTCAACTGGCTCGTGATAGTTTCCAGAGTCGGGCTTTTGCGAGCGTGTAATGAACATTCGGGATCTATTATGAGCAGAGACTTTCTTGGATAACTGAGCAACTGTCAGCTTCTAAAAGTAGGTATTAATCGTTTTCTGTAACTGAGAAATTTTGTGTGTTTAGAACTCTGTATTTGGGACGTTACAACGTGTACTGTGGTAAATATGCACCAACGGCCTTCCGGCACAATACTGTATGGCAGGGCTGACTAACATGCGGCTTTCGAGGAAAGTATTTGCGGCCCTCGGTCGCTTGAATAGATTCATCAATATAATTTAAAAAACATAATGTAACCGATCTATAGAACATAATGTAGCAAATTTATTGGCAGAGAAAATGTTTAACAACTATAACTCATCAATTTTAAGACAGCATACAGTAAACCAATTTTAAAGAACAGAAAAACGTAATCAAAGTGTTAAAATACTTTTTAAGTCACAAATGTGTAAAATTATACATCTAAATGAAAGTGTCTCAATCCATCGAAACACAACATACTGAATGCTGAAGGTTTTAAAAATTTTAACTGATGGACCTACAGTGATAAGTTCATACATAATTTCAGATAATACATCAAGCAAGATATCTAATTAATGAACGTTTTATAAATTTAATGATTGAATTTCTACGCAAAAATTGTAAACAATATGGGATCCCATACTGTAAGCACTGAACATCTCATGTCCATGTACTAAAATGTCCGCCTGACGATGGTTACTTGTGACCGAAACATGTAGCACACTTTACATTATTGAACATATTGTTGTGTTTTGACTCGACAATCATTTTGGTTATACTGCAACACGACTGGATGGCTTCTATCAAACTATTAAACCAACTTTTATGTTTTGTTGACCGTGCATCTCGGTACAATCGTGTAAAGAAAAACCAACTTGATGTACAACATATTCTTAGTATATTTCGTCCACCTCTACGTGTTGGATTGGATTCCAATCGAACCAGGAAAACAGACAGTTATCTAAAAATAACAATAAGTACCAATTGCTGTATACATAGGTTTGTACCTCCTGATGATGGGCCTAGATACGCCCGAAACATGTAGAGGTTGACGAAATATACTAAGGATAAGTTGTGCATCAAGTTGGTATTTCTTTACACGATATTATCAAACCAACATTTCTTTGTGTTTTACCAAGTTTATTAAGGTGTGCTACCTCGTGATTCAACCGCAGTTTTACCGTAACTTTCTGTTTGCAAATAGCAGCAAGCTAGTGAATTAACTCCCCCACCACCCGCTTCATTATGTGTAAGCAACTGAGGACCTCAGGCAAGTCCTTAACGAAGTATGTGACCTTCCTGTGGGTTGAAGTTGGCCAGCCCTGCTGTATGTCATCGCACACAAAAAGACGGCTTTCTTAATGTTTAGGGCTATTAAAGCCGGAAGTTTCTTACCGAAAAGCACGTAGATTAATTAGTTTCTGGACACAGTCTTATTACAAATTTTCTGCGTAGATGCAGTTGATTAGTTGCTCAGAATTTTGTATCCGTTATTAAACTTAG
>Ga0131853_10022642_pt1 | contig 11364 bp, 12 predicted proteins | sample TergutLab28metaG_FD_92764 | JGI IMG/M metagenome (GOLD analysis project Ga0131853, IMG submission 92764) | Labiotermes labralis P1 segment gut microbial communities from Petit-Saut dam, French Guiana - Lab288 P1 (version 2) (version 2) | ecosystem: Host-associated > Arthropoda: Insects >...
ACCGCTAACCTCCAAAGTTTCATTTTATATATTTATTCAACAAATATAGGTACTGAATATTTTAAACATGGTATATACTCTCCGTTTTTTTTCCTCTTCAAAATGCAGTTTGTTTCATAATTCGAACGTATTTGGTTCAGGTATTATTCACATTTTATATACAGGGTGTGCTAAAATTTAAAAAAATAATTCAGGCGCCAAAAGGTTAATTATAAAATATGTGACCAGTAGGTTTTCCCGAAACGTCGGTAACTACCAATCTACCCTGCGTAACATCCCGAAAGAACGACGGTCTCATTTACACCGCGGCGAAAGCCGGACACCATGCGTAGCAAATTGCAGTTTAAAAAGCAAAGGATTGCGCGTGCGCGATTTATAATTTTGTTGGCCAGTGATGTGACATCATAGACGTGAACTGCTGGTGCATCCTTCGATAAGACGAATGAAGAATTTTAAGTAGGAATTTTATCTTGGCAGAACGGAATGGTAATAATTGTGGCCAAAGACACAGTTACTTCGTGCCAGTATGTGTTCAGAACGTGCGGGAAATGTATTCGAACAGATCTCACTGGCACACTGCTGTATTGTGAGGATGGTCGCTAGCCATCCGCTAACAAAAAACCTAATTTACTTTGGATGAAAATGTGCTCTCCATTAGATTGTTTTGTTGCGAAAAGCGTGAATGACAAAAAGCTGTCAATAGATGTCTCTGTGCCCTGAACCATATCGATTGAATTTAACTCTTATAAACTCCGCGTCCATGAATGGATCAGCTTAAACGTAAGTTATATCCTTTGTACCTATTTCTAAACTGAGTAGGGCAACTCACCCTCTCCATTTGGTCCAATTTGTGTTTCAAATTGTAAGTCTTCATTCGCGAATCTGCATTAGTTTTCATTTAAATACAAGGAATATTTTTATCGCAGCCCTGAAGTCTGTATTTGTTACGGTTAGAAGGCCTTATTGTGAATGAAGCCTGAAGGGGAAACACGGAATTTAAATACCCAGCTGATTATAGGCTTCCTGTGCAGTGCGATTTAAGGGAAAATTGCACTGCTGACGGACACGATAAAAAGTACTCCCTGTATGGGGCCTTCGCACTTCTGGGATGTTACACGGCATTGTTAATTGTTTACCGACGATTCGGGACAACTCATCTGTCCTGTATCTAGTTGATCCTTGAAGATGGGACCGATAGATTGTCCCGAAACGTCGGTAAATACCAACCAACGCTGCGTAAGATCCTAGAAGAGCGAAAGCCCGAGTTACAGTGCCACGGAAGCCTGAAGTTGTACTCGCTGTAGAAGTTGAAATTGTGCCCATAGGGAGTCCTTCTGCAGCATCTCAGGAAGTCAAGACCACCGGCCCCGCTACAGATGTACAGTCATGGGCCGCATAACGACGTTTCGGTCAACGACGGACCGCATTTAAGACGGTGGTCCCTTTAGATTATAATATAAGATATTGTAATATTACAATATAATATAATGTTATATTATGCTATGCTGTGCTATATTATATTATATTATATATAATACCACTGTGTTACAATTGCCTACAGTATTCAATACAGTAACATGCTGTACAGGTTTGTAGCCTAGGAGCAATAGGCCATACCGTATAGCCTAGGTGTGTAGTTGGCTAAACTGTACTCTCTAGGTTTGTGTAAGTACACGTTCGCCCAACAACGAAATCGCGTAACGACGCATTTCTCAGAACGTATCCCCGTCGTTAAGCGACGCATATCTGTACACCGACGCTAGTGTAGTCGGATTGGTTTATGGAATGGACAATGGTTATACGACATTTGCAAGTTCCTGGTCGGTTAGATTTCCAAGTGGAAGGCTCGATGCGAGTCTCTTGTACAGCCATAGCGACAGCGGATTGGCGGACGGAGCAGAACAAGTGCACTGCCCTTGCCACCTCCCGTAGAGGGCAGGCCCGTCCGCCAGCTGTGCCGGGTTCTACAATGGCCAAAAAACTAACAAATGGCGCGTACTTGTCGGGCCATACAATGTCGGTAACGCTTTAAGTTCTGTCCGTATCCAAACGAGAAAGAAAAAAATCCCTTTTAAACTTTCATGCTTTTGAAATCAGTGTTATGGCACGATGTGTTGAATTGTGATCATGAAACCAGAGGCTCGCCGGTCCCAGTGGCCGCGCGGTCTAAGGCGTAGGTCTGCGGCCGCTCGCCAGCTGAAATTATGGCTTCGAATCCCACCGGGGTCGTGGATGTTTGTCTGTTGTGAGTGTTGTGTGTTTTCAGGTAGAGGTCTCTGCGGCGGGCTGATCACTCGTCCAGAGGAGTCCTACCGACTGTGGTGCGTCGTTGTGTGTGATCTAGAAACCTAGTGAATGAGGAGGCCATGGCCCACTGGGGGGGCTGTTGCGCCAAGTTAATGAATTGCCAGCAACTTGATTGGCTTTACGAACCGTCTCTCTCTCTCTGTCTCACGCACATACACACCCACACGCACATCCACACACACCCACACACATCCACACACCCACCCACACACACACACACACACACACACAAACCCACACACACACATCCACACACACACCCACACACACATACACACACGTATACCCACACACCACACACACACACACCACACACACACCACACACACACACCACACACACACACACACACTCTCTCACACACACACACACACACACACACACTCAGTAGGACTCCTCTGACCGAGGGATCAGACCGTCGCACCGACCTCTGCCGGACACCACACAACATTCAAAAGAGGACATTCATGCCGCCGGCGTGATTCGAACCCGCAACCCCAGCAAACGAGCGGCTGCAGACCCACGCCTTAGGTCTCAGGACCACCAGAATCGGCTTTATAATCTGCTATGAGCCAGTATGGTGGGACCCGATTATAACGACATCGGTGTATGTGACATCTCCTCTGTAGTGCTGTATGATGTATGGCACCAATTAATTCCACGCTCTTAACGGTTGCATAATTCTCCTCGGGAATATCGACATTTGTTTATGACGACACGAAGTATAACCGAGTTCGACTGCATATCATGTTCATATACCTTTTTCCGAAGCCTGTAGTCGTATGCCTCACTACGGTGGTCGTTCGCCATTGAAATACAATAACATTACATTAAAACAATATTTGAAGATGCTGATTCGAATTTATTGTGTCCTTACAGTTTTATTGCAATGCCTTCAGCCTGTTACGGATTGAAACACGCTTTGCAATGTTTTGAAGTTTTTTTGCGAATAGAAGAATTTTCCGAAAGGAACCCAGAGATGTGCCAGTACACTCTAAATAAATCATTCCGTCTCCGGATTGGACTTGACTTCCAAAATTTCATTCTCAGATCGTTCACCTCTGTCTGATCGTCGATGTTGACACGTGGCTTGATTTGTTCTGCGAATGCATACGTGATTGAACTGTGCATGACTGTCCAAAGTTTTCTCTAAGACTCGCAGTAGTGCTCTGAACTTCAAATGGTATTGTGGGACATTTCGCCCCTCCCCCCATCTCCCCCTCCCCCGCGCGGCCTGGTTCACACATTTCTGATACATTTTGCGAGGCATTGTCTCTAAATTGCCTGACACAGAGCTCAAGCGAAAAGTGTTCCGGTGATCACGTTCTGTCTTCACACGTATCTGTTTTATATAAGGACTCAGTGCGTACCGCGCAGTAAACACTCTCCAGTTCGGTTACAAAAACGGATCTGTTAGTGCTGTATAAGGCAAAATTACTGTCCATTCTGAGAGCCATACAAAACACATAAACGCATCTTATGTTTATTGGACCGTGCATCATCTTGATAGTTGAATAAAGAGAGACCAACTCGATGTCATTTGCTATATTATTTCATTATTTAATGCTGAACATGTAAAAGGTAAAGCAGTCCCATTACAGGCCTGGACAGGCCCAGAGGGTTCCAAGAAGTTAAGGTTCCTAGATTTCGTGACAACGGCACAGGATGGTGGTAGGTAGTCACCCTTACGCACCGGCCGCCTTTACCCCCAGGAAATACTTCTGGTACTCATTTCTGTTAGAGGCTGAGTCGACCCCAGGGTCATTGTGCGATCGGAAGGATTTTAGGTCAATGAAAAATCCACTGACACCATCTGGGATAAAACCAGCGACATTCCGATTTGTAGCACAGCACCTTAACCACTGTGCTGCCGCGGTCCCCATGCTCAACATATTTCGGATGTTCATACATCCATCCTCAGGAGCTTGCGACTCATTTGTTGAGTTATTTCATGGGTTGAATTGCTCTGTAAGGATAGAGGTTTTTGCATTAGCGTACTTATTTAGTGGCGAGTGTTTAGTCGTGACGTGTGTGGTTGTATTAGAAAGCGTTTTTCTGCAAATATTGGCCGCTGCGGTGTCTTATGGTTATTGAGTTTCCATTGTGTGTAATACAACCACACACGTCACGGCTAAACACTCGCCACTAAATAAGTACGCTAATGCAAAAAACTCTATCCTTACAGAGCAGTACAACCTATGAAATAACTCAAGAAATAAGTCGCAAGCTCCTGAGGATGGATGTATTAACATCCGAAACATGTTGAGCATTAAATAATGAAATAAAAAAGCAAATAACATCAAGTTGGTCTCTCTTAATGCAACATAAATGCAATGTAATCAGCATGCAGGATTTTTTTTTTTTTTATTTTAAACCTGGTGGTACGTACAGTAACCGGTAGGCTTTAAATAGTTAATTAACGTGTGTGTACTCGTATTAAATTGCTGTAAAAAAACGGTAGCTGTGTGATTTGAGGTGTAATATAAACACATTTTATTGTGGGGTTTACTGGGTGGTGCGCAGGAGAGGTCGAAGTGTGGAGCTGACTGTGGTAACGTCTGGTTGCTTGCGGCTGCAGCTGAGGGGAGTTGAAACGAAAACCGGCACGTTTGCTTCTTGTTTCACTTTCCGGTTTTGGCCACATGTCGCTAGAGGGCAACTAGTGCGTGGCGGTCACTGTATTGGAAATAACCATATCTTGGAATTTCAAATGCACGGAATGTTACCATATTCATAGTGTGTCCTCACTGTTGTGTGAGTTGTTATACAACCCCCATTACAGTAGCGTGTCGCTGTTCTTTCTCAACAAGAGAAAAGAATATGGTAAATAGGGCTGGCCGTGTGCAGGCCATGAAGTCGAGTAGAGGTATTGTTCCACTGATTGTTAACGTCGGTACTTGATATGGGTGAGTGGTATTCATGCCCCGCCCGCGTTGGCGACGGGGAAATAGCCCTCGGTTCACAATGAATAGGAGTCTGGTTGGGCCTCGAACCTGGTCTAGATTATTTACATGCATCAGCGTACACAAACAATAAAATTATAAGTTATATATATAAACCTGAACCCCCCACCCCCCAATGTTTCAGCGGAAAATCACCTTCCCCAGCGAGACGTCAGTTCAAAGGAATACGTGTACTTGGGACATGTAGCAGCGTAAAAGTTCGTAATTGTATCCGATAATTTTATTGTATGCATATGTCGGTATATATAAGTGATTACAAAAAAAAAATACGCGGAACTGATAACGTTAAAATCGGTCTGGATGTTTTGGAGAAAAAAATGTCTTTCCCTTAGAAGGAAACGAACGGTTATTGTCTGGTATTCTGCTCTGTAGTAGTCACTATTTTTTCGATCCCAGTTGGTGTCATTGGAATTTTTCATTGGCATAAAATCCTTCCGATCGCACTACGGCCCTGGGGTCGACTCAGCCTCTAACAGAAATGAGTACCAGGAGCATTTCCTGGGGGTAAAGGCGGCCGGTGCGTAAGGCTGACAACCTTACTACCATCCCGTGCCGTTGTCATGAAATCTGGGTACCGTAACTTCCTGGAACCCTCTGGGCCACTCCAGGCCTGTAACGGGACTGCTTTACCTTTCAGTAGTCACTTTACGGACTGCGGTATCCCGTCGGTCGTAACAACTCTTCTGCTGGAGTGCGATATTTGATTTCTGACAGACGGGATTCTGCAGATGGAATATGACGTCATCCGGTCAGCAGTTTTCTAATCTTTATAAGACTGATTTCCTGCACCTTCTACTTCTAGTAGTGAAAGAAGAGTTTGTCCCTGAAGATGGAGGCAGTCCGATACTTCGAAACGCCAGGGACTTCTCACCCGACACGACGTCATATTCGAAAGGCCGCAGATCTTCTACACCCCTTAGCTTTCAGCCCATTCTTGGCCGATCCAGTACTTTTTGTTTTTGGTCAGAATACAAAAGACAGAACATTCTTAATTTTCGGATGTGGGGTGGGACATTGCCACCACAAAACTCCACTCTAGATACGACCTTTACGTGTCCGATACTTCGGACTGTGTTCCAAAGGACGTTTATGATTAGTCCGAAGTCTTGACATTGGATGTCTGCAGTTGTATTAGAAGGATTGATGGATCCACTGATTGCCACCCTACAGACTGCACCGTTTTGAATAGAACTAGTTTCGTGGATAGGGGTTCCTTTGTCGGCTTCAGTTCAGGGTAATCTCCACGCATGAAATGTTTAATGGACGTTGCGCTCCATTATGGCCTATGTTTGGCTGTTGACAGGTTTTTTTTTCTCCCCATTGACCATGTAATGTTTCGTTCTCACTAATTTTTTTACGCCCTAGAGGGAGCCGGAATGGCTTAGTCATTACAGTGACTTGGCTGCGGATTGGACGTCCGTGGAATCTTGGTTCGACCCCAGTCCGGTGTAAGAAGTTTCTTTCTGCTCCAAAACTTCCAGACCGGTTCTGAGGCCCACCCAGCGTCCCAGGGGAAGTGGCGGGATTTATGCTCCCACCGATGGGGGGTGGGGGGGGTGTTAAGCGTTTGGGACATCAGGCTGACCACCATTACCTAGTGCCGAGGTTTAGAATGTGTTGAGTTATACCTCTGTTATGCGTTATGGCGTGCACGGAACACATTTACCATTACCGAGAACACAAGGCGACTGAGTAACTGAGCTAACCTGGAGAGTTTCCGTCTTAAGAGTCCCTCTCGGTGTGACAGCAAATTTCCGTTGTCTGTGATCCGGTCGGTGTCATTTTGGGGCAATCGCCTGATGCTGCACGTTGAATCACCGCAGAACGTTTTCATCTCCCACAACATTTCCACGCTGTCTGAGCAGCCATAATCTAAATGTCTTGTTAGGTTTTGTAAAATTTCCCATTCCTCCCTCCCGTACCTCTAATATCCCCACTGCTGCCGGTCGCACTCACGTTAACACATGCAGACCATAAAAGAACAAGACACGAATTTCTTAATTGGGTTGGAAGTAATTAACGTACTAAAAGGAAATGTTTCTAAATCTGAAATGCACATGCAACAGAGTGCATTTGATCTCATAACTGATATGCAGAGAGAGATATGCTTTTACACGTGCGCTTCAAAGTTGCACGTGCATAACAGTAAGACTGTTAACAGACAGTAGTCCTGGAAAGCAACATGGCGTCTTGCCGCAGCACGATCCACATTCTGTATGTCGCATACAGAGTGTCGACACACACAGGATGTCAACTGCGAGAACTATGGCTAGTTACGGAAGGCGGTGCAGTTTGTGTTTGTGCTCTAGAGTCTGGTGAGTTCCAGGGACCGAACCTCTTTGGTAACGATTTTACGCCAAAAGTTTCTCTCGCTTGCTGTAACGGCGGATTCATTACCCAGCGTCGGTCTCCACTGGAGCCCCTGGTGGCTCAACTTACTCACCTCCTCATCGTTGTGGGCCCGGTTCGCTCTCCTTCTTCCTCTTCAGTTCCACCGTCTCCGTATTTCTCCTTTTCCCATTTTTATTTTCATTTTTTCCTAATTTGGTTTATTATTATTATTATTATTATTATTATTTACTGCAATTGAGTTTTCACTCGGTGGCAGTAGTCATTACACTAGTACAGACAAAGCAAATAAGAATAAATATGCATAAACGAAACAATACAAAAACACAGTACAAATAATGAAAAACATAGTATGTACAAGTACACATATTACCAAAACACACACACATTACAAAACCCACACATACACACACCCACACATTACAAAATCCCCCACATACACACACCCACACATTACAAAACAAGTTAAAACAACCACAGTACAAGATACACACCAATTGAAATAGTCACAATACAATCAAGTACCCACAGTATAACGTTACGCTAATGTGCATGGTACTTTTGTCCCCAAGGACTTCACCGTAACTCACTTAACTTCACTTCAAAACCAAATTACTTCACGCAAATCGTGTTATTTACACTCAATCCCCACTTCACTTCCCTGCTTGTAACTACATTCTTAACCGTCTTTCTAAACGTGTTTAGTTTCCAAAGGAAAGACGCCAGTAACCCTGCAGGTAATTGGTTCCAGCTTTTAATGGCTTTATTTTTTTCTTGTATTTCATTTTTATATATTTTACCTTTAGTCTGCTCTTCCTGCAGTTGGTAGTTGCTTCACCTTACAGGGCCGTTTTTCCTCAGAGCATCACCGAGCCGCCAGAATTCTTTCCCTCCTTCCGTCTCCCTCAAGCCGCATGAACCCTATCGGCTGGCTTCATGTTATCTGAGAACCAATCATCGCCCACACCATTCGCTATATACACTGCGTGTCCCTGGCTATCTTCCGTGATTATTGACCCTGAAATTAGTCATCACCGATCAAGTTGCTTCTGCTTGTATCCAGGAGGTACCTTGTTCAAATCTTGGCCAGCACTCTTATTATCTATCTGGTGTCGAGGTGAAAAATTGGTGGCGATATACCTCCACTCCGCTAAAATCCTTTACAAGGAAAACTTGACCTGTCTTCTTGATGCATTCTGCTGTTATTTGTTTGCTTTCGGCGCGACAGCCCCCCAGTGGGCCAGGGCCTCCTCATTTACGAGGTTTCTAGATCACACACAACGAAGCATCACAGTCGGTAGGACTCCTCTGGACGAGTATTCAGCCCGCAGCAGAGACCTCTACCTTACAACACAGAACACTCACAACAGAGATACATCCATGCCTCCGGCGGGATTCGAACCCACAATCTTAGCAGGCGAGCGGCCGTAGACCTACGCCTTAGACCGCGCGGCCACTGGGACCGGCACTGTGTTATTTACAGACATAAACTGTTTCAAATCTGATATCCTGTTTACACGGCTACGGTATTGACACATACAATAGCAGGTTATACAGTGAAACCCGTCTTTAACGGAATCCTGTCCTTAGCGGAAAATAAGAGTCCCGAGTAGCTTTAACTTCGAGTCCCGATATTCAGCGAAACCTGGCTCCGTTTTAGTCAGGTTTCGCTGTATTTTGTGTTTTCAACATACTACGAATGGTAGTCGAGGTCGCTGAGTCGGTATTGCGACTTGCCACGGGCTGGACGGTCGGGGGGATCGAATCCCATTTGGGGCGAAATTTTCAATGCCGTCCAGACCATCTCCGAGGACCCAGTCTCCTGTACAATGTGTACCGTGCCTTTTCCGGTGTTAAAGCGGCCGGAGATTCGTGCTGACTACCCACCTCTAGTGCCAGCATGGGCATGCCATGGGACGACTCCATGGTGTTACCACCTGTCACTCAATAGAATATGTATAATTGCACGCTCTAACACGACTTATTGTGAAGTACGTGTAATTACAGTTAACTACCTCCCCGCACAAAAGATGCGCCATTTACACCGATGGAGAGAAAACCCCGCGATTTTACATTCAAACGTCCGGATAAAATCATTCTTCATTAAACGTTTAAGAACGAAACGTTATCTGCTTTATATAAGGAATCAGTCCGTACCGCGCTGTAAACACTTTCCACCACGGTTATGAAAGCATTATCAGTCGATACTGTATACACCAAAGGTCGCTGTCTGTTCTGAGATCTGTACAAAACGCTCAATGCAAAGCGAGCACCATGTAGAAGTCTTGAGTGTTAAACCTGGTGGTACGTAAAGAAACCGCTAGGCTATGAAACGTTAATATTACAACTTACGATTCTAAAAATTATTATTCTCCTTACATTTCACATTTTATTACTTATAACTTTTAACCTCCTCCAAGAGGTGGGGTGTGGGTATATGGGCTGGATTGGGCTGGCCCAGAATAGGGACAGCTGGCGGACGCTTGTGAGTGCGGTAATGAACTTTCGGGTTCCGTGAAATGCGGGGAATTTCTTGACTAACTGCAAACCAGTTAGCTGCTCAAGAGTGACACTGCTTCATGGAGTTAGTAAGTAAGTAAGTAAGTAAGTATAACTTTTAACCTTATTACTTGTGTTATTTTTCATTTGAGATTACATTTGTTTTTAATTCCTAATATATTAATATATATCAGTAACACGTAATGTGAGATCTCGTACTCTATAAAGCATTGCTAATTGTATATAGCAATTTTTAGGGCTCAGCCTGAAGATGGCTCTATAAGAGGAGCCGAAACATGTTGCTGTTATAAATGATTTAATTATCTTTTAATTGTAATTATTTAATAAAAAGTTGTGTTAGACCGTGCAATTTTATATTTTCTATTGACTATTGACCACAACGGGGCTGACTCACCGGCAAATTATAAACACCTTTCATTCATTCTGTCTACCTTATGACACGTCCACGGCCTCTTCTAAAGCAAGTTCTCCACACTGTGCGATGTAGCACTTCCTCTTTCAGTTCTCTTTTGAAGTGCGTCATGCCCGTTGTGTTGGTTCAATAACAAAGAATTTTTGTGTATTACACATACAGTCGTTGTGTTCGACTGTATGTGTAATACACAAAAATTCTTTGTTATCCAATGTCCTCTCGTTTCCTTAATTTCATTCAGTAGCAGCTTACTTCTTTTTCCTCGTTTTCCCGTCACTTCCATCCTTCCTTATATCTTTTCTTCGGTAACTTGATTTTGAAGGCAGTTCCTGCGCAAGATGTGCCCAATCCAGCTAGCCTACCTTCGTTTTACTGTATGTAGGATCTTCCTTTCATCCTTCACTCTATATAATACTTCACCATTTCTTATACGGTCCGTTCAACTGATTCTCTACTTTCTGAAGTGTCCAAATTCACCACCAAATAAAGCTACGCTCCAAATGTAGCACTTTATTAGTTACATGCTTAAATTTAAGCCCAGTTTGCTGTTGCCATTAGCCTTCCACTACATGCATTGGCTAGTAAATGGACGGTACGTGTAAAATGCCTGGAATGGGCTTGAAAGGCTATGTACCGGTCGAAACATGTAGCCACATTATCTATCAGGCAAGAAGCATTACCTGAGGTACGTGTAAAATGCCTGGAATGGGCTTGAAAGGCTATGTGCCGGTCGAAACATGTAGCCACATTATCTGTCAGGCAAGAAGCATTACCTGAGGTACATGTAAAATGCCTGGAATGGGCTTGAAAGGC
>Ga0131853_10022645_pt1 | contig 11364 bp, 8 predicted proteins | sample TergutLab28metaG_FD_92764 | JGI IMG/M metagenome (GOLD analysis project Ga0131853, IMG submission 92764) | Labiotermes labralis P1 segment gut microbial communities from Petit-Saut dam, French Guiana - Lab288 P1 (version 2) (version 2) | ecosystem: Host-associated > Arthropoda: Insects >...
GAAAATTAATCAGTGAGTGTTTTTAAAAATGTGACTTTAACAAGGAACAGTGTAGCTCCTTGAAGATGATCTTAAGCTCGAAACATGTAGGAGCAATTTTAAATGTTTTAATGTAAAATAAATGTTATGTATGTGCATTGGATGGTGTGCTAATTAAATGACTACGAAATACACGGTGCAACGATAAAGATAGTATATTATACACTCTGTTAGAAAATAACTGTCTCACGTTTGACAATTATTTCGCCGAGCATTTGTTACCGTGTTGAAAAGATACTCATTCCTGTGCCAAATAATTTCAGAATATCCCACATATCATACTTTTGTAAAAACCCGCTTCAATTATGAAATGAGCCATCCCTGTTGTGTGTATATAAACAATAGATGTAGGTATCAGTCAATAACACAACAATTTCTAAATAGATGTTCTAAAGGATGATGGTAACTACATGTTTCGGCCTATTCCGGCCATCATCAGGCTTTCATCCGAAAGTATGGTGGTCGTGCTTTATAGGATTGGTATGGTTATGTCACGATGGTCAGATCTCATCATCTGTGATGTTTGTTATTGTTAAGGGACGCGGGGGGAGGGGGGTTCGTGATGTGCGCTAGCGCACATCACGAACCACCCCCCCCCCGCGAAACATGTAGTTACTCTCATCCTTATTAAACATCTATTTAGAAATTGTTGTGTTATTGACTGATACCTAAACCTATTGTGTACTCGCTTTAATATTATCCTTTCTTCTCTTTATAGTTTTCTGAAGTGGTTTCCTTTCACATTTTACGTCTAAAATTTTACGTGGTCCTACATTTCACTCCCCTCTCATGTGGGCTATATCCTGCCCCCGTCTTAATTTCCGCCACCCAAGATATTATATAAATATCTGAATGACAATTTGGTTTATCGCATAGCATTTCATATCTGCTTTGACTCTTTAAACCGCTTTAACTTTCGCATTAGTGTTTTGTTACGACGTAGTGAAAATTTCAGATAAAAATGGAAGAAATTTAAAAATAAATGTAGGGTGAAGAGAGATAAGCCAACAAGGTGCAATTGATCCGATGTTTATTATCAAACTTCTATCTCAACATGTTTCGGGCATCATTATGCCCATCATCAGGAGGATAAGATGATGGGCATAATGATGCCCGAAACATGTTGAGATAGAAGTTTGATAATAAACATCGGATCAGTTGCATCTTGTTGGTTTATCTCTCTCCACCATATGTTCCATGATGCACGGTCACAAGAAACTAAAACATAAAAATAAATATTTTGCCTTCATACCTTTGGTGGCGTCATCATGAAGGCGACGGTGACCTGCCAGAGTGTCACCAATAATACCAGCACCTACCACGCTTATACTGGCCCTACGTGGCGGTAGAGTTTGGTGGCGTTTCGTTTGCGATTCTGACCCTTAACTTTGGCTCCCAGATAAAGACTCTTGCCCAACTGCAACGTCGAATTTTACCATGTATAAGGAACTGGAAGGGTCTTATTGTAACTCACTAAAACTCCGTTTACATAGAAAGACAGAGGAAAACTGTGGGGCACTTCAAGATATTTTCTTTGGACCAAGTTTCGAATCGGGGATCTCTGGCAGCAGCAGTACTACGTTCCGTGCATTCGTACGTGACTTCAGGCTTCTGCCACTGTGTAAATGTGATCTACTCTCTTTTTGGGATTTTACCTAGCGTAGAATGGTGGATCCGCAACAACGTTTCGGACCATAACGGTCCCATCTTCACCCGTGAAGTTGGGACTGATAGATTGTCCGAAACGTCGGCGTTAAACTGCCATTTCACGCTGCGTTAAATCCAAAAAGAGCGCAGATATCACTTCCATACATTCAGTTATATCAGTTGCGCTTGCCATCAAGGTAGGGAAGGATCGTGGTGAATCCCAGCTTCACTGTACATGCCGCTGGACCAGTTCACGTGTACAGAACAACAAGAGGGGGGAGGGAAGAGGAGTGGTGAGAAGTGTAGTATGTCTCTGTGTTTGTATGTCTGTGGGGAAGAAAGAGAAAATCCCTGTATATCTGTCTCATTCTTTTTGTTCTCTGTCTTACATCTCAGGTCATTGATCTCCGCAGCAAGAGATTTGTCGTGCTTAACTCGAGAATGGGGATATCAGCTTATTCAGGTTTGTCAGGCCAAGTGAAATGACTTGAAGACTCGTTTTTGCTGAACGCGAGATTCCTATTCTCCTATAACAGAATACTTCTCGACTTTGAAACGCCAAATCAGCACTTGGCGATGAAATCATCGCCTGATTAAAGATCGGAGGTTCACCTTCAAGACCGACCGGACTTTACGCGTTTCCTGTCCTTCCGATGAGCGTGAGCAAGAGAGAGGAGTGTCCACCCAGCCATTTTATCTATTGAGTAATGGAGGTAAAGTGGCCGGGACGTGAAGCTGACCCCTCACGTCAATTTAGTGCCGATGTTAAGAATGCTTGTAACTTTACCTCCACACTGCACTCACGCCTTCGTTATTTGGTTATTAATTAAGTACAGGACAACTCTACCTTTTACTTTACCTGGTCTTCCCCCACTTCTAATCGAGCGCAAAATCTGTGAACGTCAGGTACTTAACTCTTCTACCGTCGTTAGCATTTTAAGTTTTGTGTCTTCAGTGGCATGGGTGCAAAGCAGAAATTCAACCTAGCGGATTCCAATACCTACACGTGCCAGGCCTACAGTAATCGGAACAAATTCCATACCCGCAGGTATGACACAGCGACATATAATTCATGACTACAAGTGAACCAGTTTTCTGCGAATAATGATCGCTGAAACTGTCTGTTCCAAAACTTTGCGTGAAAGCTAAGCGATATTTTGATTGATAATTAGTGTTTGGCTCTTACAGGGGGCATTTCAGGACACTTTGCCTAGGGCCAGCATATGGACCAGTGAAAATTACATAGGCCACAACTGGTGCCGTTTTTCGCCAAGGATGGACGTACACTCTACCTGCGGACAGTAACGGTCTTTTGATGCCGAGTGTTGTGTGCAGCAGCCGGCCTTTACTGAGAACGTGGGGCTGACTGTCTTGCATCATAAATATGTTATATGTTACAGTACCCTCACGATCTCTTTCTGTATCTTTCGATCACGTGACAAAGGTGAATTGAAGAACAAATGCATACTGCTTTGAAGAAGTGACACACATATACCCTGGGCCTTACTATAGCTACAAACTCGAAAATTCAGTAAGGTAAAGGTCTCCCGGTAACATGCCATGCAGGCACAGACAGGAGTAGAGGTAAGAATCTACTCATTCTTAATAGGTAAAGTGATCCCGTTACAGGCCCGGTGTGGTCCTGTGGGTGGGTAAAAGTATAGCTCTACTCTTCCATGACCGCGGCACTAGAAGGGGATGAGTGGTTAGCAGCACGTTCCGGCCGCAATTTAACCCCGGGAAAGCCCCGGTACCCATTTTACAGGAGGCTGGGTGGGCCCGAGGGCCGGTCTGGACGGGTAGAAAATCTCGTCCCCACCGGGATTCGACCCCGGAACCTCTACTCATTCTTAACGTCAGTGAAAAATGAGGGTGGGTGGTCAACATCATGCCCCATCCGCTTTTCCTCCGAGAAGCAGCCCCAGTGTCTATTTTATAGGAAGGGAGTGGGGCCCAGGAACGTTCTGGACGGGTTTTGGAGGATAGAAAATCCCTTGCCGCCACTGGCATTTTTTTTTTTAGTTTATTTGGACTCAGTGAGCTTAGTGATGGGCACTGCTCGGAGAAGGTGGCTGTGGAATTCAATCCTCTCTGCCCGTGACGGTCTGACAAGCGGCTAACCGATCACGGAAGGTAAAAAAGTGAAGTGCACACTTGCACAGACACTGAGGCTCTGTGCAGGCCGTACGGCCCATACGGGGAGTAGAGGTATAACTCTACTCTTTCTTGACTACGGCATTAGAAGGGGTTGAGTGGTCAGCGTCACGCCCCGGCAGCTCTTTACCGCCCTGGATAAGTCCCGGTACCCATTGTACAGGAGGCTGGATCACAGAAGACCCAGACCCAAATCATGCTTTATTTTGCACCAAGTAGCAATGTAAGCAAGTACCTGGTACATGCATTTTGAAATTTGAAGGATTCTTCTTGCGTGTTTAATAAATCGCAATTGTTGTCACCGAGAATGTTAGAGCCGTTCTATTAGGAATGTGAAAACTTGAAGGTCGTAAAAGAGCGAGGTGTTGAGAAACAGAACAGCTGTGTTGTGCCTTGTTTTACGCCCCTGTCATTTTCTTAGGATATGTAGCACTGATGGAAGAATTGGGATTTGGAATGGATTTGGAATGAAGTGGTCTGGTATAACCGGGATACACTTCTACTCTCCGTATTCACACGACGTCATTGCCTGTATTGGGAAAACTTTGCTGTTCTTCTAATGATGTAAGAGGCCTAAAAGCGAATTTGACATTCAGAGCACCATGCATCGTGATATATTCTTATAATAAAACCAACAAGATGCACTAATTTCTCAAATTTATTTTTGGAATAGAACTCTACGTGTTTCGGAGAGGTTTTCTGTCCATCATCAGTAGTCTAGTACTGTATGCACAGCAATAGGTATATGTCATACAGGTTATGCTGACTGCTGGCTAGCAGGATCAGGATATCTTATCCTGATAACCTGTATGACATATACCTGTTGCTGTGTATACAGTACTAGACTCCTGATGATGGACAGAAAACCTGTCCGAAACACGTAGAGTTCTATTCTAAAAATAAATTTGAGAAATTAGTGCATCTTTTTGTTTTATTATAAGAATAGGTCTAAAAGCATTAAGAGAAGAGACAGCTTCGGATAAGCATTGTTATAAAGGGTTCGTAACACTAGGCAGAACAATACGAAATAAAAGTGCAAAGTGGAGTAAGGTGAAATGGAGTTGAATCCAGTGGCCGGTTTCATAAAGCACTGTCATAAATTGCGGGGTAGTATAGGCACAAGAGCCGATCCCAGTGACCGCTTGCGTGTTAGGATTGTGGGTTCGAATTCCGCCGGGAGCATGGATTCTGTCTCTTCCGAATATTGTTTGTTGTCAGATGGGGGTCTCTGCGATGGGCCGATCCCACGGCCAGAGGAGTCATGCCGAATGTGTGCTTGTGTCATTGAGTGTGGTCAGCTGTAACAACAACCCTCTACTCCAACGACGAGTAGGTAGAAGAGGTCAGACTAAGACAGAAAGTTCTTGCTAGTGCCTCAGTGCAGTGGCGTACCCAGGAATTTTGTTCGGGGGGGGGGTTTCAACAAATGCAGTTAAGGAAGAAGACAAGGATCTGGGGGCGTTTGCCCCTAGTCAGGGGTTCTGGAGGCAGCTGTAATTTCGTACAAGAAATTTCATTTCATATGGTAAAATCTTCTTAATTTTTGGTACTTTAAGACTATTTATGATGACAACCAATTTATTTGTCATTGCTAATGTAAAACAATTGCGAACCGGCGGTAGTTTTAGAACTTTACTGCCTTTTTTCCAAACATGTTGGGGTGTTGGCGTCCTAAATTCAACAATTTTTAACAGTTTTCACAATCGAGTTGAGTTTGGCAGGATTTTGGAGGGCTTTCGGAATTTGGGGAGGGGGGTGTTGAACCCCCAACCCCCCCTCGGTACGCCGAAATTAGGCTGGGAAGTAGTACTGGCATAAGCGTTACAGTCAGACATGTCTATTCAGAGTTCATGTGCCTACTTTTGTTGGCACTCTACAGAAAAATGTTTACACAAGGGTACGTGGTGATAGAGTGATAGGGTACAGCGTGTCATATGTCACGTAAATCGGCCCGGGAACTCAGAGCGGTTACGTTCAGTGATTCAAAGTTGAAAAATGTTCTTCCTACTGAGTTCTGAAAACGCCCTGTCGAATTACAGAAAAAAATCAGACGCTACGAAGTACCTTCCTGCACACGTCTGTAAACTCCGCTGCAAAATGCTGAGTTCTGGTAATTCAGTGTTTCTTCCTTGCTTCTTTGTAATCGGGGGGTGGAAAGGATGTGACGTCACTGCTTGAGCGTTCTACGTACTGCTGTCTGTCAACCTTCTTCCTCAGTGTGTTTACTGCATCTGTGTGTCCGGAGTCAAATGACATTATGTCTGCATTTCCTTAGTGACGTAATTGTGTGGTGCTTATACGAAGCTGGTCCCTGTGATACATCTGATTCTTGGTACAAGGAATGAAAGGTAAGTAATGACTTCTTTATTTAAGAACATTACAATATACATTACACACTTCCTCAATCTTGAGTAATATCAGAATTCTTATAATGCACTTTTGAATACCCAATACCATTTCTTAACCTATTTTATACAGGTGAATGGAACTTATCGAATATAGTAGAACGTAAATTTGTCGAATGGGAACTGTTTTTAAAGTAAACATTTTTAAGTCTAAAGTTACTCCGTCGAGCTGTACAGTACTTGGAAGCTAATTCCGTAATCTTTTACCCCCCCCCCCCCAGCATCGTCTTCGGGTATAATAAAAACTTCAGGAGTTGCTCATTAGGGTCTTTAACTTATAAACCATAGAAGTAAAATACTACACGTCAGTCGTTAACACGACATTTTATTTATATACAATAGTATATATGTCAGGGCGACATGTTTCGACCTAGTAGGTCATCCTCAGGCCCTCAAAGAACACAGATTTAAGCGTATGGGATCCCATAATGCAGAAAAACTAAACAACGGTTAGATCTGTGTTCTTGGAGGGCCTGAGGATGACCCACTAGGTCCAAACATGTCGCCCTGACATATATACTATTGTATATAAATAAAATGTTATGTTAGAGGCCAATTGAAATGTGATGGCACACGCGCAGAAACCATGTTTCTTCTTTCGGCGAAACGGACCAGTCCATTTAAATCGGCGGGGGCGTCAGTTCAGTCGACTACTGGCAGCCGAGGTGCGCGCATCAGCGGTAGTAATGCTGGATACACCATGTTCTGATGTAGTGTGAAGGGGTACTGGCTACCCATTCCATTCGCCAGTTTCCCCTTCACTTCCCCTCCCCTGCGTCACCGTGTGCCATCACATTTCAACTGGAGTCTACCGACTGATGTTACTTATATCTTGTAATACTTCCGTATGGAAAACTTTAAAAAAAATTAGAAACCATAGATTTCTTATTAAACATAACTAACTTGCCCCTTGAAACTTGCATTCATCTAAATGGGGTGTACGTGGGTGCACAAAGTTTCGGTTCCTGCAGTCGTGTTTCTACTGGAAAAGAAACTGCTTAGAACCTCCCATTGAAATTGTAGCTGATTGTATGAGAGCCTTGCGGGACAAAAAAATGAAGTGTGTGTGGAATAAAACACAAATTTCTTTATGTTAAATCTACAGGTACATAATAACCACTCGGTTTTAATGGTTTAACGAGAAAATAACTGTTTTACGCTGGTATTTTAGAACTTTGCCTAGGTATTCCTGAAAGATTAATCGTACTTCACAACATTCCAATTTCGGCATAATTTTACTTGGCGATGGCAAATACAATCAAACGCCTGTGCTCAGTTTAAATTTACATTATACAAAAGTACACTTCAATTGAATATTTTGTATGATTTACCGATGCTGCAACTTTGGAAACTCACCACAGAAATATGTCTGTTTCAGTTGAAGAAGAAGAGACCAACTTGAAGTCACTAGTTATTATGTTTTATTTAACTTCTTCTATGTTCAACATGTTTCGGACATTAATACATCCATCATCAGGAGCCTGCGACTTTTCTATTGAATCACCACATTGGTCGTGTGTTCTTGTCTCGATGTGTGTTGGAGTTTCGGTGTGGCTGGGTTGGGGTTGTATTCGTGTAGCAGGTGAAGCCTGATGATGGGTGTATTAATGTCCGAAACATGTTGAACATAGAAGAAGTTAAATAAAACATAATAACTAGTGACATCAAGTTGGTCTCTTATTCTTCAACTATCACAATGATGCTCCGTCCAATATACATAAGATGTCTGTTTCAGTTGTAAATAAATAGGGCAAATTACCCCTCCCTCAATGAATTAACAAATATTCGGTTCTGTGGTCTGTCCGGTATTGAAGGAGGCCATTATCCTTATGATAAAAGCGTTAAACATGCATTTGTACTATAATTAAGTCAATCTACGTTGATTATAGAAACAGCAAGTTGAGCCTCTGATAAACACGTCTTGAAGCTAGGGTGAAGAGAGAGAAAAAAAGATGCAACTAATCCTATGTTTATTATCAAACTTCTATCTCAACATGTTTCGGGCATCATTATGCTCATCTTCAGGAGAACAAGACTGTGTACTACCGCATATGGTAATCTGAACTGTGACAAGAGCATTTCTTTATAACGTCAGAAGAATGTAGTCGTACATCAAGCAATTAATAGTAGCTCTGACTTAACTTTTGAAGTTGTTTATACCGTAGACATATATCTTACATAGAAAGGAAAGCTTTAGAAGTACGTACAGCACAGATGCAGAAACTTTGCGATAAGCAGTCCTGTATAATATGCCCAATATGCTTACTTTAAATGTAAACAGACTCATTGTAAATACTGTTCTCTGATTACTAACAAGTTTTTGCTAATACGTAGACCGGGATAGCTCAGTCGGTGTAGGACTTGCTATGGGCTGGACGGTGCGGGGATTGAATTCCGGTAGGGGTGAGGTTTCCCGCACCGGTCCAGACCGGCCCTTGGGCCCACCAACCACACTGTGCAATGGAAACCGCGTCTCTTTACAGGATGTGGAGCGGCCAGGGCGTGGCGTTGACCACCCACCCTCGTTTAGGGCCGAGGTTAGAGAAAGGGCATCCGTGGTTTCTTATAGGTTGAAATTAATCTTTACCTTTACTTCCACCGTCCGCATACAAAATCAGCATTAGTCGTTTGTTAGAAACAGACACACACTTCCCGTCAGGAAAGTTGGTAGGTTGTGCAAATAGTGCAGTCGTCAGGGCAGCAGGGACCAGAGGATAAAAAAAAATGGGCAGAAAAATTAATATTTTAAATGGAAAAATTAGTTTCTGCGCTAAAAAAAGTTGAATTGCTGAGAAAAATAGAAATAAATTTAATTAATAATTTTGCTTTCTTTATAGTTCATAAGTTCTGCCACGGGCAGCCATTGTCGCTGCTCGCACCGGGCGTCAAAAAATCTAGTTACTCCACTGTTCGCTGAAGGACCACGATAAAACAGAAGGCCATGCTATGACTTAGGCCAATAGTCACGGGCCTGTCACCGGGGAGGCCTGTTTTTAATATCAGACCAGTCGACGTTGGGCGTGGTCAGGTTTTCTTACGAGTAGCTCGGCTGTCCCATGTCATTGTCATTGTATCAAAATTCCATATTCTTTCATTGATCCGTTACCGACGATTTATAAACTTAGCATTCGAGAATGCCGTTCATAAAACTTAAAACAGACCATACACAAACTGTGAAACTGTCCAGTTCGTAAATTGTTAGAGTTCAATTGAAATGTGATGGCACACGGTGACGCACGGGAGGGGAAGTGAAGGGAAAACTGGCGAATGCAGTTGGTAGCGAGTACTCTTCACACTTTCTCGGAACATGGTACATCCACCATTAATACCGCTGATACGCACACCCTCCAACGCGGCCCGATCGGGCCGCGTTGGAGGGGAGTAGCTGTACCAATATTATGACCTGTACCGGAAGTTGCGGTTACAGTTTTAGTACTCCTGATGACGGGTGCTGTGACACCCGAAACATGTAGAGTGAATTTGCAGTAAATAAATATCTGCATACTGTTGCATTTGGTTGGATTTTTATTAACATTGAATTAAGATACACGGAACCATGAGTTTAAAATTTAAACTTATTATTTACCTGCCTATGTAATTATGCTATAATTTGAAAAGCGTAAATTTTACATGAAGAATAGAGGATTTTGTTATATCTAAACCAAACGCATCGCTAACCTATGTACAAGTTTCCTTAAGAGAAATATAGTTAGATCTTCGTGAGAACAAATTCAACTTGCATTCTCCATAGTGCACGTCTACAGTCACGAAATGCTGTAGATGAGATTTTACTGTAGAAACACGACAGCTTGTTTTGAAAAAGTTGATGCCATAAAGAGAAGAGTTACTCTGAAAAAAGATACTACCGGCTTGTCCGTGTTTATGTACGCATGGTTTATATGCTGTTCGAGAGACATGAAAGGTCCGTTTTATTGCAGTTGTTGAAAGCCAAAGACATCTAATAGGACACTTTGCAAGCTTGAAATGCTGGAATGAAAAGGAAGCTTAATTAAAATTTATTGGTCGCCAAAATATAAGCGTAAAAGCGTTCTAAGACGTTGAACCACTGCTTTTTATGTTAGTTTTTGTGTCAGTTCCTTTAGACTGTTATGCCACAAAAAGATAAACCATTGAAATCTGATGAGTGTTTAAGGACATTTACAGATACTTTAATGAGTATCCTTATTTGCGGATAACCCCAAATAAGCAAAAAGTTAGAAGAATTTTGTGAAAGGAATCTGTAAATCTGATCGGTTAGAGCGCAGGTAGTTAGGGGCATGTTTCTTGCAAGCCTTCCTAGCTCATAAATCTCAGGTTAGACTTTTGTAGCCTTTCGCTTTTTGTTGCTGTTCCTGTTCCATGCGAACTTCAAGTTTTGGCATAGAAATCCAATGCCCTTTTGCCATAATTGAAAGTGAACCTCCCACCTGTGAATGACAGGGTTTAGATATTGATTATTTCCTTGTAACTTTTTTTTGGCTGCTTGTATAAATGACAGGCATAGTAAGCTTTTGGTAATTAATTGTGGACGATTACGGAGTTTGTGTAACTAACACACCAAGACGAGTTATGATAATAACCTACAGTTTGAAAGTGATGTAATTTTTGGCGAATACTTTCCATATATCTTCCTGACTCTGATTCATAGGCCTTGAATCTTCAATTTCATATTTGACTTTCCTTATTTCCTAAACAAGAAAAATTTGTGATATTAGCACACCATGTGCTCGTGCTTCTGCCCACCTCGAATGATAATAGCAACGTGACCGATTTCCTTAAGGAACGCGTTGGATCAAGACTTATCTCTTATTCAAGAGGTGCCAGATTCGGGTCATAGCTGGGAATCTAGCTAAACCGTGTGAGGTGTTTCGTATCTCTTCTCACTTCCTCCAGGAAAATTCTACTTACTTACTTACTTACTTACTTACTCCATGGTGCAGAGTCCTTCTTGAGCAGCTAACTGGTTTGCAGCTAGTCAACAAATTCCCCGCATTCTATGGAATCCGAAGGTTCATTACCGCACTCACAAGCGTCCGCCACCTGTCCCTATCCTGGGCCAACCCAATCCAGTCCACATACCCACATCCCACCTCCTGGAGATCCATCCTAATATTATCCA
>Ga0131853_10022646_pt1 | contig 11364 bp, 8 predicted proteins | sample TergutLab28metaG_FD_92764 | JGI IMG/M metagenome (GOLD analysis project Ga0131853, IMG submission 92764) | Labiotermes labralis P1 segment gut microbial communities from Petit-Saut dam, French Guiana - Lab288 P1 (version 2) (version 2) | ecosystem: Host-associated > Arthropoda: Insects >...
AGAACCAGCGCAGCACACCACGTGCAGTAACACATGTCTTTTTCTTCTGAAGATGGGCATAATGATGCCCGAAACATGTTGAGAAAGTATTGATAATAAACATCTAACTGTTGCATCTTGTTGGTTTTCTCTCTCACTTCACAATTTGCTCACGATGCACGGTCATAGAAACCTAAAGTATGCATTTACTTTGGCATTACAGAGAGTGGTAATGTTATACAATGTTATACAATGTGTAACATTGCTAGAATACCACATCAGATACCTCTCGGGATTACAGTCTTATTCCTAATTGAAAGTTTTGCATTAACGGCATATTAGGGTCATACGCTTATATCCCCTTTGTAATTAATTGTTCGTGGTACAGCAATTAATGGAAAACCCGTTGAATTCAACGTTGCATATCTAAATACGTGACTGTAGTTTGTAGAATTATAGCAGAAACTGTCCATTCTAACAATTGCAACAGACAGTAAGTGTCGCTAATTACATTCTAAGGCGGAAGTGGAAAGTTTAGGAGCGTAAATCAAAGGTCGCTTAAATTATATCAATAAAATGATAGCGTACAGAAAGTTGTGACTTTAATTATTTTTGTATATTTCGCATCTGTAGGTAATAAAGGCCTGTCCCGGTGGCCGCGCGGTCTAAGGGGTAGGTTTGCGGTCGCTTGCCTGCTGAGGTTGCGGGTTCGAATCCCTCTGGATGCATGGATGTTTGTTTTGAGTGTCGCGTGCTGTCAGGTAATTGTCTGCGCTACGAGATGATCACTCATTCAGAGGTATCCTACTGACTGTGGTGCGACGTTGTGTGTGATCTGGAAACCTCAAGAATGAGGAGGCCATGGCCCGCGTTGGGCCGCGACGCCAAGGAGGAAAAAAGTGCAATAAAGAAAGAACATCCGTTTATGTAGTAAATTTTTTTAAAATTCAAATACACTCCATATCAGCAAATAACACTGAGAAATGTCTGCCCTTACAACTAGCGTTCATTGTTTCGTTTGCCTTACAGCCTCACATTATTACATCGGAATACATTTACAGTGTTATATATATAAAACCTTCGAGTGGTGATTTATGTATCAGTTACACCATCTATCGCCACGCACGATGGAGTTCACTGGGTTTACAAATCATCGGGCGGAAGTCAGTTTATGGACATACTGCCAGCTTCCCTAACTTCCCATTAAAATATATTTGATGGAGTGGAAAAACACTGTCGTCATAAATGTATGGATATAAAAACACTGAGAATGAACAAGTGCCAGAAACACTTGCAAATTGAAGCTTCGTTCTTCGTAAACCAGACAAAAACGTTGTGAGTTGCTATGTTTCCGCACAGCCTCGAGGATTTATTCTTCATCAAAGGACGAAAAAATGAAGGCACAAGAAACATGCTATTATTTCAAAGTAGTCGGTTCCAATATAGTATATTAATATAAAAATTGTATTATTTTGACTCCCTTTTCATCCGGTGAAGCCAAGGTCAATGACTTTAACCTGCCTTAGAGTAACTGAGAGAAATTAACCCTTTACCTGCTAACGTGGAGAATATGGTGAGCTCCGAATAATGCTAGCAAAGGGCAGATGGGATTTAACTCGGCGTTTAAAGGGTTACGCATTCAAAGGACAATATCAACACTTCAATCAATAGTGCTGAACATACGTAGCAACTGACAACTTCCGTTTAATGTACCAAGTAAATTCACTTACGCATGATATTATGGCCACTGTACGCCGAAATGTACAGCATGACAACGCCACCTTCAGGGAGTACATAGTAGGCTCGAAAACTTTTTTCACATTCCCCATTCCGTGCATTATAATTCAGTTATTACCATTCTGGCCAAAAATGCATACTTATTAAAATTACAACAAAGTTATAAAATGTCAACTCCTACAGGTTTCGGGCCTCCCTGGCCCATCATCAGGGAATACACAATTGTAAGAAACTGTTGCATGATGTTAAGCAAATTTTGTATGACGGTGTGCAAATGTTTCATAAAAATGTGTGCGGTTGTTCTATACAATTGTGTGCAAATATTCTATAGAAGTGTGTGCAGCTGTTTTTTACAATTCAGTGCAGCTGTTCTATAGAGGTGTGTGCAGCTGTTTTTACAATTCAGTGCAGCTGTTCTTAAAATTCAGTGCGGATGTTCTATAGAGTTTTGTGCAGCTGTTTTTACAATTCAGTGCAGCTGTTATTAAAATTCAGTGCGGCTGTTCTGTAGAGTTTTATGCAGCTGTTTTTACAATTCAGTGCATCTGTTCTATAGAGGTGCATGCAGCTGATTTTACAATTCAGTGCAGCTGTTCCATAGAGATTGTGTGCAGCTGTTTTTACAATTCAGGACAGCTGTTCTATAGAGGTGCGTGCAGCTGTATTTAAAATTCAGTGCAGCTGTTCTATAGAGTTGTGTGCAGCTGTTTTACAATTCATTGCAGCTGTTGTATACAATTACGTGCAGCTGCTTTATATTATAGAGTGCATTAGTTCCATACAATTGTGTACAACTCTTTTATACAATTTTGTGAAGTTGTTCTATAAAATTGTGTGCAGCTGTTTTATACAATTGTGTGTAACTGGTTTATGCAATTGTATGCAGCTGGTTTACACAACATTGTGCTCCCAGAAGATGGATCAATAAGGCCCGAAATATTTTGTAGTTGGTATTTTGTGATATTATTATGATTTTAATGAAACTGTATGCATTTGTTGCTCCGAATTGTAATAAGCCCAAAAATACTTATAGTAAAATAAATTACATCTATGGAATTCAAAATATTCGACAAACTCCACAGTTAATACGAGTCTTATATGGATAAAATACGTGTATTATATTCACATACTTTATCCATATACACTGATATTACCTGCAGAGTTTATAGAAGGTTTTCAATTCCATACACTTAATTCATTGTACTATAATGCTTTTTTATCTTGGTACGTGGTCTCTTAAGATGAAATTGTGATATCGAAACATATCGGATTACAGTTACTATAATGCCAAATATAAGTTCATTTAGTTGGCAAATTAAACGAAAACATTCATTTAAAATCCACTAAATAAATAGTTTTAAAAATAAGTATTCGCTTTAATATCCAAAATCTGATTCTCACTGCACGTGGTGTTTCACTAAACTCTCGTATCTGGCTGTAACTGTACACACACGAACTTCAAGGTTGAAAGGGTTCGATAAACAAGTTAAATCACGTTAATTATATATCCTTAATTGACTGGATGAAGTAATGGAAACTGGAAGTGGAAACATTGCATTCTAAAATCGATAACGATGTGAGGTCAGTTAAACGTATCTAAGCTGGTGATACATACAAAAAAAAATCCCAACACCAGCCGTGGGTCAACAAATATAAACGAACCCTTCACATTCAGTGTTGGCTCAGTAAATACCAAAATATGAAACACATTAAGACAATTCCAAAAGGGACAATATCAGAATAATTTTGAATATTGCTCAAGTGTTTTAAAATAAAGCGACGTTTCGACTTACAATTCATACGTTATTCATCTTACGACTGACGTACACAGCCACATTCTCCGTATTTTATATGTGTTGAGCTGATCAGAGTGCCTTTATAATTATGTCACAAAATAAGGCTCGCTCTGCAATAATATTCCAAATAGGCCACGTATGTGTCAGGTGATAATAAGGCTCGTTCGTGCAACTACTGTTGTGGAAAAGTAATAAGTATTACATATTCTGAGTGTGTGATTGTAGCCATATGTATCCAGCATGCAATACGCACGTACCGTATTGTCAGCTGTGGCCTGTCTCGCTCTGTCTACCATAATTCTCCACATCACCTCGTAAACGGAACGATTTTCAGAAAAGCATTATTGAACGTAAAATGTGTGTTTTGACTTCCCCTACAATTTTTGTATGAAAAGTGTCTCGTTCTAAGAAGAATTCAGCAACATATTATTACAAATGCACAGAGCTATTTATGTAAAGTACCCGCAATTCTTGTCATATCTTAATGAAATTTTAATCTTTTCGAAACCTTGTCGACAAAAGCTCAAATACTAAATTTTATGAAAATCCCTTCATTGAGATACCAGCTGTTATATGCGGATGGACGGAGGGATACAAGACGAGAACAGACACGACGAATGCACATGTAGCTTTTCGCAATTTTTCAAACAACCCCAAAAATTTAAAGATTTTCGCAATGCAAGAAATTCTAAATCAAAGTCAAATTCTCATTCTTCTGGCGTAGAATATATTATACTTCAATTGGCGTAAACTATTAATCGAAACATCTACAAATTGTCGCTGAACGCGTCTTGACCCAGACAAATCGAACAGCATCCCCCACAGCCTAATTCTCCATGTCTTATTTCCTGTCTGCACCAAAGGCACGACAAATAATCCCTCACCGTAAGGGTCAACGACTTACGCATTTTGTAACAATTTTGTTTGACAATGCATTAACACGTGACGTCAGCATAAAATGAATCACAGTACCACACATGAATATTACTGTTTACAGAGGTACCTGTGTGGGCCGAGTAGCTAAGTAGGTATAGAGATTGACTATGGGCTGGACGGTCCGTGATCGAATCCCGGTGGGGACGAGATTTTTCCGCCCGTCCAGACCGACCCTGGGCGCCACCCAGCCTCCTGTAAAATGGGTACCGGGTCTTTCCCTGGGGTAAAGTGCGGCCGGGGCGTGCTGCTGACCACCCATCCCCTTCTAGTGCAGCGGTCATGGAAGAGTAGAGCTATACCTATACCCATCCTCTGGGCCACACCGAGCTTGTAACGGGAACACTTTACCTTTACCTTTACCTTTGCAGAGGTACCTACACCAAAGAAATTTCGTTGTAATTTGACAGCAGACTACGAGGTTTATTCAAATAGTATCCGGATTGGAATTGTAGTGGTTTTTCGCTGGGTGGGATGTGTTTGCAACCAGTCCGTACATGTCTTAGCAACTCATGACACAAGTTTCAAGTGGCTGCGTTTGCTCAGTTGGCTGTAGTAGGTCGCGGAAGTAACACGTGCGTTTATGTCACAGCGATTGTTACGATGTGCGAAAATACCGAACAACGCATTTGCATCAAGTTTTGTTTTAAAATCGGAAAAGCCGCAACGGAAACATGTCAATTATTACAGCAAGCATACGGTGAAGTTGCAATGGGTCGCACACAAATGTTTGATTGGTTCCGTCGATTTAAAGAGGGTAGAACCTCCGTTGAAAGCGTCCACCACTCGGGACGACCGTCAACATCTAGAAACGAAGAAATTATTGCTAAAGTTAGTACAATCTTTCGCAATAACAGGAGATTGACAGTACGAGAGGTAGCGGATGACTGTGGGATCTCCGTGGGCTCATGCGATGCAATTTTAACCGACGATATGCACATCAAACGTGTGTGCGCGAAGTTTGTGCCGCGTTTGCTAACAGATGTCCAATGTGAGAAACGTCAGACAATCGTCCGTGATTTGTTTGAGCGTTCATGTGAAGACGTGCAGTTTCTTAACAACACTGTGACAGGTGACGAGTCCTAGGTCTACGGGTACGACCCGGAGACAAAACAGCAATCGTCACAGTGGAAGGGTCCCACGTCTTCGCGACCAAAGAAGGGCGCCAGGTGCGAAGCAAAACAAAGGTCATGTTACTGGCGTTTTTTAATTCTGAGGGTATCGTACACCACGATTACGCTCCCGACGGGCAAACAATTAACAAGGAATTCTACTTGGACGTCCTGCGACGTTTGCGTGAATCAGTTCGCCGAAAACGACCGGAAAAATGGCGGAATGGCGACTGGATCCTGCACCACGACGATGCGCCCGCACACACTTCACATCTTGTGCAGCAGTTTTTGGCCAAACACGGCACCGCTCAGTTGCAGCAGCCGCCATACTCACCAGATCTCGCACCGTGTGACTTTTTCCTAATCCCAAGACTTAAGAAAGTTCTGAAAGGACACCGATTTGAGGCAACGGAGGACATCAAACGAAATTCGACGAAGACACTATCAGACATCCCGAAAGAGGAGTTTGTAAAATGTTTCCAACAGTGGCAGTAACGTTGGGCGAAGTGTGTAGCTGCGGAAGGGAACTATGTTGAAGACAGTTAGGGTTAAAACCCTGTAAACTTTATCTACTTCATGTATTGTGGTCAGTCCGAATACTTTTTGAACAAACCTCGTAAAGTTCGCGCTTTCAAAGTTAAAAACTACAAACATTAAAAGCCCGAGAAAAAGGTGCGCTCACAATCATTTCCGATTTATCCTACAGCCTGCAACAGAAATATAGATATTACACTTTCAGTAATTATAATTTGCCTTTTCTGTCTGCGGGGTAGAATTTGGTCTTTAACTTACTGAATGAAAACACCACGGGTCTTTTTTAATAGGACGTTGGAAAAAGTATTTGGACCAAACGAATTTGGTGAAAATTGCACACTGAGGTTCATGTGGTTTGTAATCTTCACAGCGCAGGCTTATATTTACGGTCACTAAAGCAAGAACATCGGGTAGGGAATGCATTTAGCAGGCAGAGATAAAGATTATAAATTCGAAGCTAGAGAATCCTGGCCAGAAACCTTGAAGTTCCGCGACCAGTTGGGTCAACTAAGCATGAAACAGGGGGCATGATGTTGTGGCTGGTAGAGCCTAGCGACCACACGTGATTACGTGATAAATCACTGTATGGATACCGAGCGACAGTAATTCTTTGCAAGCAGCCAGGATATTCCAGCGCTGGGTTAGCGAAAGAGATACTGTGTCGAAATGGAAGAACATCGCATTTGCTTACTGATACTAAAGGTTTACGTACTTACTTACTTACTTACTCAATGGAGCGGAGTGCTTCTTCAGAAGCTAGCCGGCTCAGCTAGTCAAGAAATTCCCCGCATTTTATGGAACCCGAAGATTCATTACCGCATCACACGTGCTCGCCAATTGTCCCTTTCCTGAGCCAGATCAATCCAGTCCAATAACCCCATATCCCAATCTCTGAAGATCCATCTTAATATTATCCTCCAATCTACGCCTGGGTCTTCAGATTGAATTCATTCCCTCAGGTTTCCCCACCAAAACCTTGTATACACCACTCCTCTCCACTAATCGTGCTACATGCCCAGGCCATTCTCATTCTTCTTGATGTGATCACCCGAAAAATATTTGGTGAGAAGTACAGATCATTAAGCTCCTCAATATGTAGTTTTCTCCACTCCTCTGTCACCTCGTACGTCTTAGACCCAAATGTCTTCCTCAGCACGCTATTCGCAAACACCCTCATCCTACGTTCCTCCCTCAATGTGAGCGACCAAATTTTACACTCGTACAAAACAGGCAAAACTACTTTTGTCCACCTTATTTGATCCTAAAACATTAAGTATGTTAATTACATTTTGGTGAATTGGACGGAATTTGAATCTGCATAACAGTGTACAGTCCAGCATTTATTATAGGTGCCACGTGCTTCAGCATAAACAGACAGCATTTTCCTGACCTACTGTTTACTAATGTTTTGTACACACATGAAAATAAACAGAAACATAACAAATTTAGATCAATACGTCGACAGGTGCATGGAGTGGGTCAGAATTTTAGATATTTAGGTTCCTTGATAAATTAGAAAATACAAACTATCTAATAATAACCAACTAAATGCAGAATTTAAATTTGTAATTTTATAATTAATACATTGTATCTGCAACATGTTTCGATCAGGGAGGCAATACTTCAATCGATAAGAATAAAACAAAGTATAGTAAACGTTTAATATATTTCGTGACTTAATAGTTGATATAAGTTCTTTTTGAAGACGACCTGAAAAATTATCGAAACACGTTGGAGATGTATCATTTACAAAATTAAAAATTCAAATTGTGCATTTAGGTGGTTACAATAAGAGTTTATTTATTACTGCAAGGAATCTATTATAGTAATATTAAATTTAATCACGTAACAAATAAAGAAAATCAAGGATTGTTGCAGGTATTAGATATTTCTAGAGTCTAGGACAAACTGAAGAATAAAAGACCAACTTGATGTCACTTGCTGAAGCCTGCAACACAGACACCACTCAAATCTAACCGCACCAAATCTCCAACACACATCGAACCAAGAACAAAACGACCAATATGGTAATTCAACAGAATAGTCGCAAGCTCCTGATGATGGGTATATTCATGTCCGAAACATGTTGAGCACATAAGAAGTGAAATAAAACAGCAAGTTACATCAAGTTAGGTCTTTTATTCTTCAGCTATCACAATGATGCACGGTCCAATAAATGTAAGATTCTAGGACAAACATTTATGTCCAGAGTTACCGGTAAATCAATTTAAATTAAAGCATATAAAATGATGGCAAAAGAATTTGTAGTATATTGAAGTGACACATAGCCTACCTTAGAGACGGATAAGAAAAGACTGAATACACGGGAGAGGAAAAATTTTGAGGTGGCTGTGTGGACCAGTGGTAGAGCAAGGTATGTGCATGATACGAAATGATCATAAATTGTGGGAGCTCTAAAAGGGTTGTATATATTAGCAGACATTAAAAAGGGAAAGCGCGAAATGGATTGGACGTCTAGAAAGAATTGAACATGGAAGGGTATTTAAGGAAATATTTGAGAGTAAACCGGAGGGAAGAAGAATAAGAAGAATGGGAAGACCTAAATTGAGATGTTGAATGGGATCTACGTAAGGTGAAGGTTAGAATATGGTAACAGAAGGCAGTGGACAGAGAAGAATGTGTCTGTGTAATTAAGGATGCCAAGCGTTTAGACGTCCCTAGAGCCGAGGAGGGAGTAGTTAAGAAGTTCTGTATGATTTTTAAGATAAATATAGGCTGTTTAATTAGACAATATAATCCGTCGAATTTTTATAATAGAGACGTGAAGTGAAATAAGAAATTAATATTTGGGATAAATTAAGCTGAAAGTGAGATTTTAGATAGATAAATGATGTCAAATTCAGCGTCGCCAGTCTGGAAAAACGGGACAGAAGTTTCGCACATTGGGACAGGGAAATCTGTACGTGATGGATCAGTTTGTGCTGGTACTTTATCCGTCCCACATTACTGTGTCGGCCACCCGCCAAACAGATAATTCGCTCCAATCAATCAATGATTAGAAGCATTCGTTTTAAATCCGCGATCGGGAACGTAAATCAATTATACGTATTCAAAGCCTTTGTGGTCCATCCTAATTTGTTTTGTATTTATTCACAGATCTGTACTTGTTTATTTTGAACAACCATTGTCCAGAGAAGTGTGAAAACAGATGGATATTTTGTTTATATGATACAAGAATTTAAAATCACTCAATATTTCCCAAATTTTCTGCTTCAAGACCAAATAAATAGTATATTTCACCATGGCAAATGGCCTGAGTATGTGTTTCCGCCCACCCACGCGGGTCGCTGAACACTCTATGCATGCTGCGCTATAAAAATAATCATACAGACGAGGCCGCAGGCTGAATGACCAAGAAACTGCAGCTTGAGTCTTGGCGAATTAAGAAAAGTTTCTGCTCCAAAGCAGCCGATTCGGCCTGGAAACCACCAAGTCACCCGACAAAGAGGCCAGTGCTTGAAACTGATCATTCCCTACTAATTCAGAGTTTACGAATATGTGGAGTTATACCTCCACATTCCAGTGCGCCTTCTTCATGACGTTCACAGGGACAACTTCCTGTCTTTACTACACGTGTCTGCCGGATGCAAAAAAAAATATTCAAAGAAATATGGCAGACATTAGTATAAATTTTGCACGATTTAAACCAAATTGTAATACAGTGGTTTGTGCTACAACGAACAGTTTTATCAATAAAATCGGGTGCTACAACGAACACAGATGCTACAACGAACGCGGAAGAATACCATCGGCCGACGTAGCACGCGCGTGCGCATGACGTGTCGGCCCTTCCCGCTTTGATTAGAGCGTCAGTCATCATCTTTTTATCGTTTGTAAGGTTCAGTTATCAGTTTATTTCGGTTATCTGCTTATTTGTACACTGTATAAAAGTTAAATAAATTAATTTTATATTATTTTTACACTTGTATTTTTTATTTTGCCTTATATTTTTCCTGTTTAAATGGTTGTGTTGGATGGTAACTTTGCTCTAGCGGATTACCCTTAAATGCATATTCCAATGTATGTTAGAACGAACAGATGTTATAACGAACGAGGTTCTAGAAATAATTACGTTCGTTCTAGCATACCGCACTGTAATTGTTGAATATCTTATATTGATATTTTAACAAATACGTTAACCGTTTTCATTACATGTTCGTTTGTGTTACGTCACCATGAGGATGGCCATTATTATTATAGATCGAAACATGTAGAAATAAGAATATACATGTATAACCAACAGATGTGATGTTAGCTGGAAATAAATATATTCTTACGTACGCATACTGGACGGACGTTACAATAACCATACAGGCAATGTACGTATAAATGTAACATTTAGGCGCGTTCGCATAACCATTGATGCTGTGAGAAAGCAGTTAAATATTATTATTATTATTATTATCATCATCATCATCTCCCTTTATGCAGGGTATTTATACTCACATTCCTGAGAAATGTCCCTTAGGAATACAGTGTTGCAGCTGTTCTGTTGTTACTATTCATGGTGCTTATATCGTTAGTTCCAGTGTTGAATCTATTGTACTTTTACATTAGTACTTTCCGAATTGTGTGTGCAGTGCCCAATGTGGCTGTTTTCTGTAGTTCCTTGACTTCATGTTTTCCTGGTATGTTGCCTACGTATTTTGTGAATGATTTTGAAATAGTCCCAGTCGCCCCTATTATTACTGGTGTCACCTTTGTTTTTACATTCCACATGCGCTGTATTTCTATTGTAAGGTCTATATTATTATTATTATTATTATGAATGTGTGTGTGTGTGTGTGTGTGTGTGTGTGTGTGTAGCCTTCGATATCCAGCATTCCAAGCTCACTGCTTGCCCGGCTCTACTACACATTTCCACGTATCTCACAAACGGCACAATTTCCTGAAAAAAAGTTACTGAACATAAAATGTGTTAGTTGAAGAATAAGAGAGCAACTTGATGTCACTAGTTATTATGTTTTATTTCACTTCTTCTATGCTCAACATGTTTCGGTTGGGGTGGTATCCGTGTAGCAGGCTTCAGCCTGCTACACGGATACCACCCCAACCCAGCCACACCGAAACTCCAACACGCATCGAAACAAGAACACACCACCAATGTGGTGATACAATAGAAAAGTCGAAGGCTCCTGATGATGGATGTATTAATGTCCGAAACATGTTGAGCATAGAAGAAGTGAAATAAAACATAATAACTAGTGACATCAAGTTGGTCTCTTATTCTTCAACTATCACAATGATGCAGG
>Ga0131853_10022649_pt1 | contig 11363 bp, 5 predicted proteins | sample TergutLab28metaG_FD_92764 | JGI IMG/M metagenome (GOLD analysis project Ga0131853, IMG submission 92764) | Labiotermes labralis P1 segment gut microbial communities from Petit-Saut dam, French Guiana - Lab288 P1 (version 2) (version 2) | ecosystem: Host-associated > Arthropoda: Insects >...
ACCCGGACGACTGGGAAGACAGGTTCGACAACGTAATGGAGCTTCGTTCCATAGTGCCGAGCGGCGGAGACCTGGCCCAGGCTCTGGCCGAGGCGGCGCTTTTTACCGACGCGGACAAGCACGACCCGAATGAGCGCCGCGTCGTCAACCTGCTTACGCTTCACGCCGCGAAGGGGCTGGAGTTTCCCGTGGTATTTGTTGTTGGGCTGGAAGAAAACGTGTTTCCGACCTATCGGGCCCAGGATGACCCTACGCAGATGGAGGAAGAGCGCCGTCTATGCTACGTGGGAATGACCAGAGCTGAAGAACGCCTGTACCTCACCGCCGCCCGCAGCCGCAGGCTATACGGCATGACCTATGACAAAGGCTTTTCGCGTTTCCTTTTCGAGATATCGGACAAATATAAACAGATAGACGACAGAGGAAGCGAGATGCGCGACGATAGACGTCTCTACGGCTATGGCAATAACCGGCGGCGCTGGAGCTGGTGAGAGCGGGCGCTGGTTTCGCGCCGGCGGCTATCTGCTTATGCGGAAAGATAGATGCCATATACAACCCACAAAAAACCGGTAAAACCAATACTTTTAGGCAGAGGCAAGCGGGATGGTACAATAAATTTGAAGTTAGGCCAATGTCCACAGAGGAGATCTGTATAGCCTCAAGCCTCTGAATTTCCACGACGGTGCTTTAGCCTCACACGAAAAATGGTCGCGAAACGGTCGCGTGGCTCAATCTACCGACTTTCAGCCGGCTTTAGCCGACAAAAACCCTGTCCGTAGAAATCTCCGCAAGTATGGCTACCCGCCGAATAAATAACCCGCTACGATAGAGCTTGTGATGAAGCAATCGGAGAATTTGGCGGATGTGTGGACGACAAACGTGTAGAAATATACGATCGTGATGCGAAGCCTGTACTTTCGCTGCTTCTTGCCTCTTGAGGATGCCAAAAGCAAGATTTAGGCGTGAAATCTGATGTATAATAGGAATCGTATTTAAATACCGTTGAGTACATGACTTTTTAGTAGTATTCGATGGTTATGACAAAAGACGAGGCCGAAAGCGCGCATTTGGATCAGATCTAAGAACGGAGAACAGTTAAAGAGGACGTACCGCCAACTTTTAACCTGGTATAAAAATAGGTGCTGGCCAAAGAGGTCGTCGATATGAAACTAATCATGGAGACATGGTAAGTGATGATTACTGTGCAGGAACATCATGATACTTTGCTGCGCCAGCGGCTTGAGTCGCTGACAAAAACAGACAAAGACTATTGGTCCTTTAAGGGCAACTCGCGCCGTGAATATGGTCATGGTATGTTCCAATACCCTGCGATGATGGTGCCACAGGTAGTCGAGGCAATTTTAAAGCAGGCGTGTTCCGTACATCCCAACATTGAGATGGTTGGTGATCCGTTCGCCGGATCCGGAACTATCATGACCGAGAGCATGATGCGTGGGCTGGCCTTTTCGGGTACAGACATCAACCCGTTAGCGATCCTGCTTTGTCGCGTCAAGAGTGGTCCGTTCTTTATAACAGCCCTCAAAAGTAAAGCCAAGGAATTACTTATCCATATAGACGAAGACTACCAATGTGCAATCGAGGCAGATTTCCCCAACCGTGACAAATGGTTTGGCCGAGAAGTTCAGGTCGCATTGTCGAAAATCCGTCGAGTTATCCGCGAAGAAAATTCTCTATGGGCTCGCCGGTTTTTCTGGGTTGCGCTGGCAGAAACAGTACGAGTCACCAGTAACTCCCGAACCTCCACATTTAAGCTTCACATTCGTACGCAGGAGGATATTGACAATCGTTCCTGTGATCCGGTGGGAATCTTCAAGAAAGTGTTGACACGAAACATCCATCACTATGAAAAGCAGGCCACAAAGTTATCCGAATCCGGCCAGCTTGTTAAAGGCCGCTACCGGAAGAAAATCGCGGTGTCACTGGCCGATATTCGCAAGGTGAAGGGCAAAACAGACTTGGATATTGTCATCACCTCCCCGCCGTATGGGGATAACATAACGACAGTACCGTATGGTCAGTATTCGTACCTACCCCTGCAATGGGTGGACCTGCAGGATATTGACGATAATCTCGGCAACGATTGCCTTGCATCGACACATGAGATCGATGCCCGCAGTCTGGGCGGAAGCATGAGAGTGACGAAAGAGGAGACGGACCGCATCAATGACCGTTCACCTGCCTTTACGAACTACATCAGGAGTCTGGATGGCCAGCCACGTGATCGCGCTCTTCGAGTTACCGCCTTCTTCCGCGATCTGGATGCCTGCCTTGAGCCGATCCTTAAGAAACTGCGCCCAGGCGGGTTGATGGTCTGGACATTGGGAAACCGCAAGGTCGGGGGTAAGCGTGTTCCTTTGGATTGCATTCTTGCGGATATGCTCCAGGCACATCACGTCACGTTGTTATGCAAACCGACGCGTCGAATCCCGTCAAAGCGGATGGCCCTTAAGAACAGTATCTCGGATACCATGTCCAGCGAAACGATACTGGTTATGCGGAAGTCTGTGTGACATGGAAAAGAGTATACATTTTGAGGTTCACCCTTCCGTCGTATATCAACTCGGTGAAAGTTTGGTTGTTGACGCGATCCAGGCGCTAATCGAGTTGATAAAAAACAGCTACGATGCAGATGCGACCTATGCCAAGGTAGTCATCGACACCCAGGGTGTCGTTGAAATTAATGGTGCGAAGTATCCACGCCTAGGAGGGCAGATCATCGTAGAAGACGATGGCAACGGCATGAATATGGCGGATATCGAATCCGGGTGGCTCACAATCTCGAATCGTAATAAGCGGGAGTTGAAACAAGCAAAGAAGACAACCCCGGGAGGACGCACACCGCTTGGCGATAAAGGACTTGGGCGTCTTGCCGTGCAGCGTCTCGGCGACAATCTGGAAGTACTCACCAAGGCTAAGGAAGACAAAAGTTACCACTTCGGTTTCTCTTGGCTCGACTTTGAGAAAGTTTCGAAGCTGGAAAACGTTACCATTTATTTTGACGACAGAATCAATTACCCACGTCAACATGGCTCCAAGGTTGTCGTGTCGGGCCTCAAAGAACCGGATTTCTGGCGAGGTCAAGCGGCATTCAAACGGCTGGAACAAGATCTTTCGCGGATGTTTTCTCCATACCGACAGATCCGAAACTTTACCGTGGCGGTCGAAATTGACGGCAAATCGCTTAATTTACTAGAGGTAAGCGACCGCGTTCGAGACATCGCTCCTATAAGATATAGCTTGATTTTCGACGGCTCTCAGTTCTTTATTCAAGGACGTGCCAGGCTCGATCACTTCCGGCCCGGTGATACCAAGGAAGCCAATCTGTTCGCCTTGATCGCCGAATCCGACGACGGAGAAGCGTTTTTCAACTTCCTTCAGGAGCAGAAAAAGTCGCACACATTAGGATTGACACGATCACGCTCGAAACCGTGGTTCGTGGAGTTCCGTTGGCAAAGGCCCCTGGCTGATTTTGATAAAGTGCAGCGGGTAAATAGCGCCGATGAAAAGATAGCGAACCCCGGCCCATTTACAGGAGAGGTCGATTCGTTCGACTTAGGCCCTGCAGCCTATAATAATCAGAGTGTGTTCGATAAAATCAGCGAATATCGTCGTTACATAAAGGATTTGAGCGGCATTCGCGTGTATAGAGATGGTTTTGCGGTACGAGTGGACCACGATTGGCTTAAATTTGGCGCGCAATGGACCTCGGCTACGTCCTATTACGGGCTCAAACCGGATAACACTCTCGGATATATTGCCCTGTCTGCCCGTGACAACGTGGAGCTTGAGGAGACGACGGACCGGGAAGGATTTAAGGATTCGCCGTACTACCGCAACTTTTACGCTTTGCTGGAAGAGTTTAAGTCATTTTCTACCAGTGCCCAAGCATTCTTTGGACGTTCGTGGGTCGAGTTCCGAAAGAAGAGGAACGAAGAGAAGGCGCAAGTAGGCTCTCGGAAGACCGTAGAAGACATCTCCCGCACAATCAAAGAAGAGCTAGCCGAGGTCCCGCGGCATGAGAAAAACCTCGCAGCATTCGAGTCAAGGCTTAATAAGAGCATATCAACCTCGAATGCAGTTCTGTCTCGGCTCAAGCCCGCAAAGGAAATAACCCCCGAACTCCGGGAAGAGTTGACCGAAGCGCTATCCGATTTGGAACAACTGCTTACCGAAGCTAAAAATATGGCCGACCGTGTATCTGAGTACTTCGTGAGGCTTAATTCGCTTCAAGACTTGGGTCAAGTGCTTGAAGATCGCGTTGATGGGCTTCGTAGCCAAATGGACGCCATGTATGAGACTATAGCCCTCGGGTTGACTGCCGAAGCGCTGTCGCATGAAGTTTTCAACGTGGCCGATCAACTCGCGCAACGAGCGAAATCCGCTCTAACAACGCTACGCAAAAAAGGCATCGACGACCAATCTATCCTCGCGTTCTTTGAGCATGTGCAATCGTCAGTCATGGCTCTTCGTAAACAAATGTCGTTCTTGTCGCCATCTTTGCGATATGTGAGAGATCAGCGGCACGACATCAACATCGTCGAATTTGTCACCGAATTGGCTGAGTTCTACCGCGACCGGCTGGATAAGAACAAGATCGCCATGACGGTCTCCCACAACGACTCTGCCCTGTTCGCGATCAGAATGAACAAGGGTAAACTGACGCAGGTTATCGACAACCTTGTGTTGAACAGCGAGTACTGGCTAAAGGAAGACATCGCTCAGGGGCGGATTGCCTCAGGCATTATAACTCTCGATGTGTCGCGCCCATTTGTGCGTGTCTTCGACGACGGCAGTGGCATCGATCCCTGCGTTGAGCATGCTCTGTTTGAACCGTTTATAACGACTAAGAAACGGGGCCGTGGGCTGGGTCTCTTTATCTCGAAGCAGCTCTTGGATTCTGAAGGATGCAGTATCGGTATAGTCCCGGAACGTAATTTGCGTAGCCGACTGTTTAAATTCCAAATCGATCTACGGGGTGCGATCAATGAATAACCAAAACCTTGAAAAAGCGCGAACGGCTATAGAAAGCATTTTGAATACTCTTAAAGTGGCTCGCGTCGTCTATGTTGACGACGTCAATGACAAAAGCATATCGATGGAAGATATAATCGCTTGCGCTCAGGGCCTAGAAAAGGACTCGTTGTTGAACGTATTTCCTGAACTCGCCTCGATCCCGGATGATCAAGATGTCCTCGCCACGAAAATTAGGGAAGTGTGGGCGCAATTAGATGCTGCAGTGCAGGTAAAGCGAGGTCATGCGGTGATTTTGGCCGCACACCGGCATGATGATGGCCGCGAACCCAGTGACGAGAATTATGCCTCAATTCTGAGCGAACTCATCCCAAATGATAAACTCGACAGCCTTTCACCAGCGCAATGGGAAGAGCAAAAGGAACAACTTCTACAGGATAGTAAAAATCAGAGCACTCTCTTCTTGTTTGATCAGGATTTCACGAGAACTGGAGGTGGCAGCAAGGAAGGCATCAATATCATTAAATTGCTGCTGGCGAAAGAAAACACCGAGAGTTTGATTTGTGGTCTTTTGACACATACCATCACTCCGGAAGAACAACCACAACAGTGGATATACCTCAGCGAAGAATACGGTATCCCTCGGGATCGGTTTCTCGTGATTCCCAAGCTACATCTCAGCGATGATCCAATTCTTTTTGCACAAATATTGAAATTAACCGCATTGTCGCCAAATTTCTCTGAGCTAAAATGTAAGACCAAGGAAATCATCAAAAAAGCGATCGACGCTGCGGAGAAGCGGGTTGATGACGTCAGTATTTACGATCTCAATCACATCGTGTTGCAGGAACCAGCTAAAGAAGGGCTTTGGGAGCCGGATATGCTCTTCAGGCTACACGCGATGTTTCACCGCCTAGAGTCTTGCCGGTTAGCGCATGAAGGCGGAGAACTTGAGACAATCGCGGCGAAATTGAGGGTTGTGAGTGGAATTCCAGCGGAAAGCGCGCTCTTGTCAGCGTTTAGTAGCGCATGGAAATTGCAACATGAAGAATTGTATGAATCAGGCGATTACATCAACAAGAATTACTTGCCTCTTGAACTTGGCGATATCTTTGAAAAAACTACCGGAAATAGCGTTAAAAAATACATTCTACTTGCCCAACCATGTGATCTAATGGTTCGGAGTAGCGGCGAGCGATCTCCTGAACTTTGTAGGGTTCCGCTTGCCGAGATAGTTTTGCCAGACAAAACGCCAGACAAAACTCCATATTACTGGGAAGAAATGCCATATTTCGACACATCGCCTGATAAAAAATGGTATGTGAAGTTTAAGTACGTACATTTCGTGCGTGCATATCTTTTGGATCTATGCGTGTTAAATCAAGACGGGGAGGCGAAACTGACGGTCGATGAAAAAGCGCCCTCCGGAATTCGACCTGCGTGGAAAAAACGGTATAATTTTCTGTCTAGCTATTGGCGCAAAGAAATTCATAAGGCTGACGTGCTTGCTCCTGAGACCCGCGATCAAGGAGCCGTGAGGCAGTATAAGGAAAAAATCAAAGACTTTCGCGACCGTTTATTTGACGACGAATTATTCAAAGGACGTCTCATTGGAACTGGCGATGGCCGATCAATAACGTACAACTGCAAGAGGATTGAGCGGTTGTCTCGTACTCGCGCTCTAGGGCTGCTAATGTCATACACTGCGACGCTCGCGCGGCCAGCGTACGACCTGACTTTTGGCCAACACCCAAGTAGTGCAACGTGCACTAACACTATTTGAGGTAGCTAAGGCTACTCTGAGGCAGGCCAAAGGACGCCGGGATAGATAAGTACATGAAGAAACTGAAACTTTACCTCGAAAGATAGATGCCATATACAACCCACAAGAAAACCGGTAAAACCAATACTTTTAGGCAGAGGCAAGCGGACAACAGTAGTAGAATAAGACAAAAGATGGAATGCCGTTGGTAAAAGTAAAACAGAGTCTCGTTCGTTATATCTTCACTGCTTACTAGCCTATACGCTAAGCTACACTAAGGTTCTGAATTCGCTTGTTGACGACTTGAGGCAACACTACAGGAGGAAAAGCAAATGAGTAAAAAAGAGTGCCTATACTGCAATAGTATTGTTTCACCCAAAGTAAAAGAATGCCCTAAGTGTGGGCACCCACAGGAGTCTGAAAAACGTTATCTTTTCTACTTCAGAGATGCTGATTTATTGCAAGATGGCAATTCTCCCCAAATTGAGTCAGCAGATGAAATATACTTTCTTAAGTCCACCCTTTTTGCAGATGGAGCAGTTTTGCCAACAACAAATGCAGGGCTGTACATAACCGGACTTAAGTATATGGATCTTTTCTATGAAAAGATCTCAGACACAGACGCCACGCCTCTTGCGGGATTTCTTCTGGAGCCAGGAGGAGGCAAGAACCCATATGCAGCAATGATCCAAAGAAGATTAGGGCAATTATTACGGGAAAAAAGCATTAATAACAATCCTGAGCGGGATGTTCTTATTGCTAAACTAGAAACACTCTTAAATGTGGTTGCCGCACATGAAGAAATGCTTAATGGAAAAATTAAGCCTATAGAAAAGGAAGTTCCTTCATCTCGGCTTTTCAAGGATTACCTATACGATGATTTAATTAAAAAAGACCATGCTCACCTAACCGATGAAGTCAAAGGCATCTTAAGTGTATTTGTGAATGATCCTAATAAGACAATCAGTACTTATAACATCATTAGCGAAATAGATAAAAATTGTAAAGTCACGCCTTGTCAACGTAAAAAAATTATGGAGCAAGTGCATCATTGTTTCCATAATTCGAACGAGAAATCAATTCCAACTAACGCGTATCGTCTATATGATTTCAACAAGAAGCATATCAATCTATTTTTCCAACTCATTGGGCTAGGCGGGGAAGAAATTAACGAATGCCTAAAGAGCCATCCGAATTTCCTACTGGAAATTAGAAAGACCGAAGAGTTTATTTTACTACGCGACATTGCACGGAAGGCGCTAGATGTTGATCAGAATGACCCAGAGAAAATTAAGAAAGCCGCTACTTTCTTTACCGCGCTTGACGATGATTACACTCCTAGCATGTTAGCGAAGTGGTATAAGCGATTTGACTGGGGGGAGCGAACCGGGGTGTCGCCAGCTACGCTACATGCATACATTAACCTTGGCTTGGTCTCTTTACCGTTTCCAAAGGAACTGATACGTAAAATATACATGGGAGGAGCTGGACACCTTATGAGAGGAGATAGTTTTGTTGACTTGGAAAAAATGTTCGAAATCAAGAAAGAAATCAAAAAACATATAGACCCTTTTAGGACTCGTATCAGAGAACTGCTTGTAGACTGTGAAAGAAGTGCGAGATGGGGTTATCGCTATAGCGATTCAAAAATAGGTAAATTAGCACAAAATTTGTTGACTCAAACGAGGCGGAGCGAATGAGAAATATAGGCTACAAATCATATTCATACTTAAATCAAGATTATAAAGACTTTGAAATAGAAGAATACAATGATAGTTCTCAATACAAAGTAGCACTAGACGAAAATGCAGAGCTAAAAGTTTTGTCTATTATTAAAAACAATCCTTTAGTCGATTTACACGAGCATCCCTTTAAACTCCCCAAAGACTTGCGACAAGCTTTTGCTTATTGCAAAGAAGGGAGGATTGTAACAGATTTCGATGGATTGGCTCATTCGTGCTTAGACGCAGTTTTCGATAATCATATGGCCGGGTATAACTACATCAGTTCAAAAGCTGGTTGGAGATGGGATGATATTATCCACGATATTGGCATGCGTTCCTGTGACATCGCACACCAAAACTTTTTGATAAAAGCGGAAACGATTGATGACATTTTTACTGCGAAGAAGGCTGGTAAGATCGCTTGGATAATAGCACAGGAAAGCGCAACGATGATCGAAGGCGAACTGGATCGTGTCGATATTCTATTTGGCCTTGGGTTGAGAATGATGGGAATTACATACAGCGAGGCAAATGCACTAGGCAGCGGTTACAATGAGAAGGCTGACGCAGGTTTGACCCATTTGGGGGAGCGAGTGATTGCCCGGATGAACAAAGTCGGTGTGGCAATAGATGTTTCACATTGCGGTTACGAGACGGCTATGGATACAATCAAATGCAGCAAGAAGCCCGTTTTCATATCTCATTCCGGCGCAAAAACGTTGTGGCCTTCGGCAAGACACCTTTTTCCTGACAATGTGCTGAAAGCCTGCGCGGATAAGGGAGGAATTATCGGCATAATCGGAGCCCCTCACTCTTCTCTGTCGAAAAAACACCCCAGGCACGACATCGAAGCAGTAATGGATCATTTCGAGTACGTGAAAGACCTTGTCGGCATAGACCATGTCGCATTTGGCCCGGACACGTTTTCCGGGGATCATGTGGGACTCCAAAATTTGCTCATGATCATGAAAACCGGCAAGCCGCTTTCCGAGCAAGGGTACGAAAATGAAATCGTTCCATTTGTAAAAGGTTTTGATAATGTGGCAGAAACCTCTTGGAATACTGTAAGGTGGCTGGTCAAGAATGGTTATTCCGATGAAGACATATCAAAAATCATAGGCGGTAACGTGATTCGTGTGCTTCGCGAGGTATGGCCGAAATAGACAGCGTAGTGCTAAGCGCTCAGTGGGCGTATTACTATAACGATACGGAGGGAAAATCAACGTACAGCCGTTGAGTGCTGTCTGGAGTTTGCATGGAAATATCTCCTATAATTCCAAATCAAACATACTTATCTACTCAGCTTCAACTGAAATAAAATCGAACTTTGTCACGTCAAAAAGCCCTTTGTCCGTCAGTTTCAATTCGGGGATTACCGGCAAGGCCATAAAGCACAGAGTCATCACAGGCTCTACCGTATCACTGATGCCAAGCACTTTGTGAGCGATTTTGTGAATGGATGTCAATTTTTTATCCACCCACTCTCCCTCGCGGTCGCTCATTATACCGCCGACAGGCATAGGCATGGATTCCAAAACAACGCCGTCCTTAACCAGGACAATACCGCCGCCTTGCGTTATCAATGCTTCCACGGCAAAGGCCATGTCCTCGTCTGATACGCCGGCTGTAATGATATTGTGGGAGTCGTGGGCAATGGATAAAGCAATCGCCCCAGCCTTAATTCCATATCCCTGCAGAAGCGCTGTCGCCACATTTCCGGTGTTCCGGTGGCGCTCGATCACCGCCACTTTGACAATATCGACGTTTTCGTCCCGGACAAAATCGCCGGAGGAATCCAGTTTCACCCGCGCATGGCTTTTTGGGGTCATAACCCCGCCGGGCATCAGCTCGATGGTGTGGACTTTGTCGCTCTTCAGGGAAAGTTTCAGCTTTTCGATTGAAAAACCTTTAACTTGAAAGCTGCTTTGCATGGCGGATATATCCCTGCGCGTAACAGGCGGCAGATACTTGCCGGAATCCGCCGTCAGCTTGCCTTTGATAAATACCTTGGCGGCTTTGAATTGAACCAAATCCTCCAAAAGCACAATATCCGCTCTCCGCCCGGGGGAGATGGCGCCCCGGTCACGCATGCCAAAACATTCGGCTGCGTTTAAAGTCGCCATGCGGATAGCGATAATAGGGTCAATGCCATGCTCAACGCAAACGCGCAGATGATCGTCCAGGTGACCTTTTTCAAAAATGGTTTTCAACTGCCGGTCGTCGGAGCACAAAAGACAGCGAGCGCTGTTTCCCGGCGTAACAGCCGTCAGCAGTTTTTCCAGGTCCTGGCAAGCCGAGCCCTGACGCATTAGAACGTACATCCCGCGGGAGATCCTTTGCTGCATCTCCTTTACCGTTGTACACTCATGATCGGTTAAAATTCCGCTGGCGGCGTAAGCATTCAGCATGTTATCAAACACCTGAGGGCTGTGCCCGTCGATAGGGACCCCGGCCTCGCGGGCCGCCAGCAAGCGCTCCAGGGCGAAATCCGTTGCGTTGGTAACTCCGGGGTAGTCCATAAACTCGGCCAACCCCAAAATTTTTTTGTTCTTTAACGCCTCTCGTATATCCTCCGCTCCAATCGAGCCGCCGGCATTTTCAAAAGGGGTGGCCGGTACGCATGAAGGCAGCATGTATTTTATGTCCAACGCTGTTTCTTCCGCGGCCGCCAGCATATAAGCCATGCCGTCCATGCCTTTGATATTTACCAATTCATGCGGATCGGCCACAATTGTGGTGGTTCCATAAGGGAGCAGCAGCCTCCCGATTTCTTCCGGGGTCACGCAGGTGGATTCGATATGTATATGGCTGTCAATAAACCCGGGGGCGGCGTAGTAGCCGCTAGCGTCATACTCGCTTTCCCCTTCGTACTGTCCGACACCGGC
>Ga0131853_10022650_pt1 | contig 11362 bp, 10 predicted proteins | sample TergutLab28metaG_FD_92764 | JGI IMG/M metagenome (GOLD analysis project Ga0131853, IMG submission 92764) | Labiotermes labralis P1 segment gut microbial communities from Petit-Saut dam, French Guiana - Lab288 P1 (version 2) (version 2) | ecosystem: Host-associated > Arthropoda: Insects >...
GCCACCTGTCCCTATCCTGAGCCAGCTGGATCCACTCCATACCCCTACTTCCTGAAGATCCATCTTAATATTATCCTTCCATCTATGCTTGTCTCCCCCAAGTGACCTCTTTCCCTCAGGTTTCCTCACCAAAACCCTGTGTATGCCTCTCCTCTTCCCCATACACGCTAAATGCCCTGTCCACCTCATTCTTCTTGATCTGATAACCCGAACAATACTGGGTGAGCAGTAGAGATCATTAAGATCATCATTTCCTCCACTCCCCTGTTATCTTGTCCCTCTTAGGCCCAAACATTCTTCTCAATACCCCATTCTGAAACACCAAGGCCTACTTTCCTCTCTCATTGTGAGCAACCAAATTTCACACCCACACAAAACAACAGGCAAAATTATAAGAGAACACAATAAAGAAAGTACAAAATAAAGTGGAACACAGGTATGCTGAATGGTCTATCAGTGGGCGTAACAAACACACACCCCAATTTCTTATTGGTATACCATGCCAAAACCACAAGTAATGAAACCAAGACTCACATATATGCCATACCAAAGCCTAAAAGTACATGGCCGCTGCTATGAAATACATTCCACTTTCTCATGAATGAAACAGTTTCTTACCCATATTAAAAATTCCTGATAAGTAAGAAATAAAGAAAAAGTCAATCCTGTAGTCTCTATAACTTCCTCACATGCAGAAAACATGTAAAACGCACTGTAACAACATCAAAATCTAAGCATATATGCCAGAACATAAATGTCTAACCTGGAGGAGTGTTGGTCCGAAAACCATACTTGTCACGGTGCCTTGAACACTGGTTGAGATGACGTTTGATTGTGGTCGGATCTGCACCAACATTGGCAAGGGTGTAATACTGTGAAAATTCAATACACCTGAGCAAACCTATACATTGTAACTACAGCACAAATCTGGTATAGTGAACCTGTACAGCCACAAATATTCAAGTTTTCTGGTGTATTATGGCCTGATGAATGGTAACAAGGAACTGATGTTTTGAAAACAGCACAGTGCAGCCATCTGCATAGAAGAATTTTAGGCCCAGTATATGACAATGAAAAAGAAAACTGGAGGATATTAACCAATAAAGAAATTTATGAAATTGTTAAAAAACCTACTAAAGTAGAGACAGTAAGGTTAAATGGATTACGTTGGTTTCGACATGTACAGAGAATGGAAGAAAATAGGATTCCCAAAAGAGCATTATATATGAATTTGAGAACAACAAGATTGAGAGGTAGACCGAGAAACAGACGGCAAGATGAGGTAAGAGAGGATGGAAGAATAATTGGTGGAGAAGGGTGGCAGGAAAAAGTACATAACAGAGAGGAATGGAAGAAGCTCCTGAGAACGGCAAGGAATCGTCACATTCTGCACATGCCATTGGAATGAATGCATAATGCATCCATTTTCAGGTCAAGAGGTCCAAGAAGAGTAAGGCAGCATTCCCATAAGAGGTGCACGATGGAAGATTTGAGGTTCTCACAATGGTGTTGAGAAATTTAACAGGATTGCCTGACACTCTAAAATGTTAGAAACCACTTACCCGGTGACACATCATCTCATACCATAAGGCTGGAAACCACAAGAAGTCAAATTCCTCAAATAACAGTCATTTAAGATGGTGCCCATGAAAACTTGAACTGCATGTGCTTACCGAGCTACTGCAATCTATTAACTCCAGCAGAGTTAAAGGGAATTTGTATAACATACAAATAACACTTGCACAACAAAATATACTCACTTACTCCATGGTGCAGAGTCCTTCTTGAGAAGCTAACTGGTTTGCATCTAGTCAAGAAATTCCCCCCATTTTAAGGAACCCGAAGGTTCATTACCGCACTTGCAAGCCTCCGCCACCTGTCTCTATCCTGGGCCAGCCCAATCCAGTCCATATACCCACATCCCACCTCCTGCAGATCCATCCTAATATTATCCACCCATCTATGCCTAGGTCTCCCCAGTGGTCACCTTCCCTCCGGTTTCCCCACCAAGACCCTATATGCCCCCCTCTCCTCACCCATACGTGCCACATGCCCAGCCCATCTCATTCTTCTAGATTTTATCACCCGCACAATATTGGGTGAGGAGTACAGATCATTTAGCTCCTTGTTATGCAGTCTCCTCCATTCCCCTGTTACCTCGTCCCTCCTAGGCCCAAATATTCTCCTCAACGCCATATTCTCAAACACCCTCAGCTTCCTTTCCTCCCTCAATGTCAGTGACCAAGCTTCACACCCAAACAAAACAACAGGCAAAATTATAGTTCTATATATCTTGATCTTTAAATTTTTGGATAGCAACCTGGAAGACAAAGATTCTGCACCGAATGATAGCAAGAATTTCCTAACCTCAATCTGCTCTTAATTTCTTCCGGAATAGAATTTTGATTATATATCTATAAAAATTTGTATCATCATTCTGTTTATATAGAACTACCCATAAGAATGCCCCCACTTACGTTCTTGCACTGCTCACATTCCCAGCCATCAAGTTTCCGTCGCGCTTCTCTGTTCCGCACGGCATCCCGCCGATACTTGTAATTTGGGCTTGTGGATACTTTTTCTGGAATCCTAAATGTAAAGAAAATAACTTCATTGAAGATTATTGTCTTCTGGAATGAGTCCCCAAAACCTTCTGGTACAAACTGACTGACATCTTAGAGGAATATACTGCCTTCACCTTAAGCTGACAAGTACACCATGTGGTGACATTAAAATACAGGGTAAGTGGGATATAATTCCTCAGGAAAAGTATTTGGAGAGAGACTGGGTCGATACCAAAACAAACAGGGAAAAAAGCAGTAAGGAAACATTGTCGGGATGTAAAGCGGCAAGAAGGCATTATGTAGGGGGAGGTGTTGTACCTTGGGTAAGTTCTTGGTTTTCAGTTTTCTGTGTGCAAAAGGATTGCATGTGGGAAAAGTTTCAAATGCTGCATACTGTTGCATATTTATTTGGTGAATGACATAGATTTTTAAACGCTGCTTTGTATGCTTGGTCACCGATAGTACATAAAGGGGAGAAAGTAAGGTGATCTAAGGTAAGATATGTTGAACCTTGGGACAGAATTCAAGACGAGGGCAAAGAAAACAGTACTTTCAAAATGTTCTAAAAAATTAAACAACCTTGTGCAAAACACTATAAACATACAGACACACTGCTCATGGTGGAGGTATCCGAAAATACATAGTAATATTTTACACATTCGCTTGTAGATGGCAGAGAAATCACGTACTTACTTACTTACTCCATGGTGCAGAGTCCTTCTTGAGAAGCCAACTGGTTTGCAGCTAGTCAAGAAATTCCCCACATTTCACGGAACCGAAGGTTCATTACCGCTCTCACAAGCCTCCACCATCTGTCTCTATCCTGGGCCAGCCCAATTCAGTCCATATACCCACATCCCCCTTCCTGGAGATCCATCCTAATATTATCCACCCATTTACGCCTAGGTCTCCCCAGTGGTCTCCTTCCCTCCGGTTTCCCCACCAAGACCCTATACACCCTCCTCTCCTCACCCATATGCGCCACATGCCCAGCCCATCTCATTCTTCTCAATTTTATCACCCGCACAATACTGCGTGAGGAGTACAAATCATTTAGCTCCTCGTGATGCAATCTCCTCCATTCCCCCGTTACCTCATCCCTCCTAGGTCCATATATTCTCTCAACACCATGTTCTCAAACACCCTCAGCTTCCTTTCCTCCCACAATGTCAACAACCAAGTTTCACACCCATACAAAACAACAGGCAAAATTATAGTTCTATATATCTAATGACTTAAATTACAAGTGGCACAGGGAACAACATTTTCCCCTGTGACTAAGAATCTGGTTCATGAGCTGTAGAGGCAAAGGTGTGTGAAGCAGTATGGCTGGCACTATGGAATGGGGCAAGTAATGATGGTGCACAGTTTCGTGGGAGGTCATACCAAGGACAATCCATCAGGTTCTGCAAAGTTATGTTAGGTTAGGCAAGGTTTAGGTTTGTTCATGTTTCACTATATTAGGTAAGGTTAGGTTAGGTTAGTTTAGGTTAAGTTAGGTTAGGGAATTGCTTCAGTGTCATGTTAGTGCTATCTTGGATTTGTGTTGGACTTATTATGCAGTAACGTAGGAGTTTTGTTGGGCGTATGTTGGAGTTATACTGAACAAATATAAAAGCAGTTTTGGATTTATTTTTGAGTTACATTGGGAATACATTACAGTTACTTAGAAGTTAAGTTGCAGTTGTTTTGGAGATGCATTAGAGTTATTTTAGAGCTATGCTTGAGTTACTTTGGAGTTATGCTGAAGTTATTCTCAAATTGTTTTGAATTTATTTTGGTTACATTAGAGTTATATTCGAGTCATTCTAGTGTTCATTTGGTGTTAGTATGGAGTTATCTTGATTTAATTTCAACTCCTGTTGGAGTTGTTTTGGGGTAATGAAGGAGTTATTTTGGAATTATACGAGGGTGAATCAAAAAGTAAAGGCAATTTTTAAATTACGCGGTAACCGGGACAGAAAGGAGCTGCCGCATTGCGCAGTATCGACAATGCCTGTTGAAGAGTTCAGCCATGTGCAGTACAGCGCTCTGCCTTCAGTCGAGTGGCAGTAATGCGGGCGAAAACATGGACGCTCCTTTGCAAGATTGCACCATTGAAGAACAACATGGTGTAGTGCGGTTTCTTTTAGCAGAAGGAGTGAAACCTGTGGAAATTCACCATCGTTATGATGTTGGCTCAGTATGGACAGAGCACCATGAGTCAACAAAAGGTTTAAGAGTGGGTTGAAAGTTTTAAATTGGGTCGAACACGTGTTACTGATGAAGGTCGTTCTGGTAGGCCATCAACATTGTGTAGCCGAGAAGCTTCTTCTCCGCAGGAATACAGAAACTAGTTGAACGATATAACAAATGCTTTGTGTTGCAAAGGGACTATGTAGAAAAATTATATGTAAAATTGCTCACAGTTACTTATATTAAAGCTGTTAAACGTATTTTGCCTTTACTTTTTGATTCTCCCTCGTATTAGGGTTATTTTCTCATTACATTGGAATTATTTTTGAGTGTTCCGGAGGAATTTCGCAGCCTGTTTGAAATACTTAACCAATTAATTGTACTTTAAGGCACTAAAAATTTTCAAAATAACTTTTTAACTTTGTGCGCAGTTACAAGATGGTCCCTAATTTTTCAGATGACGAATTTGGAAAACGTTTCTTGTCTTACACTTGGGTAAATAAGGTTCATTCACGATTCAAGGTGCTGCTATATGCCAAATGCGAAACTAGTACACTAATGCCAGTATGATTAAATCACCTGTCAAAACTACAGTCATGTTTCCTGAGAGTTTCTGACGCCTTCCTGTTTTTTATTTCAGCCTGATTACACGGCTGTTTGAAGTCCTGTTCAGATGACACTGCTTCAGTTTCAGATACTCTCTTTGTTCCTCTGCTACCGTACGTTCCATCCTGCAGTGTGCTGGTATGGAGTGGGTCAAACAATGTCTCATCCGCGTCTTTGCTTTGTATCGCAGGCCGACTACATTCCTTCTTCAGAAGTGCATTTACTGATGTATTATCACCTTTCCTGTAAACAAAGATAAGACTTCTGCCTTAGTATAAGACCGACTGCATTAAACAAAAAAATTACAAGTATTTAATCTCAATTTATATATCTTACTAACCCATCACAACCCAAAACTTCTTTCACAGTATTTAATGGTTTGAAATGCTCTCTGACAATATACAATAGCACCACAGGTAACTGTTGAGTCTGAAATCAGAGGTTTAAATTACTCAACATAAAACCCTTTCTAGTCCATATATTTGCCTTTATGAACCAAAAGATTAATCTTAGAGGCATATTACTGTATTACTACATATGGATACATACTGCGTGTCCGGGCTAGAGGTATACAAAAACACATGCTTATGTTTTAGTACCTAAAAGCTTTATGAAATCTATGTTTTCAACAGTGTACAGAGTAACTCAAAAAGATTTTACGCACATTCGTACACTTCAACGTGGGCACCTGTTGTAGCTCGACAGATATCTAAACGATATTCAAGCTCTTGCCACATGTTTAGCAGCATGTGAGGTGTTATAAGCTCAACTGCTTCAATGATACGTTGTCTCAAATCAGCCAGATCTCGAACTTTTCTCCTGTACACAACACAATGTCCTTAATAAACCCCCATGCAAAAAAAGTCTAATGGTGTCAAATCCAGAGATCTAGGGGGCCAGGGAGTAGGACCTTCAGCTTATAACACCTCACATACTGATAAACAGGTGGTAAGAGGTTGAATATCGTTTAGATATCTGTCGAGCTACAACACGTGCCCACATTGAAGTGTACAGACGTGCATAAAAATCTTTTTGAGTTACTCGGTACACTGTTGAAAACATAAATTTCATAAAGCTTTTTGGTACTAAAACATAAGCATGTATTTTTGTATACCTCTAGCCTGGACATGCAGTATATGAACATCCAAACATACTTCCCCAAAAGTCCAGACCGGCCCTGGGGCCTACCCAATCTCCTATTCTGTGGGCAATGGGGTTCTCTCCCAGTGGTAAAGCGGCCAGGGCGTTAAGCTGCCACTCACCTCTATCTAGGACAGAGGTTAAGTATGAGTGGAGCTACACCTCTATTCCCCCTCTATGCCTTCATGGTTTGGATAGGGAAAGCTTTACCACTTTACCCAAATTTTCCAAATGGATCAAGAAAACCACAAAACTTGCAATGGCTCCCATTTTCAAAACCTAGAATCAAACTGAACAAAAGTATGCATGTGTCTGAATTTACTCATCCATTTATGTGGCTTTACCTGGCAATTGAAGGCCTGTCTCTGGTGTGAATGGGCTTTTGTCTTGGTGATGTCTGAGGGTGTAATGCATTGGGACTTGCTGGCACTAAATCATCATCATCTTCTGCAGAATCACTCTTCAAATTTCTAATTCCAGGACTTTTATCATCTGATGGACCCAATTCTCTACTCTTGTTTTCATTCAATGACTCCTGTAGGGCTAGTTTAAGAGATGTTTCTTCATCACACTCGCCACTGATCTCATCGGCCAATGCGCTACTTCCGAATACACTCTGCCTCACGCCTCCATTGAACTCTTTGAGTGTACTAAGATCCTGTTTCTTTGGTACACATGCCAGTGACAGTGTTGTCTGCTTCAACCTACAACTCCTAACATCACCTGGATTTCTATTACTAACATTCCCATGTGGCATAGGTCTCAATTTCCAAAAGTCTGCTTTAATAACCTTCGTGTTCTTTGCCTTATCATCCACGGGCTGTAAAACATTCTGTCCATGCTTCTCATTTGTCATTTCTTGATCATTTTCTTTCATTTTATCCTTACCTGGTACAACCAAACTTGATGCCCCTGGCTGAATCTTCAGCAACGACGGACTCCTGTCCGCACCACTTTTGCAATTACTTATCGTGCTTGGGTCATTATCTGATTTAACATTCAGTATGGCAGTCTGTGACAGCACAGGACTGTCACGTGGCCTGTCTACAGTTGTCACATTATAATTATTGCAATGTGCAATTTTATGCGTGGACTTTCTACCACAGCCACCTAAAATTGGACTAGATCTTTGAGTTATTTTCTCCTGTAACACCTGTTTCTTTGGTGTAGTTCGAATGTGATCTGTTTTTTCAGTTACGTCGATATCATTAAGATGTGGTACAGTTTTCTCCATATCATTGAATTTAGCAGGAGACAGACAGCAAAGTGTTTCAGGAACTATTTCCTGTTCTACATCTGAACACACATCCTTTTTATTAGCAGGAACAGATTCTGGAGCCAAAGAGACCCCATAATATAAATCTTCCATGCCCTCTTCTCTTTCTTTCACACTTGATATATCTACTTCGGCTGCCATTTTATTCTGTTTCTTTCTCTTTTTACCCAGTGTCCTCACTTGCTGACTCTTGGCATAATCAATCCCAAGTCGTTTGATCCCACTTTTCGTGCCACACATTTCATCTCTATCTATGTTAGTGATATCATCGTCCAATAACATTTGAGATACAAGATCATAAGCCTTAACAATAGCAGTTCTTGGGCTCGATTCTAGATTTCTGTCTGAATCTTCAGAGCTGTTATTCATGCTCAATATAGACACTGAAAGAAAACAAACACATTATAACATTAACCATTATCCTGCTAACGTGGAGAATGTGGTGAGGTCCTAAAAATGCCAGCAAATGGCAGATGGGATTTAACTTGGCGTTTACAGGGTTAAGGTACAATTTAATATATCATGCAACAAAACTACAGGGTCCAACTGAGAACAAAACCCACTCAAAGGGTATACATTCTCAACCTTTACTACACACAGGGGCTTTTTTATTGTGGAACTGCTCGCTGCAGTGTGGATGACAACGCTGATGTGTGGAACCAATATCACCCACTCTGCAGTGCTCAGTAATGCGTAGTCATGTATTAGGATAAAATCTCCATACAACAGATTTCTAAACATGGTATTTTTCCACATACAACATAACCCTCGTTCACAGACTTCAGAAGTTCCTATAGTACACATTGTTAAATATCTGTGCCATTATGAAAAGAACCCTCATAATTCAGAAGCCTAACTATTAAAAAAAAAAAAATCTTATCTTTGGGTAAATACAGTAATTAGGTTCTCAATTTCCAGCTGACTCACATTGTTATAAATTTTGTTTCCCTTCATTCACAACACCAAATTCCTTCTCTCCATTATATCTGCAAGTTCCTTAAAAAGACAGATACATATTCTACACAATCACTCTATGTACCTTGTTTCTCCCAACATGTCCAGTTATACTTATTTCTTTTTACTTACTGATTTATTTATTTGTTTATACTAGATACAAACAGCGTGCTGTCTTCAACTAAATCATTTTCCAGTAAAATAACGCAGTCACTTCACTGTAATCCCTCACTTACATCGCTCTCATACGTGAATGCATGATCACTGGACTGCTAGCGTCCGTTATCTGCAGCCAACGGTTTCCCTGTTTAAATATCTCCCCGTACAAACCCTCCTACCTATCACCAACAGTTCCTGAACATACACTGACAGATTCAACTTATAACGTATGGCCATGAACCATCCGTAACTGACACAAGCAAATCTAAGAGACAAATATACCAAAATGTTCGGCTACAATATACGTATATACTTGAAAGACTCCCTGCAGTTACAAATGACTATGTCCATTGCTTGGTAGTATTTCAGCATTCATGCAAAGTAAATATGGGCACACAGGAAAATCTGATTGGAAGCCTTTGGGAGGACTTGTTAAATATAAGACACTCGTAGAAAAACCATGCATTGCAATAATCTACACACACGCAAATATTTGGTTCAAAATATCCAGGCATTCTGACTTGTTTGTAGTTGTTTATTTTTATGAACCATCTGCAGACTAACCTTCATCTAATTTTATATGTTTAACATTAATCGCATCTCACAGAACAGACTCCATAACCACTATCAAGACTAGTGTGCTAAGGCTATTGCTGGAAATAATAGGCATTTAATTTAAGAAACTTACAAGATACATAAATGTACTGTGTGGGCACAATGTACAGTTTTGTAATGCTGCAGTAGTTGGTAAATACAGTTACCATTGCAACCTTTCATGTTTTAAAGAACAAGCAACACTACAGCTGGTGCATAATTAAACCACTGTCTTGCAGATGATTATGTGTCTCATTACTGAAGACACAGAGGCAATGTAAACATAACCTCAACCACTGACAATTGATACCATGCAAGGAACAGTTGTAACATGAGGACACTGACCTTTAACCCTATGATGACTATACTGAATACCCTATCAACTACTACATCCCTAGTGAATGTAATCTGAGGCACTGCCAGTTTCAAAGATATCTGTAATCTGCATAGCTTCAGTATGAAGGGATACACCAAACCTGGCGCACAACTGTATCACATTTCCTTTTCAGTGTTACGTACACACAGTACTGCTAAAATAATAATTTATTTTAAATGAATTACATTTTTAACATTGTTAGAGGGAGTCATAATATAATCATGCACAAAGTTAAACACATTCTGTATGGGCATTTTCCTTAAAATTGAAAATTATGGAAGGGGTGATATCATACTGTCATTTTATGTTTGGGTAAATATGGACAATGTCACATCTATTTTTTTATCGTACCAATCGATTTGATGCGATTCTCACTGTGTTCCACTCTTTTCTTGTAGGTCCCAAGTTCCCTCTCCAATTCTGGGCAGCGTTCACAATAAACCTTGGTATGGCTGCAAAAATATGAATATTACATAACAAAAATTAAAATAAGCAACAAAGCAACTTGATACTACAGCAATTAGTTTTATGTTTAAAACAGCAAAATGTCCTCTTTGTGTGTGTGTGTGTGGGCACGTGCGTGATAAATACAGGCAACATCAGCCAGTTACGAACAACATAACTATAAGGCGTTGTGAAAGGTCACCCATCTTTATCTGCCTATATAAGAAATTAATGAATTATCTCCAAACAGCACATTCCTTCCCGTGAAGTCAACAGATTCTCAGCTCATCGAGAAATTCCTCACATTTTATGAAACCTGACATTCATTGCTGCAATCACACCAGCACACCACTTGTTCCTACCCTGCGTCACAAGAACGTGATCCACATAATCCCATCACATTAAGATCCATTTTAATATTATCCTCCATCTATGCCAAGGTCTTCTAAGTAGTCCCTTTCCTTCAGGTTTCCCCACAAACCCAGTATGCATTTCTCTTCTCTCTATATAAGACATTCAGTTGTGTAACACTTCTTGCTCTAACACAACATAACCTGCCGAAGATGTGAGAGGCATGCAAGCAGCACACACACTGAATGCCATGACAAGTTTTCTGATTGTCTGTGAGGGTCTTTAGCACCTAGCAAGCACACATTTTTCTTACCCCAGTTGGTTGTGGGTAGTGTTATGTGCAACACTGAGAAACTGTCTAGCCCTAGGGCAATGTGAATCAGCTTAAAGCATCTGTCCTCTATGAAAAGGGCATCTGCCTGCCACCTATTGCCATCCATAATGGAAATGCTTGGGAATGCTGATCGCTGCTTGTTATTCACATCTTTTCTGCCATTACTGAAAGAAATGCACCATATCCACACCTGTTTCAATGAAATTAGATGTGGTATGTATACCTTCGACCGCCTCTGTGGTCAGAGTTTCTGGCTACAGATACATAGGTCCCGGGTTCGATCCCCGGCGCTACCAGATTTTCTGAGTAGTAGTGGGTCTGGAACGGGGTCCACTCAGCCTCGTGAGATCAATTGAGGAGCTACTTGAATGAAAAAAGTAGCGGCTCCA
>Ga0131853_10022651_pt1 | contig 11362 bp, 9 predicted proteins | sample TergutLab28metaG_FD_92764 | JGI IMG/M metagenome (GOLD analysis project Ga0131853, IMG submission 92764) | Labiotermes labralis P1 segment gut microbial communities from Petit-Saut dam, French Guiana - Lab288 P1 (version 2) (version 2) | ecosystem: Host-associated > Arthropoda: Insects >...
GAAAATCACATCGGCAACCGAGGGTCAAATCGGCGGCTTTAAGCCGTTTTTCGCGATGCGTTGTCTTGTTAATCAAAAATCATGCATATGTATGCTGCCCTCGTCATTGCGAGTGCAGGGCCGCAATCCAATACGTGCGAAAACACTGGATTGCTTCATCGCTACGCTCTTCGCAATGACGGGGTAGGTGCATATTTATTCATGAAAATGCTTAGCAAGGCAGCCCCAACAGCTTAAGGTCTGGGCGTCGGGGGCGGCGTCCCAGAGCTGTTGGCATGAATATGTGGCCTGCCCTGGGGCGTCGGGGATGCCGCCCCATAAACGCAAACTTAAGGATTTTTAACTTTGTCTTCACCTATAACTAAATCAAAAAAGCTATACCGTTTAGTCCGTCGTTGCGAGGCGAAGCCGAAGCAATCCAAGCTCTGCATAGTTTCTGGATTGCTTCGGCTTCGCCTCGCAATGACGACGACGATGGATTTCTGCTATTCTTATGACCTTTTCCACATCAAAGCCCGCTCAGCACCGCCAAAGCCTTCTCATAATCTTCATTTACATATTTCCCTAAGTATTTTTCATCTGTTATGCAGTATCCAATCTTCTCGTAAATTTTGATTGCCCTGTGGCTCCAGGTTTGGGTTTTTAAATAAAAGTCATTGTCGCCTTCGATTTCTGCCAGCAGCTGGGTAGCTTTTGCGGAGATTGACTTGCCCAAGCCTAAGCCCTGGTACTGGGGCATCACTGCTACCCAGTGCAGCCAAGGGTCCCGTCTTGTGCCGGTATAGTTCCACCATGCGGTGCTTGTGGCAATTTTTTCACCTTTTTCATTTTCTATAAATACACACCGCCGCCTAAGCTCGTGGGCACCTGGCGCAAACTCTTCCTTAAAATATGCAAGAGCTTCTTGCTCGCTGTCAAATTCTGATACAGATGTCTCAATTTTGGCCCAGGCTTTTTCGTCCCCAGGCTGGAAAAATACAAATTTAAACCCGTCGGGTAATGGAAACTCTGGTATTGGGTTTCCTTTTTTTCTGCACATAAATACATTGGCATATGGAATACTTTTATCTAACATGTTACACCTCCAAGATTATTATATGCGGGCCCTTCCATAAAGGCCAATTCTGTTGTAAAATCCTTGCAAGGCTTCTCACCTTCTAAGGAACCACTTTAGGAGGGCCTAAATGCAATATATAGTAACAGCAAAAGAAGAAACATTTGAAAAAGTACGCACAGCGGTTTTTGTAGACTACGAGGCATGGTTTTACGGATGCAAAAACCAGTACCAGGCAGAGCCGGATGTTGTGGGCTGGTTTAATCACCTTAAGGACAAGGGGCAAATAGACGATGTTTTCTTTTTTGCCGACTTCTCTCATGAGGCAATAAAAGATCATATTGTTAAGCTAAGGAATATTTCCAACAGTATAATAGACTGCTCTAAGGGCGAAAAAACCAAAGAATATACAGACTTTATAATGCTTGACCATATCTACCAGCGCCTGTTTAGGCAGGCAGATATTAAGCAGTTTATACTGTTTACAGGGGACAGCCATTTCCAAAGCGTGGTAGCGTTTTTGCGCAATTTTAATGAGAAAAAAGTGGGGATATATGCCCTAGAAGGCTCCCTAAGCCCACTTTTGGCCGAAGCATCTGATTGGTATGTTAAGGTTGTACCCTCTAACGGGCGGTTTGAGGCGATTAAAAAAGCACTGCTTAAAAATCTGGCATGGATAAGCGAAAAACCCGATGCAGTACCCACATTTTCCAAGACCGTAAATGTAGTGGCACGTAATTATAAAGAATATCCCGAGCATGATGTTGCAAATGTATTAAGCAGTATTATCTCTAAGGGGATTGTCCGGCAAGAAGAAGTTATACTGGCCTCTAGCGGGGTCACTGTTAAAAAATTGGTGATATCAGTAAGCACCGGATTAAATTAGAAAATAAATAATATTGGTGAGAAGCCCAAATATTACGAAATTATTACGAAGTTATTAAAATTCCGTTATGCTATTGCATAGCGGTTTTTTATTGTTAAAATAATAACATAGCGAAAATTGTTGAAATGTGAAATGCGGGGGATTTTCATGAAACACGAATGTAATCTTTTTAGACGTGTAGTGTACATAGTTTTGGTGGTTGCCCTTATGGCAGCCATATTGCCAAACCGGGCATACGCAGCTTCTTCCCAGGTAAGGCTTATTATTGATAATCAGGAAGTTACCGGTTTAGACACACCACCGGTCATCATAAGCAGCAGGGTAATGGTCCCCGCAAGGGCAGTGTTCGAGCAGGTCGGCGGCCGGGTAGAATGGGATTACAATGCCCGCCGCATCACGGTGCATTATGGCAATGACATACTTGTGATGACCGAAGGCCAGACCCAAGCAATATTAAATGGCGGGGCAATCCACATGGAAGTACCCCCAACTATTATTGGCGGCCGCACCCTTATACCGCTGCGCTTCCCTGCGGAGGCGTTTGGCTTTGATGTGTCATGGGACCATGTGGGCCGGGCCGCTATTTTGCATTCACCTTTTGAAGATGACGGCTCACCCCCTGCCTATGATATGCATACAGTAGACCCAACACCGCCGCCCCAGCCCCAAAGCCCAGGCCTTGCCAGGGACATTTCTACTGTGCCAATCATGCCAATACCCCACCCGGGTACAAATATTATTAACCTGCAAACCCCGGCAGAAACAGGGGCCGACGCTTATACAATTATTGCGTCCTCACCAATTACAGATGTAAATCACTTTTTATTGCCAGACAATAGGCTGGTTGTGGATATTTACAATGCCGTATCCAGCCTGGCGGGGACATATCCCGGTGCTGGGCCTGTCAGTGATGTAAGGACATCACAATTTTCCCGTACGCCCAACATTACCAGGGTTGTATTTGATATAAGGACAGCTGTGGATTACAGCCTTGCCCTTTCTTATGACCGCACAACCCTTACTGTTGCATTTGCGGTAAACAATATTTCCAGCGTTGTTACCACTTCTACACCACACTCAGACACTTTGGTTATACGCGGGGATTTCCAGCCAAGTATACGTCTTTCATCTGCGGGCTTTCCTAATTATATGACCATCTATATTGACAATGCCCGTATGCTGGCCCATGGGGCAGATATGTTTGACGGTGTTTTCGGCTCTAGGTTTGTAACCGGGCAGTTGACCGAAGGGGCTGCGTTTGTACGCATTGACATGCGCGGCCAGTGGCCAGCCATAAGCCTAAACCACAGCAGGGATTCTATTTCAATAACCATGCACCAGGGCCTAAGCGGCGTAAGGTATGACTTTGCAACCAGGGAGCTGCGTATTTCACGGGGCGTTGTATCCATAGATACAAGCCAGGTGCAGTATAGGGAAGAATACCTGCTAAACCGCTATACATTTACACTGCCCCCCGGGGGTTCCGGGCTTGGGTTTGGCACTTTGTATGTAGGTGACGGGTATATAAACTCTGTAAGCTTAAGGCTAAACTCGGCCGGCAATACAGTTGTAGAATTTGAAACCTCCCGGGTTATGGCCTTTACTGTCCACGAAACCTCCGAATACTATATTTTAAGGGGTAACCTGCCAAGGGAAGTATATGACTTTATAGTAGTGATTGACCCCGGCCACGGCGGGCGTGACCCAGGTACAGGCCACAATGGCATTGTGGAGAAGGAAATAGTGCTGACCGTTTCACACATGGTGATGGAGTACCTTAACCGCAACCCCAATATACGGGCCTATATGACCCGGCACACAGATGTTACCGTTGCCAACTCTTGGCGGGCGGCATTTGCCAACCAGATGGCGGACTTATATGTGTCTGTCCATGTCAACGCAGTGTCCAACAGGCCAGCGGTAAGCGGGATTGAGACTTTGTACATGAACCACTCCCGGGAGACAGCCTTTACCAGCAGGCAGTTTGCTACCATCATGCAGCACCATATGATTACTGCCGCCGGTGCCATAAATAGGGGCATAAGGCCCAGGGATAACTTGATAGTGCTAAGGGATACACATATGCCGGCAGTGCTTCTAGAGCTTGGATTTGCAACCAATGTAGAAGAAGCAGGCAGGCTGGCCACCACCCACCACCAGCGGCTGCTGGCTAGGGCTATATATGAAGGGATTGTTGAATCCTTTGAAGGGTATAGGCCACGGCGGTAGGGGATACTGATGCTAATCTCAATTGAGATTAGTATCAGCAACTCAAGGATTTACAAACTACGTAACCGTAGGGGGCGGCGTCCACTACGCCCCGGGGTAGACCACATATTCATGCTAAGGGCGGGGCTGTTGACAAATGGGGTTTTGTGGAGCGGGCGGCAGGTTGCCGCCCCTACAAAACCCCGTAATCCCGGCCTTTCTGGCGTAGGGGCGGCAACCCCCAAATTTGCATTTGTCAACTGCTCCAGGACGCCGCCCCCTACATCCGAACCTTAAGTTGTTGACATTACTCCCATGAGGGGAATTTGCCTGCACTTGTTCAAATGGGTGACATTAATCACCATTCCCTAAATAAAGACAAAGCAGCTTCCACGTATTTTCAACGGCCTTAATATGGCTGCGCTCCATGCCATGGCTTGCGGCAACCCCTGGCCCAATAAGTGCCCCTTTTAAATCGTGGCCGGCATACCTGGCAGCAGAAACATCTGAACCGTACATTGGATATATATCCACAGCATAGGACAAGCCCGCACTTTTTGCCATATTTATAAGCCTAGTTGTAAGCCCGTAATCATATGGGCCGCTGGAGTCCTTTGCGCATATAGACACATCATACTCTGTACAGCTTAAATCATCGCCAATGCACCCCATATCCACCGCAAGAAACTCGCTAACCTCCCATGGCAAATGGGATAAGCCGTGCCCCACTTCCTCTGTTGTGGAAAAAACCACACATACATTGTGGATAGGGGTGATATTTTCATCCTTGAAATATTTTAACGCCGATAGGATTATGGCCGCAGACAGCTTATCGTCAAGGAACCGGCTTTTAATAAAACCATTTTCCGTGATTATTGCTTTGGGGTCATAGCAAATAAAATCCCCAGGCAAAACCCCAAGTTTTTTTACATCTTCTGCGCTTTTTACTTCTTCATCCAATTTTACATGCATATTGCTTACTTCCCGCTTCATTTCGCTGGAGTCTTTATAAACATGGGAAGCAGGGGCATTGGACAAAATTGTGCCGGTATAAACCTTGCCGCAGCGGGTATATAGCTTGCAATACTCCCCGTCCAAGGTTGGCATAATAGGGCCGCCTACTGTGGACAGGCTTAGGGTGCCGTCTGGTTTATAACCCCGCACCACCAGCCCCAAGGTGTCCACATGGGCAGATATGCCTATGTTCTTTTCACTTTTTCCTGGCATTTTTACAACCAGGTTGCCCTTGTTGGTTAGGAAGTTTTCATACCCCATGTTGTCTACATAGGACTTTAGCTTTTCCACAACCTTTGCTGTAAAGCCTGATGGGCTGTCGATTTTTAGGATTTCTAGTAATGCTTCTTTCAGGTAATTGATTGGTAAATTCATATGATTCCTCCAATATGAGTTGTTAGTATAATGAATTATACTATAAATTAGCCTACCACTCTGTCATTATTCTAATAATCACATATTTCCTCCCTCCCCATGACACGCAAAGAATCGCATGCTATAACGAAGAAAAAAGCCCAGATTAATATCTAGGCTTTTTAAGTGAAGTTTGTTATATAGTTATATCACTTTGACTGTGGTGGTAGTTGTAAAATTAATATCTCTGTACATCTGAATAGATACCAACATGTCTTCCATTATGAATGACATCCCCAGATAGGGTTCCTAGCACTGAACGGTTTAGAGTTCTGATTAAAGCAGCACCACTATCTCCATTCGTAATACGCCCAACAGGATAAACTAATATCATATTCCTTATACCGTAATGTGGTATAATAGCATTTGTACTGAAAATAGTCGTATTTTGTACTCCACTAAATCCCCTGATAGATATTACTGGATCGCCAAAAAAAGAAGTTCCTCTGAAATTAGAAATATTGCCCCCACCAGGCAATTGCGAAGAAATCATAACATTAAGGGGCGCCATACTAATTTGTGCTATATCTACGGTTTCATTAAATATAGTTCTTTGAACAAACCCTACTCCGCGTCCACCAAGATGCGGTGAATATGCGGGAGTTCCAGTTGGTATATGTCTGTGAAATGTAGTGAAAAAACTGTTGCCCAGTGAATTGAGTGGGTGTCCCACTGTTGATGTGCTTCCATTAACAGTAACCCTTTGACCCATGAAAAGAGTTTCTCTGCGCGGCTGAATAGGCAAATCATTTCCCCATACAGGGCATATGTCACTGGCTACATAGTTTTCCACTGGAGATAAACGTAAGATTGCAGAATATCCTATATCTACACTGTCACGAGGTATGCCTGTAAAATACAAAATAAAATCAATTATCTCTTCACATACGTCCTTTGTTGTAAGTTCATTGATTGCATCAATGTCATCACGCCCTAAGGTTCCTAAATCAACTTCTAGCCCTATTAAAAACTGGCCACCTTCATAAGGAGGAGGCGCAATTATATTAATGCGGGGAGGCTCTATTAAATTATCATCACCAAATGGAACTATAGTAGATCTATCCCCCGACCATAGAAGCTCTTGAAGCTCAGATAAGCGCTCAAATTGAGCATCTATAGTATTTGCTTCAAATTTAATATTGCTATTGTAATCTTCATATATTGAAGCGTGTACAAGCATAAATGTACTTAATGCAAATACGAGTATTAGAAGTGTGCTTATTAATTTCTTTTTCATTTCGATTTCCTCCTTAGGAAATATTAATAGTTGAGTGCGTTAGCTGTGCACCGCCAACATTTGGTAGAAGGAGAATAGCACCTGGCAGGATGTGTTGTCAATACAGAAATGTCGTCAATTTTCGACAATTTGTCTGCAAAAATAAAAGTTATAAATACATACATTATGCACCTATAATAAAATGCATGATTGAATTTTAAAATTCAAGAATAGTTTTATAAAATTAATAAGCCCCTTGCGATAACGTAACCACAATGGGCTATTGCCATATTCGTTAAAAATCATGTAATATCTCAAATAGTGAAATATCGGCATTTAACGCTTACTACTATGTTTGAAACAGCATCAGGTATAATTAGCAATATATAGAAAAATAAAAGTAAAATTTGGGAAGACAGTAACTGAGAAAAGCGCAAATAGAATAAAATACAAACATCATCAAAAAGGCTTAAACTGTCATGAATCCTTAAAATACTCGACAAGGAGCTATAATAATTTCAGCTAAAATGACATAGGCAAGTAACAGTTTTAGACATCTATATAGCGCAAATAAAGTTGTGACAAATGCGCAAACACAAACCAATAACTGGCACTTTAAGAAACCCTGCCATTACCCACACTTTACCCCAAACCCAACCTCCCCCCCTCAATCCCCAAAACAAAATCAGCAACAGCAGTAACCTCTTCCGAATGAGTAACAATAATCACGCATTTACCCTCATCATGGGCCAAACGCACAAGGATATCCAGCACAGCCGCCTCGGTCTCCCCGTCCAAGTTGCCCGTAGGCTCATCTGCAATAATGACATCCGGGTCATGGGCCAGTGCCCGGGCAATACCCACCCGCTGCTGCTCGCCGCCAGAGAGCTCCAGGATTTTGCGGTCTGCGGTTTCTTTGTCAATTCCCACTTTTTGCAGCAGCGCATAAGCTGCCTCCTTACCCTTTGCCGCGCTTTGGCTTATGTTCATGGAAAGGGTGATGTTGTACACCGCCGTGGAATTAAGCAGCAGATTATACCCCTGAAAAATAACCCCGATGTTTTTTGCCCTGTATTCGTCCCGGTCAAGCTGGCGCAGGTTTTTGCCGCCAAAGTAGATATCCCCCTCCTTGCAAACATCCAGGCCGGATATTAGGGAAAGGAGGGTGGACTTACCGGCACCGGACTGGCCTATAATTGTGTAGACTTTGCCCCGGTGGAAGGCGGCGTTTATCCCCTTTAACACAGGTTTTGTGCTGCCTTCGTATTTATATGTTAAGTCAATTATCTCTAAACATTTCATGGTATTCTAATTCCTATCCATCAATATTTTTATAGGCTCATACTTTGTTATGCGGCTAACCGCTGCTGCCCCGGCCAAGGATGCCAGCACTACCGAAACCCCTAAAATCTGCAAAACCGTAACCGGGTTTATGGTTATAAGTATGCTGCTTTCTCCAGTCCAAAGGGCGTTTGCAATAGGCTGGGCAAGGGCCATCCCGGCAATCATGGCCAGGATAAAACATATACATGTGATGGCAATGGTTTCAACCCAAAGGCATAGGGCCACGCTTTTCTTTTTCATGCCCATTGCCCTTAGTACGCCTATTTCGTATTTTCTTTCCCGGATGGCTATCACCGATAGCAAAATCATAATTGCCGCGCCAAAAACAAGCACAATAATAAGGAAGGTAAGGGCAATGTCTTGCAGGCTTTCTATCGGCTCTATCATCCTGCTGCGGCCAGCTTCGTCCCGGTATACTATCCAGTCATCTGGCAAGCCTTTTTCCCGCAGCTCGGCTTCAAAGTAGGGCAGCATGTCTGGGGATATCAGCAGGAATGACGCGTCTATTCCAACACCGCGGATAGAGCCAACCCCTTCTGCAATGTGGGCGTTTACTAGAAATTGAGAGTCTGCAAAGTTGTGAAAGTCTTCGATCGTGAGGGGGGTGGGGGGGCTGCTTTCACCGGCCCCCCTTATGGCCTGCTGCCTTTGGTGCCTTATGCTCACCATGCCTTCAAATGCGGCCCCGGTTTGCTGGATTATTGCGCCAGAGGCATTGTAGATTGCTACGCCAACAAAGGCGGATGTTATTACCGCAAAAAGGATTATGCCAATCAGAATATTGCGCCCTTTGTTTTTACCTAGGTTAAGCAGGGCATGTTCTATTACATACATATTATATTACCCCCTGGGGCTGGAATCGGTATGAATAAACTGGCCTTTTTCCAGACTCCACACTTCATCGGCAATGGTGGTAACCTTTTTTGAATGGGTTACTATTATTACGCACTTATTTTCGTCTCGGGCCAGGCTTTTAAAGATTTTTAGTATGCTGTCTTCTGTTGTTTTGTCTAGGTTGCCTGTGGGCTCGTCTGCAATAACCAGCTCTGGATTGTGTGCCAGGGCCCTTGCTATTGCTACCCGCTGCTGTTCGCCGCCGGAAAGTTTAAGTATTTTCCTGGCGGCTTTTTCTTTGTCTATGCCTACTTTTTCTAGCAGCTCCATGGCTTTGGCTTTTTTGTTTGTTTTTATCCCGCTTATGCTCATGGAAAGTACTATGTTGTCTATTGCGGTTGCGTTGGTAAGCAGGTTTAAGCTTTGAAAGATAATGCCCGCTTTTTGGGAGCGGTAGTGGTTGCGGTTTAGCAGGGACAGATCCTTATCTTGGTAGGATACGCTGCCTTGGGTGGCAGTGTCCAGGCCTGACAGCAGGTTAAGCAGGGTGGATTTACCTGCGCCAGAGCGGCCTATTATGGTATAGATTTTGCCTTTTTCGAAGTTCATGTTTACGTCTTTGAAGATGACCTTGGTGCTGTTTTCGTATTTGTATGAAACATTTGCTAGGGTTAGTGTTGCATTCATTTTAATATCCTCCAATTATTTAATTTCGGTTTTACCAAAAATGAGAAAACCTAATTCCTATCCCTTAATATCTTAAGGGGCTCGTACTGGGTAATGCGTATGATTCCTATAATGCTTGATATGGCAGCAAGGGCAAGGGCGATGATGATAATCTGGGCAATTACACCGGCCCCGATTGCCGCTTCTATATCGCTTATAGGCCTGTAGCCGCTTGCGGGGTCATCTGTTTGCACTTCTCCCCCTGCAATAAGTACCCGGCCGCCTTCCCCGGAGGCTTGGGCTGCTTCTACCGCAGATTCCACTTCCCCCGCAAGCAGCCTGCTGGCAACGGGCTGCGCTGTAAGCCCGCCAAGGCCTAGGCCAATAGCAAGGCATAGGGTTGTGATAATAATTGCTTCTGTAAAAATCCCAAGGGATATCTTGCCCCGCGCCATACCCATTGCCCGCAGCACGCCTACTTCGTACTTCCGCTCCCGTATTGCCAGGTAGGATATAAGCACCAGCACAATGGCCCCAAGTACCAGTATCACAATGGTGAAGGTCATGGCAGCGTTCCGCATACTGCTTAAGGGCCCTGTAACCCTGTCCAGGGCTGCCTGGTTTATGGTTACACCAAAGACATCCGGCAGGCCCTTTGCCCTTACTTCCCGCTCAAAGCGGGGCAGGTAATCGGGGTTGCGCAGGTAGTATTGCAGCCTCATGTCCAGGCCTTCGGCGGTTTGCCAGCCTGCTGTCATAAGGGTTTCAAAGCTGGTGATGACTTCGTTGTGGCTAATCATCATGGGGAGGGAAAAGCCCATCATTGCCCATATACCGGCCTGCCATTCTTCCATAGGGTCTGGCTCGTGGGAGAAGATGCCTACTATTTCTAGTTCAAAGGCTTTGCCTGCCTGGAATGCGGATTCTATATAGATTATATCCCCGATAGAAAGCTGGTTAAGGGCGGCTAGTTCTTCTGTGATAATGGCTTCGTTTAGTGCGGCGTACATTCTGCCTTCCACAAGGTGGCGGTATGTGCCAAAACCGGCTAGGTTTTCCGGTTCGGAATTGCCTACCAGCCTGCCTATGGGGGCGTGGGCCATATTAGGGTCTGGGGGCGGGGCGGTCCCCAAATCCAGGTCGCCTATGGCGTAAAAGTTGCCAAACCAGGCTTGCATCTCTGCATGGTATATGGTGTGCCGCAGGTACTGGGAATCTGCAAAGGAAATGTATTGCTCTACGGTTATGGACTCCCGCCCGTCCCGGCCGTGGGTAAAAAGGTCTACACTTATATCTACCCTGGAGGCAATGTCCAGCCTTGCGTCTTCTATTATCCTGGATGACGCGTTGTTGATTGTGAGGGCCACCACGGCAGATATAATGATTGCTAATGTGACCAGCCCCATAAGGATGTTGCGCCCCTTGTTGCGGAGCAGGTTTTTTGCTGCGTTTGTGAAAATATACATAAAAAATCCTCCCTTGATGCTTTTGCATGTAATAGTATAAGGAGGATAACAGGGGTTTCTGTAGTTTGTCTGAAGGGGGTTTTACGTTGATTTTTGTAGTAAAATATGTGTGGACAATAGACATCCATTAAAATAAACTAAGAAGCTATGTTCATAGGGTTCAATGTCGCCTTGGCGGTCAGATTTACACCACTCTGCGTCGGCTTTTTCTAGCTTGCCTTCTTGGCAAGCGTCGAAAAAGCCTCCTTGATTGGCGTAAA
>Ga0131853_10022653_pt1 | contig 11362 bp, 5 predicted proteins | sample TergutLab28metaG_FD_92764 | JGI IMG/M metagenome (GOLD analysis project Ga0131853, IMG submission 92764) | Labiotermes labralis P1 segment gut microbial communities from Petit-Saut dam, French Guiana - Lab288 P1 (version 2) (version 2) | ecosystem: Host-associated > Arthropoda: Insects >...
CACTTTCTGGTATGTACACTGTCACCGTGTGTAGTGTCACTTTCTGGTATGTACACTGTCACCGTGTGTAGTGTCACTTTCTGGTATGTACACTTTCACCGTGTGTAGTGTCACTTTCTGGTAAGTACACTGTCACCGTATGTAGTGTCATGTACTGATACGTACGTTGTCATCGTCTGTAGTGTCATGTACTGGTACGTACGTTGTCATCGTCTGTAGTGTCATGTACTGGTACGTACACTGTCATCGTCTGTAGTGTCATGTACTGGTACGTACACTGTCATCGGTGTCATGTACTGGTACGTACGCTGTCATCGTCTGTAGTGTCATGTACTGGTACGTACGCTGTCATCGTCTGTAGTTTCATGTACTGGTACGTACGCTGTCATCGTCTGTAGTGTCATGTACTGGTACGTACGCTGTCACCGTCTGTAGTTTCATGTATTGGTACGTACACTGTCATCGGTGTCATGTACTGGTACGTACACTGTCATCGTCCGTAGTGTCACTTACTGGTATACACACTGTGAAGCGAGACGGTAGGCGGGGCAGCGCTTTATTAGCGCGATTTCTGCGTTATTGAAAATTACTGCGTAATTCAAATTCGCGCAGAACGATAACACTTTTCCCATATAAAGTAACTGAAATGTCCAGGTTAGTAGGAGTGCACTCCTTTATCAACCTACAAACAACAATAAAATTTCAAGTTGTAATTTAGAAGACAATAAAGTGAATGTAATACAATAATTTCAAGAAGAAAACAAATCTGGAGCAAATAAATATGTGGTAATAAAGACACGTTTACTGCTGCGTCAGGAGAGCTTACTGAAGCTGGTGGAGAGGCGGGTGTTGGGCGTGTCTTAGCAACAGGATAGACAGTTCTTTTAGGGTTCGTCGTAAACCCCGTAAATGTAAACTTTGTACCATGTAGATTGGGGAATTTGTACATCGTGTCGTGTTCAAAAAAGAACGCAATATTTCGGAAGCTGGATCTGATGCCATACTGCGGTGACAGGGTGTCCACTGGTCCAGTGATTGAGAGCAGCTCTTACTGTCGGACCGAACTCTGCATGCCTTCCCATCTGGTCACACGAGGACCGCAACAGGTACAGTTGCCGAACGATGTGTTCTTGTTTGAATACGGAGGGTGTAATCGTACATGTGACAAGCTTCGTAGGAACTGTCTACAGTTTCGTCACGAGTTTGGTGAAGCTGTGCCAGGAACGTAACAGAAGGCATCCTTCATGTACCTAGTAATATTTGATGTTTCTCATGAAAGGCGACGATTTAGATTGTAGTCGTTTGCTTCGCGCCATTGTGAAGTCTGGTAAGTATTTGCCGACGTTTCAGAGGAACCTTTCTTGTCCATCTTTGGTTAAAGTAAAGTGATCCCGATACAGACCCGGTGTGGCCCAGAGGGTGGGTAGAGGTATAGCTCTACTCTTCCATGACCGCAGCACTAATAGGGGGTGAGTGGTCAGCAGCACGCACCGGCCGCACTTTACCCCCGGAAAAGACCCGGTACCCATTGTACAGGAGGCTGGGTGGGCTCCAGGGTCGGTCTGGAGGTGCGGAAAATCTCGTTCCCACCGGGATTCGACCCTGGATCGTCCAGCTCGTAGTCAGTCGCTATACCGACTGAGCTACCGGGCCCACGTCCATCTTTGGTATACGTGCCAAAACGTACGGTGTTACGATGTGAGCTCTCAAACAGCGGATTTCTCACCAGACAAAACTTTTTTACTGGTATTGGTCCGGAATGACGTAATCCGTATAGCATCTTGCTACGGAATGAACGGTCCGGGGATCTAATCCCGGTGGGAGCGAGAATTTTCCTCGCCTGTCCAGACCTGCCCTGCGGCCCACCAAGCCTCCTGTACATTGGGCACCGGGTTTCATCCCCGGTGGTAAAGTAGCCGGCGCGTCGCGTTGACCACCCACCCTCTCATCTAGCGATGAGTTTAAAGAAAGAGTAGAACTATAACTCTGCTCCTTACCCACCCCCACCCCCACCCCCACCCCCACCCCCTACCCCCACACCGGGCCTTCAGGGCCTGTTCTAGGGCGATCTTTACCTTTACCTATTACTCTTCCACGTTATGTCTCTCATGTCATAATGTGTCAAAACTGTGATGATCTTTCGTAACACTGACAATTAGCTTATTTGCACGGATAAGAGTGACAGTGAAGAAATGTGTCAATTTTGACATGTGTGTGTGTGTGGGTGTGTGTTTGTGTGTGCAGTGCCTTCGTCGACAAACCGTTAATGCTGTACAAACATGAGATACAAACAAACATTATTTAATATTCGGTTGGTGGATATAACAAGTGAAATTGTGCCCTTGAGAGACATGCTTTGAGCCCTCTTGAAAGGCCAGTTACGTCGCCAAACCCGCGCCGTTATCGGGGGCTGTGAACACAGTGGCAGGTGAAGCTCGTTGGAGAGTCTTATTTGGAAATTATGACTGAAAGGACTTCGCTATTGTTCTTTCTGCGTGTGATGGTATTGTCATGATTCTGCATATTTCGTGTAATTGTGTTTGTCTTGCAACAGTGTATACCGCTCAGCACTGACGCCTGTTTATAGAGTTAACACAGCGCAGAGCCCTCCATTAGTCGGACGACACTGCGGTGCTGCACATTACCGCGGTGTCGGCCGAGCCGTGTAGCCATCTGACGAGAGTTCTGCGTGAGTTAGGAAGTAAGGTAAAGTGTTCCCGTAACAGGCCCGGTGTGGCCCAGAGGGTGGGTAGAGGTATAGCTCTACTGTTCCATGACCGCGGCACTAGAAGGGTGTGAGTGGTCAGCAGCACGCCCCGGCCGGTACCCATTGTACAGTAGGCTGGGTGGGCCCCAGGGCATGTCTGGACAGTCGGAAAATCTCGTCCCCACCGGGATTCGATCCCGGACCGTCCAGTCCGTAGTCATTCGCTATACCTACTGAGCTACACGGCCCACGAGTTAGGAAGTAGAACGAGGAAATTTTCATTTTGTACTGGTCACCCAGGAGGTAATTAAATCAGAAAAATTAAGATTTCCCTGCACTTAAGTAGAAGAAACTTCTTCACGGCCGACCCTAAGCCTATATATAATTTGAGTATGATTTTAAAATCTATGTTATAAAAATCATATTGGGAATGAAACTGTAATATAACACTGCAACTGCATGTACAGATCTATAAATGTACATGTCCCAATGTTTCACATAACTACATGTCCCGTGGCTCACTCACGTTATTTAAAACACAAGTCCCAATCTTTCTTGTTTCACTTAATTTCATGTCACACATCCCAAGTTTTCAATTTATTTTTCAAACTTCCAATGTACCAGTCATCAGCCGATTTCAGTGTGGCTGATTTCGGCTGAAGGGTAAATCAAGTACAGCGTTTCACATCATCGTGTCTACAAAATCTGTGCTTATCTAATTTCGATATAGCGAGGAGAGGTCAGCAGCCCCCCCCCACCCCTCTTTTGGTTCGTCCCTGCTCGTATCAGTATAATAATACTGGAACAAGACTACAAGTTGTGCAGCTCCTAATTGTGTAACTTTTTCCATTAATCGTTAATTAATCCCTTTTGGAACGAAGGACGTCACTCGTCGTGTTTTCTGTGGCACAGTGTTGTTACGAACGTTAATGCGTTGTCCACACGAATAGTAGGGACTTGGGTAGCTGCTTTATGTTAGTGGATGTTGCCACATGACACAAGAATGTCGCGTTCCAAAGGCGCGGGCAGTAAAAGTTGTGATGATTGCGTAGGTCTAAAGTTTCTTACGAAAGAAGGCTTCGTTATGCTTTTGCTGGCAGTGAAGGACTTTGATTTGTGCGAGTTTATCTTATAATGATCCCTGATGGCTGTGTTCCACTTAGTCCACGTTCAGTTTGTTTAGTCCATGTTCAGTTTGTCTTCAGACCAGCTGCCATTTTCAGATTACATTGTGGTACTTTGTTTCTTGTTTAGTGTGACACTTTCTGCCTACTGTGGGCCGGGTAGCTCAGTCGGTATAGGGACTGAGCTACGGGATGGACGGTCCGGGGTCGAATCCCGGTGGGGACGACATTTTCCGCCCGTCCAGACCGGCCCTGGGGCCCACCCAGCCTCCTGTAAAGTGGGTACCAGGTCTTTCCCCAGGGGTAAAGTGCGGCCGGGTCGTGCTGCTGACCACTCACCCCCTTCTAGTGCCGCGGTCATGAAAGAATAGAACTATACCTATACCCACCGTCTGGGCCACACCGGACCTGTAACAGGATCACTTTACTTTCATTTACTTTACTTTACTTTATTTTACTCTACTTTCTACCTACTTACTGTAGGTGTAAAGGTCTATTGTTGCACGCGATCACACACACAGACACTAAGTAGGACGCCTCTGGACGAGGGATGGACCCGTTGCAGAGACACACAACACTCACACGAGACGGACATCCATTCCCCCGGCGGAATTCAAACCCACAATCCCAGCAAGTGAGCGGCCGCAGACGTACGGCGTGGCCACTGGGATCGGCTATTGTAGAACTGATAGACGTATTTCAACGAAAACAGGCAGCATCTCTTCTCTGGTTACCCCTTGACTTAATTATAATTAGGCTAGGTTAATTAGTGCCGAAGTCGTCTTCCACACCCAGTACACTATTGTTGTACTGTACTTGACTAATCAAGTGTGCGGACCATAACATTTCTTGAGAAGCTTATTGTTCCTCGTCTACTCAGAAAATTTGCCGCCTTTGTGGAACTGGAAAACTTGAGCCGTTTTCCCAAAAACACCCCGTTGTACTGTTCCCTCTGCTGACCCAGAATGATTCTGTGTCCCCCTTCCTGCAAGATCCACCCTAATATCTTTCTCTCATGCGTATTGGACTGTGCATCATCTTGATATTTGAATAAAGGTAGACCAACTTGATGACGCTTACTTTATTATGTCAATTTACTGCTCAACATTTTTTAGATGTTAATACATCCATCTTCAGGAGCTTGCGACTACTTTGTGCGTTATTGTGTAGGCTGTATTGTGCTGACTTGAGGTGTGTTGGTGTAGGCAGCGGGAGTGGTTGTTGGTGATGTGGTATCCGAGTGCAGGCTGAACCATGCCGAAACTCGGATACCACATCACCAACAATCACTCCCGCTGCATAGCACCAACACACCTCAAGTCAGCACAATACAGCCTACACAATAACGCACAAAGTAGTCGCAAGCTCCTGAAGATGGATGTATTAACATCTGAAACATATTGAGCAGTAAATCGACATAATAAATCAAGTGTCATCAAGTTGGTCTACCTTTATTCAAATATCTTTCGCTCAGTTACACCGAGGGCGATGAACTGTCTGCTTCGACTGAACCTTCGTACGCCTTTCTTATCTCACTGATGCTTGTTCCTTGATTTATTGAACTTTTCAATTCTAGACGAAGAATAAAAATTATAAATTTTCTGGTCATGTAATTTTTCTCTATCTTCCTGGACCGAAAACATGCCTTTGTTTTTCCTTCGAAGTCATAGACGTGCCCAACCCAGTAGCCGCGCGGACTCAAGGCGTGCGTCTGTGGCCGCTCGTTTGCTGGGATTGCGGGTTCGAATCCTGCCGGGGGCATGGATGTCGTGTATCATGTACGTGTTGGTGTGGTGTCAGGTAGAGGTCTCTGCGACGGGCTGATCACTCGTCCAGAGGAGTCCTACCGAGTGTGTGTGTGTGTCATTAGGTCTGATCAGGTGCAACTCTAGCCCTGTACACCAACAATGAGTACGAGTAAGTAGAGGTCAGCCAAAAAAAAGTCAAGAGACCAGGATTTACAGCCATACAAAATATTTGACCCACAGCCCCCCCTCCCCCCGAATGTTTCACTGACCTTATGAAATTTGGCTTGACGGCGCTAACCGGTTTGAAATTTCTCCGAGTACGACAGTACTTTATGGTAGGATTTCGTGACGAAGACTCATTAGCAGGGAATTTCTTGAGCTGCCGAATTTCATCAGAAGTATTTGACAAATTCTAGACCATAAACCTAACTTTCCTTCTAAGCAGTGCCCGTCAGCAATAATTTGTAGTGCTTTGGGCCAGAAGAGATCAGTACTTTTGAACCCCCGTATGAATCACTTTTATATATTTTGTGTATCATGCTTCCTTCATGCAAACAGGGCAGCCAAGCGACAAATTGATTCACCATAAATTTCTCGAACACCTGGTAAACAATACGACCAATCCAACGCTGCCTGTCAACAGCCATGGAAATCTCAGCCTCTTCATTCTAATGTCACTTAGATTATGGGAACTTCCGTAGTTCTTTGTGTGTGTGTGTGTTTTGTGTAGCAAAAAAGACTTGTTAGGTAACCTGCCTTTTCTTCAGACATTAAATTCATCACGAAGGCTTCCAATTCCTGTTTTCAAACATCGCATTACCGCTGTATATGGAAGAGGCTAGCCATTGGATCAGAGAGACAGTCTGTCCTTTTGCGGCGGTAAATAGAAACGGAAGTTAGCGGTTTGCAGCAACACAGGATGGTGCTCACGCCCCAAGAACCATTGTTTGAGTTCTTGCTTGTGATTCAGTCACTTGTGAGTGTGTCGTGAGAGTGAAGCTGCAGACATTGCGGCTTATTTTGCTACTGAAGCGGGTCTCATTTGTTAACGCTGGTTTGTATAGGACGGTGAAAGATTCATTTCTGTAGCCAAGGTTAACATTGAAGATCAGGTTTTAGAGCGTTGTTATATCAAGACATTACTTTTGTTTGTGAAGTATTGTTGCTATATACAACTCTGTATTTCGTGTTATAGTCTAAACTTTGCAGTGGAAATTTGTGTTTCGATTGTGAAATATCTTGAAAGTGTATTTTAGAGAAGTGTTACATTGTAGGTCCGTAACTCTCTGTCCAAGGCTACGTATAATATACACTGAACAGTGAAATATGAAAATATCTAGTTTGTTGTGAACTGTTACCGGGTATAATTCATTATCGAGTGTTACCATCGGTAAATATAGTTTAAATGTTAAAAATGGGGACTACTTACACTGGTTTGTTGCCGGATAGATCTTTTCAAGGCTCTCGAAACATCAGAAATTGGGGCATTGTTGCGAGTCATATTGGTTCATGGGGTTTTTAAAGTTCATTCGCCAACAAAAGCACTTTTTATTAAATTTGAGACGGCTTTAAAATCTTTGAATTTTAATGTACATTTTAAAGCCGTCTCAAATATAATAAAAAGTGCATTTGTTGGTGAATAAACTTTAATGATATTGAAAATCATGGGGTATTATCACCAGTGAAAGCAATACACATTAATATATCTTTAGTTTTCATTACATTACGTAGTAATTCTGCTTTCAGTCGGAACAGTAGGACGTGTACGAACGTACAACATTCTATCTCTGCCACACGCTTAGTAATAACTGCTGAATACTAGGCAGTAGTCGTCATTGGTGGGGGTACGCAGTGGCGCAGTTGGTCGAGGCACTGCGCTACAAATTGGAAGTCGCGGGTTCGATTCCCGATGGTGTCATTGGAATTTTTCATTGACATATTCCTTCCGGCCACACTATGGCACTGGGGTTGACTCAGCCTCTAACAGAAATGAATACCAGGAGCATTTCCTGGGGGTAAAGGCGGCTGGTGCGTAGGGCTGACAACCTTACCACCTTCATGTGACGATTGTCTTGATATCTGGGAGCCTTAACCTCCTGGAGCCCTTAGTACCTGTCTAGGCTTGTAATGGGATTGCTTTATCTTTACCTTTTAATCGCCATTGGTGTTTGCATTTACGCGTGGATACGTGCTTTCTGAAATTATTAAAGTCAAATACTTAGGTTAAAAAGAAACATTTTCTTTTTATATTTATGCTCTGTAATTTTGTTTTTGGTAAATGTCGAAGGCAGATCGTTGCATCTTTTTTTTTTCCAATTAAAATGCAAGGTAGTCTAGACTGCAATCAGCACACGGCCGCTTCTGTAGGTTGCCAGCCCACCGCAAACTGTTCGAGGCCGCACATCTGCGGAGTTTTTTTTCTTCTAATTCCTGCTGTTTGTTGTAATGTACAGGAAGACCGTGGTATGGTTCTTTACGTCATGCTTCCTCCACTGCAGTCTTAGCAAATAACATCAGCTAAATCGCTAGCCAGTCTGCTGCTTAATCAGGAAAGGGCGCTCGATACCCCATTGTCGTTCTGTTGTACCCGCCGAGTTGCCAATCAGTTCGTCGTTAGCCCTCCGGGCAGTCGTCAAACATTCTCAACCGTTTTGCATTTCACATACACAGCTGCGGAAGTCAGCCGTTTGACATTCACCAGTTGATTCCTGTGGGCTGACTTGTACAGAAGTGTCTTTGTTATCTTATCTTCATTTGTGTCAGCAGTACGTCAGTTGCTGGAGACACAACGCCCCTGTTGTGGTCCTCAAGAATTGTGTGCACTTCGTAGCCCGTAACTGAATTTTAACGGTTGTGGGTCGTTCATTCTTTGTCAGTTTTAAATAAAAGATGTGAAATCGTGTCATTCGATGCGTAGTTTGTTCATGGTGTGTGGTAATACAAACAGTACTTCGTGACCATCATGCAAGAATTATAGTGATTTGTCTATAATACATACTTACGTTGTGTGAAGTAATTGAACCGTAAAATGTGATGTGCGATAATTTGCTCTTAGCTCGCGAGTATTTTCCTTGCTATGGAATGCACAAACCTTACGCGTGTGTCGTGTGTCATTGTTCTGGATGACTGCGGTGCGGATCAGTGAGTGGACCATGCCGGATTTTACTCAGTGTTCGCTTGTTTCGTGGCGTAATTGTATTCTGCTGAAAACTCTATTGGCTGTGAAATATCCTCGCATTGTTGTCGTGTGGTATTTTGCGTGCTGAAATGTAAAACAAGATGGCGCATAAACGCGCATGGAATTCTCTAGTGCGGCGAAAGAAGAAACCGATGTCACTAGCGGTTGGGTCTCACTGTGAGTTCATTCATTACGATTCAGTCACATTTTCTAGATGTAGTTACCAAGAACTAAGATAATGGCGTCTTTGTGTCTTTAGTTACGAAAAGATAATTATCATTATTTCAGTATAACTTTTTTTTTTCGTGTTACTGTGCCACAGAACATGACGGTAAACCTGCCGTTACAAGAGCGTTGTGCGCTTTGTTTGTTGGGAAAACACGTTCTGTTTACAGAAGCAGATGGTAATCATAATTTCATAGAGTAATCTGTCGTGACGACATTTTGATAAACGGCGAGTGATGTGAAACGACCGCTGAAAGAGACGGCTGTCAATATTTTTAAAATGGTAGATGTACCAGTGTGGAGAATGAAGAACTTCTAGTGCTGGGTTTTTGTTTAATGAAGTCTCGTTCTCTTTTTAATTGTATAATCCCACGGTTTCGTACAAATTCCTTCGCTAAGAAGCCACGAGTAATTTAGCTTCTACTGCTTGGAAGTGGCTTGACGAATTTCTTTCACAACCAAGTAAATTAGGTGTTTTCCATCCCGTTGTGTTAACGTATTATTAGTTTGTAAAACTTTTTTTAATTATGCCGTCGTTACACAGCAATGTGGCGCAGTTGTCTGTGTTATTGCACTATCTACGAAGCTACATGTTTCGGCCCTATAAGGCCATCACCAGGCTTGTATAATAGTGGTATTTTAACCAAAGTGCATCGTCAGTACGGGATCCCGTAGGTAATACTGCCGATGTACCTTGGTTAAAATACCACTATTATACAAGCCTGATGATGGCCTTATAGGGCCGAAACATGTAGCTTAGTAGATAGTGTAATAATACAGACAACTGCACCACATTGTTGTTTAACGACGGTGTAATAAAAACGTTTTGCAAACAAGTAAATTAGGACCAGATTCGCGAATTCACGTAACATGAATACTTGCTGAGTACTACTGAGTAATTTAATGATTCATGAAGTTATGGTATTCTATGTAGGGTCTTTACGTTGGGAATTGGTTACGGAAATTGACTTTAATGACGGCAGATGTAAGAATTTAATTCGTAAGTTTAAATTACTGTGTGCCACCAAGCAATCAGTAACCATGTCAAGAGCAGTAGTAACTATACATACCGCTTAGTGCAGGATTAAAAATTCAGCTCCCCCACCAACTGAATCTACTGTACTTATATGTTTCCAGCGATACTCAGAGTAAGCCTGGTGCTTCCTTATACACAGTTAGAGCTGCGTAGTAAAAACCAACTGGATGAACTATTTATCCTCATTTTTTTTGTCTCAGTATTTAACCAACTTGATGAACAAAATTTGTTTCACAATAATCTGGTATCATCACATCTAAAGGTGTGATGATACCAGAGGCTGTGTAATGCAATTTTGACCTCCTGATGATGAGCACATGTGCTCGAAACATGTAGAGGCATGAAATAAAACTTATTGTGAAACAAATTTTGAGCATCAAGTTGGTTAAATACTGAGATAAATATACTGAGATGCACGGTCAGCAAAACGTCAAAATATTTATCCTCAGTTTATTTAACCAATCAACCTCTACATGTTTCGGGCATATTTGTAGCCCATAATCAGGAGTTTTACTGTATATATACGACAACTGGTACGTGTTGTACATATACAGTATACCTCCTGATGATGGGCTACAAATATGCCCGAAACATGTCGAGGTTGATTGACGAAATAAACTGAGGATAAACAGTGCATCCAGTTGGTTCTTATTACGCAGCAGTATCGAGATACACAGTCAACAAAACATAAAACACAATTAGAGATTGGTCATTGTAAAGAAGATGCAGTGTGTTTTTTGTGAGTTAGGGACTGAACTCTGGCCTGCTGGTCGATCTGCAGGTGTTGTGTCTCTGTGCGGTTCGAGTGTTTTTATGGCGGATTACATTTTTATGGGAAATTAATTAATATGCTCTTGTAACGGCTGTGTTTGGAAGCTGAACAAGAGGCGAGGAGATCGGTGTGGCCATTGTCATTCCGTAATATAATAGTGCAGTGGTTAATTGTGTTGAAAAACAATTCTGCTTGGTTCCTCTTCTTTATTTGAACTGGTGTGTTCGTACATTAGCGATCGAACTTATCTCTATCTTTGTCTTCACCCTTTCTCCTTTCCTTTGCCACGTTACAACCTTTATCTGCATACTTCCCTTGATTGTTCTTTAAATCAGTGGATAATGTTACATCTTCATCCGTCAGATGGCACAGTTTAACACACAGTGCTGCCATCTGTGTAAGTTAAAGTTCTTCGCCCCATTTAAGAAGCATTTACTGCAAAACGTTCATGTTATATTTAATACTTTATTAGAAGTACCCGGGGTGCTGATAAGTCCTTAGCCCGACCAGGAAGGAAACAAGCTCGGAAGCATGTCAGGGACGCGCGCGGTTTCAACAACATCGATACGCGA
>Ga0131853_10022655_pt1 | contig 11361 bp, 12 predicted proteins | sample TergutLab28metaG_FD_92764 | JGI IMG/M metagenome (GOLD analysis project Ga0131853, IMG submission 92764) | Labiotermes labralis P1 segment gut microbial communities from Petit-Saut dam, French Guiana - Lab288 P1 (version 2) (version 2) | ecosystem: Host-associated > Arthropoda: Insects >...
GAAAATGGCTGAAGGGCGGCCGGATTCGGGCGAATCCGGCCGCCCTTCGGGCTGGCTCGTTCAGAGCGGCAGGTCGTTGACCGCGGTCGGCGCGTTCGCAACCCAGCCGGGTTCCATGACCAGAAGCGAGAGCTCCGTGATCTCACCGCGCTCACCCGGGACGTCGACGTCGACGACATACCGGAACCCGGCGTCCTCGGCGAAGCCGATCGCGTCCAGGTCGCCCGCCGGGACCGGCAGCACGATCCGCCGGCAGGCCGGGTTCTCGCGCAGGATCCGTTCGCCGAGCGCGCGCAGCGCGGCGACGTCGCGCAGCCCACGGATGTCGAGCTCGATGTCGGCGACGCCGGCGGGGTACGCATTCCCGAGGGCGCCGCGCACGGCGAACCGCCCGCGGACCTCGAGCGGCGCACCGTCGTTGTCGACGGTGTACGTCAGCGGCCAGCCCGGGGTGCTCATCGGTTCAGGGAACCGTGACCGTCGGCCGCGAGCTTGCGGAGCGAGACCTTGTCGAGCTTTCCGGAACCGTTGCGCGGCAACGAGTCCAGAACGAGGACCTCCTTGGGCAGCTTGTACCGGGCGAGGCGCTCGCTGGTGAAGTCGCGGATCTCCTCGAGCGTCGGATCGGTGTCCGTCGAGACGACCAGGACGGCGACCACGATCTCGCCCCACTTGGGATCCGGTGCCCCGACGACGGCCGCATCCGTGACACCCGGGAACTCGACGAGAACCCGCTCGACCTCGGCCGGGTAGATGTTCTCACCGCCCGAGATGATCATGTCCTTGATGCGGTCGACGATGTAGAGGAAGCCCTCCTCGTCGAGGCAGCCCAGATCGCCCGAGTGGAACCAGTGCTCGGCATCGAACGCGGCATCGTTGGCCTGCTGGTTGGCCCAGTAGCCGGGAGTGACGTTCGGGCCGCGCACGCAGATCTCGCCGGCCGCATTGGGCTCGGTGAGCGTGGTGCCGGTCGCCGGATCGACGATCTTGATCTCGGTGAACGGCATCGGCAGACCCGCCGACGACGCCCGCTCGAGCGTGCGCTCCGGCGGCAGCGACGTCGCGAACGGCGCGGTCTCGGTCAGACCCCACGCCTGCTGCAGCGCGACACCGTGGTGGCCGTAGTCCTTGACCAGGCTCGGCGGCACGGGCGCACCCGCGACGATCGCCGACCGCAGCTGCGACAGGTCGGCGTCCGCGAACTGCGGCAGCTGCGCGATCGCGGAGAACATCGCCGGCACCGCGAAGATCGTGTTGACCTTGTACTCGACCAGGTCGGTGAGCGTGCGGGCCGGGTCGAACGTGCGGCGCACCAGCGTCGCTCCGCCGCGGGCGAGGCTGCGCAGAGTGAACGAGTTGAGGCACCCGATGTGGAACAGCGGGGCCACCGCGAGGTTGATGTCGCGGCGGCTGGTCTCGACCACCGAGTCCACGTTGAACGAGTTCCACCAGATGTTGCCGTGCGTGAGCATGACGCCCTTGGGGCGTCCGGTCGTGCCCGACGTGTACATCAGGGCGGCCAGGTCGTCCGCGTAGCGGGGGATCGGGGCCAGCTCGATGCCCTCGGCCGCGCCGCGCTCGAGAGCCGCAGTGAGGCACTCCCAGCGCTCGGACGGCCCGCCGGTCAGCGGCACGGCATCGTCGTTGTCGACCGCGAACATCCGAGCCGGCAGCACGGACGGATCGATCTCGTCGACCACGGGCATGTGGCCGGGCTCGACGACCAGAACGCGCGGTCCGAAATCACCCAGCTGGTAGGCGATCTCGGCGGCGGCCAGGCGGAAGTTGATCGGCACGAACACCGCACCCACCCATGCCGAGGCGAGGTAGGTGACGAGGAACGTCGGGCTGTTGAGGCCGAGGTAGGCCACCCGGTCGCCCTTGCGGATGCCCGACGTGTGCAGGGCCAGCGCCATCGCGTGCACGCGCTCGGTGAGCGCGCGGTAGTCGATCTCGTGGTCCTCGTAGATCAGCGCGGTGCGGGCGCCGTGCAGTCGCCCGAGGGACTGCAGCGCGCGGGCGGGGCTGATGTTGACAGGGTGCTTCTCGGTGCTCACAGATCGTCTCCGCCCGCTGCGGTGCGGAACCCGCGCGCGGCGATGCCGCCGTCGACGGGAATGATCGCACCGGTGATGTTGGAGCTGTTGGCCGACGAGGCCAGCAGCACGTACGGCGCCGTGAAATCGGCAGGGTCGACGCTCGCGTCGTGCAGTGGCAGCAACGGATTGTCGCCCGTCGAGGTGCTGCGGGCGAACGAGACCTCGATGGAACGGTCCGCCAGACCCATCGACTCCGGGCCACGCAGGTCGGTGCGCATGCCGCCGGCCGCGACACCGTTGACGCGGACCTTCGGAGCCAGCTCGTACGCCAGTTCGAGCACCAGTCCGCGGCAGGCGTGCTTGCTCGCGGTGTACAGCGGACCGCCTCCGTTCGGATAGAAGGCCGAGTTCGACAGCGTCATCACGATGCTGCCGCGGGTCTTCACCAGCTCGCGCCACGCGGCCTCGGCGGCCAGCAGGTAGCCCTTGACGTTGATGGCGAACAGCTCATCGAACGCTGCGGACAACGATTCACCGTCGAGTCGGGTGATGGAGCGGTGGTAGTCCCAGATGCCGGCGTTGGGCACCAGGGTGTCGAGTTTACCGAAGCGTGAGACGGCCTCGGAGACCGCGCGATGCTGGTCGGCGCTCGAGCGGACGTCGGCCTCGACCGTGTGGACGCGGTCCGCGCGGTCGCCGGCGAACTCCACCAGCTCGCTCAGCTTGGCCGGATCACGGTCGGCGACGACCACCGACGCGCCCTCGTCGAGGAATCGTTCGGCGACGGCCCGGCCCAGTCCGGAGCCGCCGCCGGTGATGAGGGCAACGTTGCCCTCGAGCCACCCGGTCACTGATCCTCCGAACAGTCGGCGAGGAAGTCGGTGACGAGTCGCTCGAACTCCTTCTGACGCTCGACCTGCACCCAGTGGCCGCACTTGCTGAACGCGTGCAGCTGCACGTTCGGGATCTGCTTGAGCATCAGCTGCGAGCCCTCGTACGTGATGGTGCGGTCGTCGGTGCCCCACAGCAGCAGCGTCGGCGCCTTGATCTTGTGGGCGTCGCGCCACAGCGGATCCATGCCGTGACGACGCGCGAACGCGGCGTTGTAGCGGTGGTAGAACTCGATGTGGCTCTCGTCCAGGGACGCCTCGTAGCGGGCCTGGATGTTCGCGTCGTCGAACTGCTTGGCGTCGGCGACCATGGTGCGGACGAAGTCCTTCATCTTCTTCACGGTCGGGCCGCCGCCGTTGTAGTAGCGGAACATCGCCTTCTGACCCTCGGTCGGCGTCGGGCCGAACGGCAGCCAGCCGCCGCCCGGTGCCATCAGCACCAGCCGGGTGACCCGCTGTGGGATCGCCAGCGCGAGCGCGATCGCGGCGGCGCCACCGAGGCTGTTGCCCATCAGGTGGAACTCCTCGATGCCCATCGCGTCGAGCGTCTGGATCAGTGCATCGACGGTGATCTGCGTGATGCTGCGCTCCTGCAGATCCTCCTCGGTGGGGCGGTAGCTGCCGCCGAAGCCCGGCTGGTCCGGCAGCACGACACGGAAGTGCGGCGTGAGGGCCGGCAGGTTCTGGCTGTAGTTGGCGATCGCCGACGCGCCCGGGCCGCCGCCGTGCAGCATCACCAGGACGGGGCCACTGCCGGCCTCGCTCACCTTGATGGTGCCCAGCGAGGTCTCGATCTCGCGGGTCGTCAGGGCAGTCTCCGCCGCTGCATTCGTTGTCACAGTGTCACGCGCTCCTTGTGTCTGGGGAGGATCGTCGCAGTTCGAGGGGGAACGAGAAATCAGAAGAAGGTGCTGATGTTCTTGGCCAGCAACACGTTCTGGTCGAGCAGGATCGTGCGGCGGGCGACGACCAGGTCGCCGCTCTCGGTCTCGCGGAGGATGTCCTCGCGCCCGCCGGAGTAGATGTCGACCTCGCGCTCGAGCCGGTTGCGGTAGACGATGAAGTTCGATCGGACGTACCACTGGCCGATCTCACGCTCGTTCTCGTCGGCGTGCCGCACGATGACGTTGCTCACCAGGTGCCGGGTGCGCGACGGCGGATCCTCCGCCCACGCCATGCCGGAGTCGAAGCGGCGGATGCGCCACGCCAGGCTGGCGCGGGTCTCGTCGAAGAACGCTGCCTCACCGCGGGCGGCGACGGCGAGCGACTGCTGGCGGCGCAGCCGATTGGTCCGGGTGGGGGCCCAGTAGTGCAGGTCCTCGGCGAGCAGATCGAGCCAGTCGGTGAACCGGCCGTCGTCGATCAGTTCGGCTTCGTGGAAGTACAGCTGCTGCACCCGGAAGTGGGTGTCGGCGTCGGCGAGGTCCCGCTGGGCGGAGCCGGTCGCCGAGGTGGTGTCGGTTGCCATGAGTCAGTCATCCTTTGGCGAGCTTGCGCAGGTTCACGGTCGGGTCGGCCAGGGCGGCCGGATCGACGGGAAGAGCGCGGTCGATGATGATGCGCGCGGCCCGCACAGCCGGGCCGCCGTCGATGAACGCGGCGCCGACCAGGTTGTTGCCCTGGACGCGGAACGTCATCTGCGGGCGGGTGGGATCGTCGGCGGCAGGCCGGATCACGGTCTCGCCGTCGGCGGTCATCGATCCGACGCCCTGCACGTGGATGCCGTGCCGGTCGGACCAGAACCAGCCCGCGCACTCGGGCTCGGGTTCCTGCCCCAGGACGCGGGCGGCAACCGCGCGTCCGTTCAGTTGTGCTGCTTCCCAATGCTCTTCGCGTCGGTGCAGCGTGCCGTCGGCGTCGCGTCGACGCGCGACGTCACCGGCCGCGTACACGGCGGGGTGGCTCGTGCGCAGGTTCTCGTCGACGAGGACGCCACCGTCGACGTCGAGTCCGGCGGTCTCCGCCAGTTCGGTCGACGGGATCGATCCGATGCCGACCAGGACCGCGTCCGCGGGCAGTTCCTCGCCCGTCGTGAGCACCACGGTCACTGCGTCGCCGTTTTCGCGGATCTCGGTCACGCCCGCGGTGCGCACCGCGATGCCGTGCTCGGCGTGCTGGTCGTGCAGGTACCGCGCCATCTCCGGGCCGACCGCGGGCACGATCGGCGGATCCTGCGGATCGACGAGCGTCACCGTCGCGCCGAGCTGCAGTGCCGCCGAGGCGGTTTCGGCGCCGATCAGGCCCGCGCCGATGACGACCAGACGCGCGCCGGGCACCAGCCGGGCCTTGAGTGCGCGAGCGTCGTCGATCGTGCGGAGCAGGTGCACCTGCGGCAGACCGCCGCCCGGAACGGGCAGCGGACGCGCGCCGGCGCCGGTGGTCAGGATCGTGACATCCGCATCCAGGCGCGAGCCGTCCGCCAGTTCGACGACGCCCTCATCCGGCTTCAGTGCCGTCACCGGAACCCCGGTGCGCAGCGTGATCTGCTGCGTGACATACCAATCCGGCTTCGCCAGGGCGAGGTCGGACTCGTCGGCGGTGCCGAACATGAATGCCTTGGACAGCGGCGGACGGTCGTACGGTGCGGGTCCTCCGTCGACGAGGGTGATCTCGCCTTCGAAGCCGCGGGCCCGCAGCTCGCCGGCGGCACTGACGCCCGCCAGCCCGCCGCCGACCACGACGATGTGTTCAGGAGTGCTCATGGCGTCCGTCACTCCGCGGCGGCCTGGCCGGGGTACAGCCAGATCTCGTCGCCGGTGACCTCGACCTTGTGGGCCGCGACGTCCTCGGTGGCGGGCATCGAGAGCACGGCGCCGGTACGCAGGCAGAACTTGCCCGAGTGCAGCGGGCACTCGACCTGGCCGCCCTCGATCCAGCCGTCCGCGAGGGACGCCTCGCCGTGGGTGCAGCGATCGTTGAGGGCGAAGTACTCGCCGTCGTCGTGGAAGACCGCGATGGGCTCGCCCGTGCCGGTCTGCTCGGCGTCGACGACCAGCGCCTCGCCGTCCTCGATGTCGCCGACCGCGCCGACCTTGATCTTGGTGATGGTCTCGCTCACTTCGCGCCCTTTTCGTGCCATGCCGGTGTGTTCATCAGTTCCGCCCAGCGCCGGTAGAAACCACGGCCGGCGGCGTCGCTGTACAGCTCGCTCGTCTTACCGGGGTAGACGCCGTCCTCGCGCTCGCTGCCCAGGCCCATCTGGTAGTTGAGCGGCACACTGTTCGTGATGAAACCGCCTGCGATGGACTGGCACTCGCTCCAGTTCTCTCCGTCGTCCTGCTCGAAGATGCCGCTGGGACCGAAGGTGCGCAGGTTGTAGAGGCGCTGGGCCTCACGCACGTCCTCCGGCATGGACTTGTCGACGATCGTCCACGCCCAGACCTCCATCTTGTCCGGTCCCTTGGGGTGCCAGACACGGATGCTGCCGTTGACCGGCAGGTACGAGAAGTTCGGGAAGACGGTCGCGTGACCGGTCGTCATCGGGCCCTCGACCCGCTCGTCGCCGAGGCGCTCACGCAGTGCGTCGTAGTCGTAGAACTCGTGCACGGCCTGCGCGTCGAAGCGGCTGCGTGGGTGGGTGGGGAACCCGGCGCCGTGACCCAGCGGGCTGCTGAACTGGCGACCGGGGGTGTTGGCGATCTCCGCCTTCGGCCCGCGGCCGGTGGGGGAGAGCACCATCAGCGCCGACGCGTGCGACATGTTGACGTGGTACCAGTCGGTGGCGAACTGCTCGGCCGCCAGCTTCCAGTTGCCGTCGAGCACCCACTTGTGGACGCCGCCGACGGCGACCGTGCCCTCCGGATCGCGGTCGAGCATCGCGTCCATGTAGTAGGCCATGTCGCCGAGAGCTTCCTTCAGCGGCGGCGCCGCCGGGTTCCACGTCGCGAAGATCAGCCCGTGGTAGATGTCGAGCTGCGCGACCTCGACCAGGCCCCAGTCCTTCTTGTCGAAGCTCTCCGGGTAGCCGCCCTCGTTGGGGACGCTCACCAGCTGGCCGGCGGTGTCGAAGCTCCAGCCGTGGTAGGTGCACGTGAAGTTCTTGGTGGCGCCGAAATCGGCGCGGCACACGCGTGCGCCGCGGTGGCGGCACGAGTTGAGGAACGCGCGGATCTTGCGGTCCTTGCCCATCGTCACGATGACCGGGTCCTCACCCATGTAGGTGGTGAGGAACTCGCCGGGCTTCGAGATCTGGGAGGTGTGGCCCAGGAACAGCCAGCTGGGAGCGAAGATGCGGCGCAGCTCCTGCTGGTAGACGGCGTGGTCGGTGAAGACCGCGCGATCGACATAGCCGTTGTCGCTGTCCACCATCGTCGACACGTCGACGAACTTGGTCAGGGCGGCCGGCCTCTGGATCGAGCCCGTGATCGGGCTTCCTCCATCGGAGGTACACATGTGTCGTCTCCCTTGATCTAGACGATGCGGACGATGACGTCGGGCGGGCCCGCGAGCCGGCACCGCGTCGCGCGCTGTCGGCTGGGTCTGCGTAACAGGAGACCGCCACGGTGGCATCCGGTGCCAGCGGTCGTGCCGAGGTACGGAACGCGCCCTCGCGCGATAAGGGGAGCCGCGTCGAACATGGCAACCCGAACACGTATTTCACGGCCGCCGCACCCGGAGGCTGTGTCCGACAGCACAGGAGAATCCATGCGCGCAGCCGTCGCCGTCGCCCAGAACGCGGCCGATCCGCTGAGCGGACTCGAACTCCGCGAGGTGCCCGATCCGGTCGTTCCGGACGGCTGGGCCAAGGTCGCGGTGCGTTCGTCCGCCCTGAACATGCATGACGTGTGGACGCTGCGTGGCGTCGGTCACCCCGCCGACCGGATTCCGATGATCCTCGGCTGCGACGCCGCAGGCGTCGACGAGGACGGCAACGAGGTGATCGTCTACCCGGTCATCGCCGACGCCGACGGCGGCATGGGCGACGAGACCCTCGACCCCAACCGGGCGTTGCTGTCGGAGCAGCACGACGGTGCCTTCGCCGAGTACCTGGTGGTGCCCAAGCGCAACCTGATCCCCAAGCCGGACTGGCTGTCGTTCGACGAGGCCGCGTGCCTGCCGGTCGCGTGGACCACCGCCTACCGGATGCTGTTCACGCAGGCGCAGATCAAGGCAGGCGACCGGGTCCTGGTGCAGGGCGCCGGTGGCGGTGTCGCGACCGCCGCGATCAGCCTGGCCGCCGCCGCGGGTGCCAAGGTCTACGCCGCGAGCCGCAGCGCCGAGAAGCGCGCGAGTGCGCTCGAGCTCGGTGCGCACACCGCGATCGAGGCCGGCGCCCGGCTGCCCGAGAAGGTCGACGTGGTCATCGAGACCGTCGGCGAGGCGACGTGGGGGCACTCGATGCGCGCTCTGCGTCCGGGCGGCACGATCGTCATCGCCGGTGCGACGTCCGGGTCGAACCCGCCGGCGGACCTGACCCGCATCTTCTACCTGCAGCAGCGGATCCTCGGTTCCACCGGCTGCACGCGCGGCGAACTCGTGTCGATGCTGCGCATGATGGAAGCCACCGGGCTGCGGCCGCGGATCGACCGGGTGATCCCGCTCGAGGACATCCACACCGGGTTCCAGGCCATGATCGACGGTGACGTCAACGGAAAGGTCGTGGTGAAGGTCTCGTGAGCATCTGGATCGGCGATCCGACCATCGGCATCGCCAACGAGAAGGGCATCGACACTCTCAACGCGAACCTCGGTATCGAGCTGACCGAGCTGACCGAGAACTCGATGAAGGGGCGGATGCCGGTCGACGAGCGCACCAAGCAGCCCGCCGGGGTGCTGCACGGCGGCGCGTCGGTCGCGTTCGCCGAGACCCTCGCGAGCTGGGCGTCGATCTTCGCGGTCGACCGCACCAAGTTCCACTGCGTCGGCATGGAGATCAACGCCAACCACGTGCGGCCCGTGAGCTCTGGATGGGTGTACGGCGAGGCGACCCCGCTCGCATTGGGCCGTAAGACGCACGTGTGGGAGATCAAGATCGTCAACGAAGAGGGCAAGCTGGTGTGCGTCTCGCGCTGCACCATGGCGGTGCTCGAGATGCCGTCGCAGTACTGACGAGGGTTCGCACGAAGTGGCGGCGGAGCATTCGCTCCGGCGCCACTTCTGCATAGAGGGGGCTTGGGCGCCGCCTCCGCTCGAACATCGCGACGGGGCGTCGCACCGGGTGCCCTTGAGTGCTGGCACTCTCATGTATAGAGTGCTAGTCGACGCTGAGCGAGTCCCGGCACCCGCGACGACGGGGCCCGTGAGGAGTCACCGTGGTGACTGAACTGATCGTGGTCCGAGGAGCAGCCTCGGGCCCAACGAACCCCTGAAAGTGGAGGGCTCATCGTGGCGAGCGTGAACATCAAGCCGCTCGAGGACAAGATCCTCGTCCAGGCCAACGAGGCCGAGACGACGACTGCCTCCGGCCTGGTCATCCCCGACACGGCGAAGGAGAAGCCCCAGGAGGGCACCGTCGTCGCCGTTGGCCCCGGCCGCTGGGACGAGGACGGCGAGAAGCGCATTCCGCTGGACGTCCAGGAAGGCGACACCGTCATCTACAGCAAGTACGGCGGAACCGAGATCAAGTACGCCGGCCAGGAGTACCTGATCCTGTCGGCTCGCGACGTGCTGGCTGTCGTCGCCAAGTAAGCCTCACGCCTCCCGCCCCGGAGTTCCTCATCGGACCCGGGGCGGAGTGCGTTTCGGGATGAAACCCTGAGCCAGGAGAAGCTGAATCAATGTCCAAGCAAATTGAGTTCAACGAGAAGGCCCGGCGTGCGCTCGAGCGCGGCGTCGACCAGCTCGCCGACGCCGTCAAGGTCACCATCGGCCCGCGCGGTCGGCATGTCGTGCTCGCCAAGGCATTCGGCGGCCCCACCGTCACCAACGACGGTGTGAGCATCGCCCGCGAGATCGAGCTCGAGGATCCGTTCGAGAACCTCGGTGCGCAGCTCGTCAAGAGCGTCGCCACCAAGACCAACGACGTCGCCGGTGACGGCACCACCACCGCCACCGTGCTCGCCCAGGCGCTCGTCAAGGCGGGCCTGAAGAACGTTGCGGCAGGCGCCAATCCGATCGCGCTCGGCATCGGCATCAGCAAGGCCGCGGACGCCGTGTCCGAGGCCCTGCTCGCCGCCGCCACCCCGGTCGAGGGCAAGAACGCCATCGCACAGGTCGCCACTGTCTCGTCGCGCGACGAGGAGATCGGTGAGATGGTCGGCGAGGCCATGACCCGCGTCGGCGTCGACGGCGTCGTCACGGTCGAGGAGTCCTCGACCCTGCACACCGAGCTCGTCGTCACCGAAGGCGTGCAGTTCGACAAGGGCTTCCTGTCGCCGTACTTCATCACCGACATCGACGCGCAGCGGGCCGTCCTCGAGGACGCTCTGATCCTGCTCTACCGCGAGAAGATCAGCTCGCTGCCCGAGTTCCTGCCGCTGCTCGAGAAGATCGCCGAGTCCGGCAAGCCGGTCCTGATCATCGCCGAGGACATCGAGGGCGAGTCCCTGTCGACCCTCGTGGTGAACTCGATCCGCAAGACGCTCAAGGCCGTTGCCGTGAAGGCGCCGTTCTTCGGTGACCGCCGCAAGGCGTTCCTCGAGGACCTGGCCGTCGTCACCGCGGGCACCGTGATCACCGCCGACATGGGCGTCACGCTCAAGGATGCGGGTCTGGACCTGCTGGGCACGGCGCGACGTGTCGTCGTCACCAAGGACGAGACCACCATCGTCGACGGCGCCGGCACCGAGGCCGACATCGAGGCCCGCGTCGCGCAGCTCAAGCGCGAGATCGACAGCACCGACTCCGACTGGGACCGCGAGAAGCTCGAGGAGCGCCTCGCGAAGCTGGCCGGCGGCGTCGCGGTCATCAAGGTCGGCGCGGCCACCGAGACCGACCTCAAGGAGCGCAAGTTCCGCGTCGAGGATGCGGTCAACGCCGCCAAGGCTGCGGTCGAGGAGGGCATCGTCCCCGGTGGCGGTTCCGCCATCGTGCAGGCCGGTCAGGTCCTCACCGATCTCGCCGCGTCGCTCTCGGGTGACGAGGCCACCGGCGTCGAGGTCGTGCGCACCGCGCTCGAGGCCCCGCTGTACTGGATCGCCACCAACGCCGGCCTCGACGGTGCCGTCGTGGTCAGCAAGGTCTCCGAGGCGCCCAAGGGCCACGGTTTCAACGCCGCGACCCTCACCTACGGCGACCTGCTCGCCGACGGTGTCGTGGACCCGGTCAAGGTGACCCGGTCCGCCGTCGTCAACGCGGCCTCGGTCGCGCGCATGGTGCTCACCACCGAGAGCGCCGTCGTCGAGAAGCCCACCGAGGAAGCAGCGGACACCGGCCACGGCCACGCTCACTGATCTCCTCGGCACTCGCCGAAACGCGAAGATCCCCGGACGAATTCGTCCGGGGATCTTCGCGTTTCGGCGAGTGCCGAGGAGATCAGTGAGCGTGGCCGTGGCC
>Ga0131853_10022656_pt1 | contig 11361 bp, 8 predicted proteins | sample TergutLab28metaG_FD_92764 | JGI IMG/M metagenome (GOLD analysis project Ga0131853, IMG submission 92764) | Labiotermes labralis P1 segment gut microbial communities from Petit-Saut dam, French Guiana - Lab288 P1 (version 2) (version 2) | ecosystem: Host-associated > Arthropoda: Insects >...
AAACACTCGTGTAACCCTTGTTGACTCGGAGCTCCACCACCATGTAATGTCAAAACTCTGTCTTGGCATCTTCCGACATTGTGTAATTACAGCTAAGCTTCTCCTATATGTTCATGTCCCAGTATACTAGGCGTCTTCTTGCATGTGGAAACGCCGTCGGCTACAGAAGGGGAGCACGTGATGTGGAACGCTGCTGCAGGCCTGCAGGCGTTCCGCAGTCTTGCTGTAAACACCCGGCACGATAATATTGACGTGGATTAGTTACGTGAAACATCTGTGAAGAATGTCGTGATGTGAAAACTATGTGGTGCACTGTTGTCTGTAAAGAGGGCTGTCTTGAGTTCATATTTAAAGTAGCAGGCAGCAAATGTCTTGACTGGCTAACCCATCGTTTCTCAAACGTTTCTTGATTGTGGCCACTCTTTGACCCCCCATCCGTTTGGCCCCCTCCCCCTCCCCCTCCCCCCCCTTCGTAGACTCTGTTGCTTGTGAAAAGAAATCATTTCACCGTTGTTGGTTTGTATGTTAGAATATATTTTTATTTCATTTATTTATAATATTTTATATTTTGAAATATATTGCTTATATATTAAACACACTGTTTACTTGTACAAGTAACAATATTCTGTTAACAAATGGCTTTATATACAGTGTGTTCCTTGGGCCTGATGAACAGTGCAAGATTTGGAATGTCCGGTTGCAGTGTGGTCAGGGACAAGCGACACAACATCAAGGGGGTTACGTGGTTTTGACAACAATTAAGTCACCCAACTGAAACCAGATTCGACCAAATAATTTGTGAGAAAAGCAATAAAGCACAACTTTGCCTTTTGTGTTGCGGGGTATGCAGGGGAAATGGGAACCTTTGAATCACTTTTAAATTTGAAGTATTTTATTCAGACAGTGAGGTCTCGGTGACCCACTGTCGCTGTGGCTTCCTAATTTATCGTCATTCTCCTGTGGCCTCTAGTGGGCCCGGTAGCTCAGTCGGTATAGCGACTGTCTATGAGCTGGCCGGTCGGGGGATCGAATTCCGCTGGAGGCGAGATTTTCCGCACCTGTCCATACCAGCCCTAGGGCCCACTTAGCTTCCTGTACAATGGGTACCGGGTCTTTCCCGGGGGTAAAGAGCGGCCGGGGCGTGACGCTGACCCCTCACCCCTTCTAGTGCCGTGGTCAAGAAAGAGTAGAGCTATACTTTTACTCCCTCTATGGCCCGTACGGCCTGTACAGGGCCTCAGTGCCTGTACAAGAGTGCACTTTACCTTTTACCTTTACTTCCTGTGGCCTCTTAGACAACTGGTGGGCCCTCCTGGGGGCGGGGCATATGGCCCATTTGGAGAATCATTGCGCTAAGCGACAGTCAGGTTTAGCTCAGTGCAGGCTGTTCTGGATGGGGTAACGAATCTGTATTTCTGCTGCAGGGGGTGGATTTTTCGAATATCTGCGCAACGGTTAGAGTCTGAGAAAGAATCCTTTTCAATAGAATTTTTAGGCGTTCTGTAGAAAGTGAAATAACAGAACGCCTTATGTGGAGACATGTCGATCTGTGGCCCAATACCGGAGCGTAAACCATTAGACTGATTTTCATGAAACTGGTACATGAATTCTTCACAAGTCGCTATCAGGAAATCGTGAATTTCATGAAAATCGGCTCAGTGTCAATTTGGCTGTACTTAGTGGTGTAAATGAAGAATTTCCCGATTTTTATCCGATCTGGGAAATTTTCAGTGGAAAAAATTTTCGCAAATAAATTTACTGTTGAATATGAGTTTCCTGCAAGCTGTTGTTATGAAATGCGTGCTTAGAGTCGCACGTACTTCGCATCCCCACTTTCAACATTTGCTTTTCGATAGATCGAAGTACGGCGTCTGTGATCTACACTCACTGCTCTTGAACATTTTTTATTTTCGTGAAAATCGGCGCAGGGAAAGCAGCAATTTTCTTTTGAATGCCAATAAAACCAGAAAACTGCATAATGATGAGTTTCTTTCTTTTTAATTTTCATGAAACATTATTAGGACGATTATGTGAAGGATTAGGGGGAGAGGAGGGGCATGTGGCGTGTATCGGGGAGAGGAGAAATACGTCCAGAATTTTGGTGAGGAATCCTGCAAGAAAAAGACCGTTTGGAAAACCTAGGCCCAGCTGCAAATGTGATATTGAAGTGGATTAATGAGCGTTGTGTGTGTCCATCTGGCTTAGGATGGGGTCAAATGGCCGTCTGATACGAACAGGGTGAATGTTTTGTGGGGATGTTCTTGAATATCTTAGGAGCTGTTAGCTTATGAAGAATGCCTCAGCTCCATGGCATTACTTATTCTGCCAGGTTACTTAATATAATTAAATAATGTGAAATGCCAACTTAATGCAACAAGGTAATTCTATTGATGTATTCTTAGCTCTACATGTTTCGGGCGCATACGCGCATCATCAGGAGAATTAGATATTGAGTTGCAGCATATGGTTTCCTGCGCCGAGGTTTTGGATGGATGGTGCCATACACGGCACCATCGGCACCGCACCCACGACCCACGCAGCCGCTCTCAAGACCACCACCCGTCCAAAAACTCGGTGCAGAAAACCATATGCTACAAGTTAACATCTAATGCTCCTGATGATGCGCGTATGTACCCGAAACATGTCGAGCTAAGAATACATGAATAAAATTACCTAGTTGCATCAAGTTGACATTTCAGTTTATTTCATGAGGAAGATGCACGGTCAGACAAACCTCAAGTTTATTTAATATAAATCTAAATATAAGCTCTCTCCCTCCCTCTCTCTATCTCTCTCTGCAGAACGTTTATACTATTCATATGACGTATTTTTGACGAAATTTCTTTTGTATAGACAATTAGATCCTTTTACACATTAATTGTTCTCCCAGCATTTTTCGCTAGGCATTCAGTGATAAGCTGAATATCCGTGACAAATCCCATTGACATATGAAAGCTACTTTCACATATTTGATAAATTAGTGTAGCATTGTTTTTTATTTGACGATGTTTTAATTCTCAGCGTCGAATGATAGGATGACTGATGAATCTGTAAGGATTTGGAAGGATTATCATGGCATAACCTAGACGCCGTATTTTAATACGATTGGAGTGACTGAGTAAAATCACAGTTATCCTCAGGAAAACGTGTGTACCTGCAGGGGCAGGCCTCCGCCATATTACAAGTTTGTAGCGTTTACCGCTGCGCTAAACTGCTAACCTGAAAGTTCATTTCAAGCCACGGAGACTTGAGGGGAATTGAGGTATAGCTCCACTCTTTCTTAAACTCGGCCAAAGATAAAGTAGTCGGCTTCGCGCTGTCGCCCTTTTACCTACAGCCGGTCTGGACGCTTTGGAGCCGAACCCCGGGCCCTCCTGTACGTAGCCTACTCGCTATACCGACAGAGCCACCGTGGTTGCCAGTTTAACGCAGAGAATCGGGTCCGTCACATGTCTGTGCGAACCGACAAACTTGCCCGTTAGTGATCGCAAGTTTGCCGGAATTCTGCAGGCAGTAACGTGTTAGACAGACAGCTAACCAAGTGGTTGCCTGGCAAACACACACAATTACACACACACACGTACACACATTGAGGCCCCCTGAGGTAGCAAAGTTTGGTAACAAGCTGCCCAAGGCAGGGAGGATTGCTTGTTTCAAGAATGTGTGAGTTATCGAAGTTGACTGCTTTACAAACAGAAGTGCTCAGTCCCTGACCAAGACTTCAAAATGTCTTAAAAACTTCGTAAGAATATAGTAGTGATGGAGAAGTTGGAGGTATAAATCTTTTACTCGGAGTTTGGTACAAGGAACGCCCGTGTTGTTAAGACTGTGAAGGACTGTGGATGTTGTCAGCCGGAGCACTTGGTCGGTCTTCCGACCACATGTCTGACTTGTCATTTCCCAAGTTTCTGAACCACCTTTCAGCCCTTCAGCTAGACCTTCTAGCAGAGATTCTACTGTTCGGCTGCACCACACATAAAAATGTGCTGTCTTGCACGGATATATTTCGAAAAATTGACGTGGAATATTCTTGGAGGGACGGATGGTTATTTATTTAACGACCACGCTTCATTCGCAGTGATTGCTTGACTCCTATTCTGTGACTCATTTTAGGTCACTTTAAGTATCTCAAACTGCATACTGTCGCTGGTAGGCTAATGATAGGTGGCTCTGAAAATATCCGAGAGGGAGCAGTCGGTGTACCAGGTGGGGTGGTAGTCCGGAAGTTGTCTGGAGGTACAGAGGAAAACCAGAGAAATATCTGTTATTGCAGCTATTGTGCTGGTGGGAAGTTGGAACGCGGGAAGCTACAGAATCCAGGTTGTTACCGGCCCGTACATTTGCCTGTGTATTGGTCACCGAGTGACCCGACGGGCAATGCCGGCCAAGAAACATGAACTGTGCCAAATACAGTGTGGTCTTTTTGTTGTTTCAAGGAGATGTGTCAAGCGGATTAAAAATTTTTGTGCGACATGTCTGCCTTGCTCCTGGAAACGACGAGAGTAACGAATATAAGCCGCCGAAATGAGGATATTAAGAGGTTTGGCTTGATATGCAGTTGCAGGTCGAACGACGAATGTATAAGATATAAAACTGTAGAGAATAAGTAAGTCACACAATGAAATGTTTCAGTGGGAAGATTATGTTTTGCGAACAGAAAGAAGCCTTGTTTAAAAAATATGTCGGTATGTGGACGAAGCAAAAGATGGAATAGAGTTGTCCAATAACGAAATGGCAAATTCAACACAACAAGGCTTAAATTTCACAAGTGGGGCCAGTCTATGGAGATACAGAAAGACCAACCGCAGTCGGCAAACTTGAAAGTATTTCTGAGGACTGGAATGTGGTCTATTTCAGTGTGTACCAGAATTTATCTAGGTTTCTGAGAACACTTGATGTAAAATTTCAGTGAAAGTGGTCGGTGCAGCCCAGATTCGAACCTGTTGCCCCCACGAAATACTGGACGTAGCCGTTACCGGTTGAGCCAACTGGCTGACAGGTGAATGTCTGTATCACCAGAATGTGGTGCTTTTTAAGGCTTGTTGATTAATAACGACTTAATTTTCTAAGGTTCATATAGCATCGGTACTAGATGATGTGTATGGAGCACCGGTGAAATGATACTGACAAGGGCAAAGTCGAAGCGATGGGACAGAGACCTGGACTACTGCCATTTCGTCCACACTGAATGCGACATGGACTGACGTGGGATGGAACCCCGTCCTCCGTGGTGACTTCGGTCTTTAACTGCCTGAGTCATGACAAGGCGTCTTGGATACTTAGTTTCGTGAATATATACCTTTCTGGGCTTGCGTGGTTTGTTGCATCTGTTCTGTACTGTGTCTGGTGAAGAGGGAGCATCGCACATGAAGAATGAGGGTGGCCAAAATTGTACATAAACACAGGGAACAGCATCAGTATTTGTTAAAAGACAGACGATTTACGTGTAATGTGACAGTGAGGCGCATTCGCGTACCCATTGTTGCCGTGGAGAAACAATAAGTAATCACATATTCTGAGTGTGTGTTTGTAGCCTTAGGTATCCAGCATGCAAATCACATCTTTTCTTCGCCGTATTATGCCATCTATGGCCTTTTTCGATTTACCGTTTTTTTACCTTATCTTATAAAGGCCCGTTTTACAGAAAACGTGTTTTTCCTCTACAGCATTTGTCTGAAACATTTCTCATTCTAAAAATAATTTGGCGAGATATTACCATAAATGTACAGAGGTCGTCATGTACAGTACTTGTTACCCTTGTCAGATTTCAATGAAAATTGTATATTCTGGACAGATTTTCGAAATATACTGAAATGCCAAATTTCATGAACTTGCGTCTAGTGGGAACCGAGTTGTCCCAAGTAGACGGACAAACAAACAGACAGACATGACGAAGCTAATACTCGCCTTTCGCAATTTTGCGAAAGGCGACTATAAAGCAATCTGTCAGATTTGTTTAAAGAAATAATCGCTGATTTGGAGGTGAATTCCACTAATATACAGTAAAGATACAGGATGTGTTAAGAATGTCGATTACTTTATGTTAAGTCCGGTGATGTTACAGCAAGCACCGACTTTAAAGTTTTGGTAGAAGAACGTTATATCTTGAGGGTAATGTTTGGGGTTGGAGATTCAGCAAGACGTGTTACTATGCATCTTTTCAAAAGTCACTCCTCCTATGCCACAAACAGCACGAACTTCTTTCATTACCAAGCCTGACATAACACAAAAGTTTTATTGGCTTTGTTGATTCTATCTGCAAGCTGTATACAGTGCCAATGGCTTCGGTCAGAATAGGAAAGGGGGTTGGCAGGATAACTTTGCGTTTTAGTCCAGAGTCATAGTCTGTAAGATGGGGATGATAACATATAAAAATACTTTCTCCCTTTCTCTGTGTGTGTGTGTGTGTGTGTGTGTGTGTGTGTGTAGGCCTTTGTGACTGGAGGGGTGAGGGGGTATATGTAAGTTTCGTGCTTAGAGATAAGGTGGCTTTTCGGTGAGAGGAGGGGGGTGATTAAAAACGGTACGGAAAGAGGGTTGGTCAGCATAGCGCTCATAACTGTATGGCACGCGAGCAATATGGATGGGAGACAAACAGGAGAAAGAAAGCAAACTGCCTGTTCATAAGTACAAACTGCGTACTCAAACTGACGGTGTTGGAGAGAAAATAAAAGAGAGAGAGAGAAAAAAAATATTTAAAAAAGGGGAACATGAAAGAAAATGGTTGTTGTGGCTTCGAGAAAGTCTAATTAGAGGTTAGGGAAGTGTAACTGTAATTTCCCGTGCTTGACATACACTTCCCATGGCTTTGTATCCCTCCGCAATCGTGCAATACTAAAATTAAGTCGTCCGCAGACCAATGGCAAGCGTAGGTCATAAACACTGCCCACATGGCGACAGAAACTTGCCGGGATACAAGCATAAATGACAGTGGAACTGAAAGTTACACATACATTTTAATTGTAATGTTTGCAGTCGCGATGTGGTGCTGGTAAACAGTTATGGACGTTTTGAAAGATGGTAATGATTTAATGTCCAGGCTCAGGCATTCCGAGCACAGTAACTGTGCACTAACTATAAAGGCGTATAGCGATATTGGAGGTGAAAGTCCACGCGTTCTTATTCTGGTACTGTATACAGAAGCTGAGCGGTTGAGTTCACGCCATTGTCCCGGTCTGGTAGGCAGCTGAGAGGGCCTAGTTTAGGTCCGAGAGTAGAGAAGAACAACCCCATCATGTTGGGGGGTCAGTTAGTTGCAAGCAGCCCCTAACTGGCCGATCTGTTCTAGACATTGTACTTACAGACGGGGAAGTGTGGGTGATCTGTCGTCTGTGTAAATGCTCTGGTAGCAAAACTGCCTGAAATGGGACAGACCGGAAGTTGGTTCTGGTCGGTAGTCATTGTTGAGACAGTGGCGTAGAAAATGTGCGACAGCGCTTGGGGCCCTCCGAATGAATTTCAAGAACATCTCCAACAGTGTTCTACCTTTAAATGCATAAGTACGAAATCGTGAAGGCGTAGGGAAAATGGCAGTATAGCTCCACGCATTCCTTACCTGGGCACTACTTGGAGTTGTGTAGGTCAGGTTCATATCCCGGCCGCTTTACGTTCGGGGAAAGAGCGCACGGTATATTTTGGGTGGGAGCCTGGGTGGGCTCACAGACGGTATAGCGCTGTAGGCGAGAGAATTGGCTGTCGTCAGCGACGGCAATTGAAAAACAGTTCTTTGATAGTCCAGCCAGTAGCTTAGCCAGTATACCGACAGAGCTACCGTAGCTCCTTAACGTCTACGGATAAATAGAGTGGATTTAATATGTACAGATATTCGATAAATCTTTAACATTAACACCAGTATGGTGATCATGATCATCACCATGATCGTGACCATGATCATCATGATCATGATTATCATTATTTTCGTCTTTCGGGGTTAGGTTGTTAGGCGCCGTTTCTATGAAGCCAAAGAGTCTCTTTAACGTCTTCTGGCCTCCTCTTGTTTCGTCTTCCGGTCTCTTGGTGACGGTATGCTAGTCGTGAGTGGAGGTCAAAATTCCTTATAAACACAGAAATTTTACGCGTTTTGCACAGATTGTGGATGCTGCCGGACGAAGAAGGACGTAAGAGGGAGGAAACAAGAGCAGGATTTATACACCGGCGTACTGGAGACCCACGGTTTGCGCTGTCAACCGGCTGTTACTGGGATGGTCAACTGAGGGAGGATGGGGTGGATGGTAAAGTGACTGAGTGTGACTCAGGTTAGCTGGATGGCCAAGTGACTGAGTGTGACTCAGGTTAGCTGGATGGCCAAGTGATTGAGTGTGAATCAGGTTAGCTGGATGGTCAGTTGATGGAGTGTAAATCAGGTTAGCTGGATGGTCAAGTGATTGAGTGTAAATCAGGTTAGCTGGATGGTCAAGTGAATGAGAGTGACTCAGGTTAGCTGGATGGTCAAGTGATTGAGTGTGACTCAGGTTAGCTGGATGGTCAAGGGAATGTGCGTAAATCAGGTTAGCTGGATGGTCAAGTGATTGAGTGTGATTCAGGTTAGATGGATGGTCAAGTGACTGAACGTGACTCAGGTTATAGCTGGATTGTCAGACTGAGCGTGACTCAGGTTAGCTGGATTGTCAAGTGAATTAGCGTGCCTCAGGTTAGCTGGATTGTCAAGTGACTGAGCGTGACTCAGGTTAGCTGGATGGTCAAGTGAATGAGTGTGACTCAGGTTAGCTGGATGGTCGAGTGACTCACCGTTAGTCAGATTAGATGGATGGTGAAGTAATTGAGCGTGACTCAAGTTAGCTGGATTGTGCAGTAATTGACGTAGCTCAAGTATTACTACCAGTCCCATATCATTACGTGTCTTCCTACCCTTGTGCCTGAAAATTTAAACAATTTCCACCAAAATTCATTCTTTTCGAATTATAGACTATGGTAACGTGCGTGTAGCCAACGCGTTTATATTACCAGGCATTCGACGCCATAATGACGAACTAATATAATTGAGACCCCCAAATCCACGACCTTTTGAAACCGGCTTTTTTAAATTTTCAGATTAAATGAAGCTTTTATATTTTTCGCTGTACTGGCAGCTGGTGACCTTGTGCTCTTTTACGTACTCGATGCTCAACTGTTTCTTGGACGTCAGCTCGTACCTCACAGAAGACGGTTTCAGCCTTTCCTAATTTCGGCAACTGCAATATATCGATCGTTATTTTTACAATCGATTATGTACGTAACGTATAATACATTAACCGACACATAATGTATAATAACATAAACCGCCACATAATGTGTAATAACATAAACCGCCACATAATTTATAATAACATAAACCGCCACATAATGTATAATAACATAAACCGCCACATAAGGTATAATAACATAAACCGCCACATAATTTATAATAACATAAACCGCCACAGAATATATAATAACATAAATCGCCACATAATGTACAATAAAATAAACGGCCACATAATGTATAATAACATTAACCGCCACATGGTGTATAATAACATAAACTGCCATATAATGTATAATAACACAAACCACCACATAATGTACAATAACATAAACCGGCAAAGAATGTGCAATAACATAAACCACCACATAATGTACAATAACATAAACCGCCAAAGAATGTACGATAACATAAACCACCACATAATATACAATAACATAAACCGCCATATAATGTACAATAACATAAACGGCCACATAATGTACAATAACATAAACCGCCACATAATGTACAATAACATAAACCGCCAAAGAATGTACGATAACATAAACCACCACATAATATACAATAACATAAACCGCCATATAATGTACAATAACATAAACCGCCACATAATGTACAATAACATATACCGCCACATAATGTACAATAACATATACCGCCACATAATGTATAATAACATAAACCGCCATATAATATACAATAACATAAACGGCGACATAATGTATAATCACATAAACCGCCACATAATTTACAATAACATAAACGGCCACATAATGTACAATAACATAAACCGCCACATAATGTACAATAACATATACCGCCACATAATGTATAATAACATAAACCGCCATATAATATACAATAACATAAACGGTGACATAATGTATAATCACATAAACCGCCACATAATTTACAATAACATAAATGGCCACATAATGTATAATAACATAAACCGGCACATAATGTATAATAACGTAAACCGCCACATAATTTATAATTACATAAACCGCCACATAATGTACAATATTATAAACCGCCACATAATATACAATCATATAAACCCCCAAATAATGTACAATAACATAAACGTTCACATAATGTTTGGTCACATAAACCGCCACATAATGTATGATAACATAAACCGCCATATTATGTAGAGTAACATAAACGGCCACATAACGTATAATAACATAAACCGTCACATAATATATAATAACTTAAACCGCCACATAATGTATAATTACATAAACCGCCACATAATGTATAATGGCCTAAACCACCATATAATGTATAATTACCTAAACCGCCGCATAATATACAATAACATAAGCCGCTACATAATATACAATAACATAAACCGCCACATAATGTACAATAAAGTAAACCGCCACATAATGTATAATTACATAAACGGCCACATGATGTAAGATAACATAAACCGCCACATAATGTACAATAACATAAACCGCCCCGTAATATACAATTACATAAACCGTCACATAATGTACAATAACATATACCGCCACATAATGTATAATAACATAAACCGCCATATAATATACAAAAACATTAACCGCCACATAATGTAGAAAAATATAAACCGCCACATAATATATAATGACATAAACAATTCCTATTTTCTGTCCGTCAGATGCAAATGAGTGACAGAAGCTACACGTTTTAACTGAATATCTGACAATCTGTAACAACATTAGACAGTATAACTCTGCCAGCACCAAGTGAACATATAGTTGGGTCGTACTGCATGTACACCAATCAAATCCATGTAGATTACAGCCGTGTTTGAGAAACGAAACGTAGGTTCTTGGCTCCTTAATTTTGAGACTGCTGGTCCTAGGGAGTCTTACCGCCTTGATTAGACAGGTGAAATGCCTTTGATTTTTTCCGTCTCACTGAATTAATTAGAACACGAAACATATATGTGTATTGATGTGTTTACTTTTGATGCCGGACTGCTGGCTAGATGTCAGTACTCGGAAGGTCCTGCGACCGGCCACCTCGACGCAGGTTTTCTTTCTTGGTTTCCCTGTGTCTTTAAAGCAAATGCTGAGATGGTTCCCAAGTCCAAGTTGCCACTACATGCTTCTCATGTATCC
>Ga0131853_10022657_pt1 | contig 11361 bp, 8 predicted proteins | sample TergutLab28metaG_FD_92764 | JGI IMG/M metagenome (GOLD analysis project Ga0131853, IMG submission 92764) | Labiotermes labralis P1 segment gut microbial communities from Petit-Saut dam, French Guiana - Lab288 P1 (version 2) (version 2) | ecosystem: Host-associated > Arthropoda: Insects >...
AATTAACATACATTTTTCTGATTTCTGCTCAGCTGGAAGCTCACTCCAGTTCGTGACGACTGACTTACAAACTTCGCACCACAATTTATCCTTCAGATTTCTGTCGCTGTATTCTTTCAATTTATTATTATACAAAGGTGATCTTCTCTCCACCTCGCATATTAACTTTTCTATGCCCACTACGATAGACATAGCTGTATGGCTCAAGACACAAGGCTTGTGCACCTTACTGCAGCTAGCAAGCAACTGTTTAGTTGCCAGTGCGCGGGGCCACACTGAAACATGAGCGTTCTATCGTTATCAGCAACATTTCTGTTGCCTCGAGAATGGGTCTGGATGCAACCGGCAGCAACTTTCTTGTTGCCGCAACAGAAAAGTTGCCAGTGTGCGCGCTGTCGTATAAAGCAGTGTTCTCCATCCGGGCAACTAAAAAGTTGAGCAAATAAAGTTGCCAGTGCGCGCCTAGCCTAAAGGAGACGTCTCAGTTACGTGCCTCAAAAGAATCCGTAAACAGGCCACGCATTTTGCAGAGACCTTACCATGGCCACATGGCGGACGAATTCCCTGGAATAGTGACAAGGCTCAGTGGAGTCTTAGTAAAGTACATAACTGCTGGAAAGACTCTTGATGATAGAGGGCTGTTAATTCCCAGCGACAGCAAGATACTGAGACTAGATTAGACCTCTCAGAATACAGTCCTTGCCGTTTCGAAGAAGAGACTTCAGGGGGTCGACATGTTTTCGTTTATACTGCAGAAAGTATTGTTGCAGAAAATTTGATAGCTTGGATTATGAACATACATAGAAGGTACTGAAAGTCGGGGTCGAGTAGCACGGGTCTTTTGTTTGTATTCGGGAGGTCTGTGTCCAAAAGTCGGCTTGGCGAAAGGCTGCCCTGAATTAGGTTTTGGTTTTCCTCAGTCCTTCCCAGAAAATGCTGCGACATTACTTCAAATTTGGTCACAACAGCTACCCTCTACATCCTATCCAAGTCTTAATCTTAATCACACCATCATCCGATGCCATGTAATCCTAGCGGAGACATACGAAGGCGTGCTTAGTAAGACCTTAGCCTGACCTACTTCCCGATGTCGTAGGACGGAATCGATAGTGTCGTTGGAAAGAGGGGTCTGTTCATGTGCCGAATTGCAAGTCTTTTCTTATTACAGAGGCTGAAAGGAAGCATGTCTGGCGACGAGCGCCATTTCAACAACATGGAGACGCGAGCTATCATCAAGTGTTTTTTTCTGCAAGGCAAGGCCCGAAGGAAATTCACGCCATTCTGACAGAAACATTAGAGGAATATGCACCATCGTATGCCACTGTTAAAAACTGGGTGGCCCAGTTTAAACGTGCTGATATTTCCATCTGTGCTGCGCCTCGTCCTGGACGACCCAAAACAGCGACAATCCCGGAGATTACTGATCAAATTCACGAGCTAATCTTGGAAGACCGCCGGATTTCGGCTAATCAGTAGCTGAGCATCTGAACACCTCACGTGAGCGGGTTGGGTCCATCGTTCATGATTTGGACATGCGGAAGCTCTCCACGAAGTGGGTCCCGAAATGCCTGAACGCGGATCAAAAACGTCAACGGTGCCAGTCGTCTGAGCAACTTTTGGAATTTTTTCGGCGCGATCCAAATGATTTCCTGTCGCGATTGGTAACCATGGAGGAAACCTGGTTATATAACTATGACCCGGAGACAAAGCAACAATCAGTGGAGTGGCGGCACATCGGCTCACCCAGCCCCCAAAAGTTCCGAGTGCAAAAATCCACTGGAAAAGTTCTCGCCTCGATTTTTTGGGATCAAGACGGCCTCCTCCTCATTGATTATCTTCCAAAGGGCCAAACTGTCAACGCGGAGTATTACTTATCTCTGCTGGTGCAATTGAAGGACATTTTGAAGGAAAGACGTCGCGGGAAGTTCACTAAGGTGATCTTGTTCTTGCACGACAATGCCCCGGCGCACCGGGCACTTGCAACCCAGAAGAAACTGGCCTACCGGGCTTCCAATGTCTTGATCACCCACCCTCTCCTCCGGATCTGGTCCCGTCGGACTACCACCTGTTCCCTGGACTGAAAAAACAATTGAAAGGTCGCCATTTTTCGTCCGACTCGGAGGTCATTGCTGCCGCGGAGACCTGGTTGGACGGACAAACTTCTGATTTTTTTGAGTGGCTTACAAAAGTTAGAGCAACGGGCTAAGAAGTGTACTGAGCTTCGTGGGGAGTATGTTGAATAAATCTTGAGTTTGGTCGCTGTAGCTTGTTTCCTTCCTGGTCGGGCTAAGGACTTATCAGCACCCCCTCGTAATTAAACAAGTATGTGAAATACAGTTGCTCCGGTTCAGAAGTACCACATTATGGAAGACTTTGAGCCTGCAGATGTGACACTGCAAGTATCCTAGACGCATATGACTAAAGTTCGCGATTATACTCGTATTTTCACACAATACCATTAAGGTACTAAAATAAATGAGTTTTCAAAGGTTTGGTCGGATGAGTAAAGAAAAGTAGAAGAAGTGTGTAATTGATTTGTCGCGAGGAAAAATATTGGCACTTGGTACTTCAGACTAACAATGCAGAACCTTCTAATATACGTGATCCCGCCCTTTTAATAACTTTCTTATGTGAACCTAGCCTATTGGACTGATTTTCGCTCTCGTTTTCCTGCTAAGGGTTATTGGTTAACAGACTTTCTAGAATGTTACTTAGCTAAAATCTCGTGTAGACAATTTCATGCCTTAGTTTTAAGTTTCGTGTTTTCCCCGTTGGAAATTTTCATGGTACCCCGAATTTTCCAAAATCTTTTCGCGAGGATATTAGAGCGTAATGGTAACATTATGCGAAAATAATGTGATTGTGTTATCCGTGTTTACGTCACTTTTTACCGTATCCAGTGCCTGGATTTGGTGTTCGGCATATCGAACCTTCGAATTCTAATGTCGGTCAGTTAATTAATACAAAACCGCGCGCTGCAGGCATTAAGTATCATGCAGGTAACCCGGATTGACATGTCCTTCACAGAGTGCTGAGATGAGTTCCTAACAAAGTGAATCAATTTCTGCGGACAGAGCATGAAAACCCATTATGTCCAAATTATCAGTCAGTAAAAGAGAAACGTCTACTTTTGAGGTTTTATTGCCTGTTTTCTTTACTTCTCATCTGACACAGAAGCTAATAACTGCACGAAACAGGTTCATTCTTTAGAAACCATTTTTTTTACTCAGCTAGGCAAGGAATTCCCTGACTTTCGTGATGCACGAATCTCAGTTACATACCTGCCACTACACCCTTTTCTGGCCTAGGAGAATCCAGTCGACACCACTGAATATATGGTGAAGAGTACCAATCATGAAGCTACTTATTATGCACTTTTCTGCACTCTCTTGTTACTTACACTCACATAGGTGAGACATATCTTTCGAAACCACGTGGTTGTGGGTAATAATAATAATAATAATGTATGTATAGAGATACAACGAATGTGGAACCTGAAATGTACGATTATACCAGTAATAACTGGAATAGTAACAAGAAGTTTAAGGAAAAATTTGCAAGCTGTACCAAGAAAACATTCGATAGATTCACTACAAAAGGCAGATATACTTGGAACATCACACATAATACGGAAAGTACTGCAGTGTGAAGCTTGAAACCTGAGCGGTGGGGATCACCGCTAGTTCAAGAGAAGTACCAGGAAGAAAAGGCTTGTGACAAGAGACATCCATATAATAATAACAATGATTATGGTAATGATGATGATAATAATAATAATAATAATAATAATTGAGGACTGCATGCCAATAAAAAGAACGTCGAGAAGTTAGGTCTGTAATATCGTCCATTTAAAAGTAATAAACGCGCTCTCGGCTAGGTTATCGTGTTATGCTTACCCCATGGCAATATTTTAATCCCCGCGTGTTTCCTTACACAGCTTAATCTGAAGGGTTAGTCACATATAAACATGAATTTAAAACAGTGCATTTTCGTCAACTGCGCGCAACCGACGTGAAGGGTCTTGATGTTCGTGAGGTGTAATGCAGAGGATTTTTATTGTGGATATCTACAAGTCAATCAAGAAATCAACGAAATATTAAAAGGACAAAATACAATCGGGTTTATTAAAAAACAAAGACTAAACTGGTTAGTCCATGTTGAACGCATGGCCGAAGATAATAATGTGCTGAAGATCGAGAGATGGAAACCCATGTCTAAAAGACCAATTGGAAGATCTAAAACATGTTGGGAAGATGACGTTTTGGAAGGTATAAAGAGCATGAACGTATGAAACTGGAAGAAAGTAGTACAGAATAGCGACAGTTGGAAGAAAGTAGTTGAGCAAGCCAGAACCTTGTATAGGTTGTAGCGCTTTAGAAGAAGAAGAAGAAGAAGAAGAAGAAGAAGAAGAAGAAGAAGGAGAAGAAGAGGAGGAAGAAGAGGAAGGGGAAGAGGGAGAGGAAGAAGAGGGGGAAGAAACATAAGAGGAAGAGGAGGAGGAGGAGGAAGAAGGAGAAGAAGAAGAAGAAGATATCTACAAGTCTGTAACGACGAAATCCTATAAAAAAAAATGTTGCAGAAAATTTAGAATCTGGGTTTCAACTATTTCATTTCATTTGAAATGAACAAGTATATCGACGGGTGAACAAATTACAAAAGACAGGTTTCTTTAAAAAGATGAAGAAGAAGGAGAAGGAGAAGAAGAAGCGAGAACAAATATTACGCGTTCTTTCAGAAGAAGTATTACATGATAATGAAGCACGATTAGAAGCATCTTCACGAAAATCTTCCAGACGGTTATCCGAGGAAACCGGAGTGCCAGTTATCTGTACACGCAGCCACGGGCACAAAATTGCTTCGTTTTAAACCATACAGATTATATCTCCAGGAGGTAGAGTGCGTTGCGAGAGTGTAGTTTTCTAGATGGTTCTCTGAAGCCGTGTTTAGAGGTGAAGTTGATCGAGATGAGGCATGGATTTACGTAAACGGCCAAGTGAAGACTTAAAATAACAGACGCTGGTTGACCGATAATCCCACCACATGACTTCGTCATTGAAGCTGGAGGATTACCAGGCTCTCCACAAGTGTACTCGAACCTATCGTCTTTTCGGCAAATAAATTAAGATAAATACTCTGCACAAATTCAATAAATGTGCTTAGGCGCGTTCGCAAAATAGCGAAAAAACGACTATTAGCCTCGTCATAACTGTTTTTCCGTTTGCATGGAACATTCGGCTCCCACCGAACGGATTTTCGTCACATTTCGTGTTTGAGTAGTTTTCGAAAATAAGTTGAGAAACTTCAAGTTTCATTAAAATCGGAAAAAAATAACGGGTACTTTACATGAAGACAAATATACATTTTGGATCACATGTCGTTCAATTCTTCTTAGAATGGGCAGTCCACAGGTGACAATATGGCGCATACGCATTGCAGGCTGAATACGTAAGGCTACAACACATAATCATAATGGTTAATACTTATTGCTTTTGCACGGTAAAAATGGTTGTACGAACACGCCTCGATTGTATGTTATATGTACATTGCCTATCTTGTTGAAAATTTACGCGTTATTCTAGCAGACAGTGCAGCCGCCCGTACAACCAACATACGTTTCGTTCGTTTACCCCGTGCGATGCTATGTAATACTGAATTTTTGGGAAGTTGAAAATGCAATGTATAAAAAAAAAACACTCAGACATAGCGGACTTGGAAGAAATCATCAGGTGCGGAATATTTGACATTTTAGATGTGGCCTCCAAACAGTTTTTAATAATTTGTTCACCAGGCGTGAAGCATATCTCAGAGCTGAAGGTCGTTTCCAGCACCTGCTTTAACGTGCGGTAAGATACGTTGTGCTACCAGGGGAATGAACCCGTCATTGGTTGGGGTTAGAAGTAATAGACGCTAATCCAACCTGTCTTTCAGCAGTCGTTTCTTTGTACTTGAGTACCGACGAAGTCAATACGATGCTGAATATTAAATTATTTTTTTTAAGGCGAAATCCGTTACTTTTACGGGTGGGGTACAGGGAAACTCATGTAATGTACCAAGGAATAATAAGTAAGTTTAGTTTTTCACTGAGTCTTTCATTAGAGTATTTTTGTTAATATTCCATTATCTGACACAGTTGTCCCTTAATAATGCGTATCGTGAAGGTAAACATTAATATTTTCACGCGTGATCTGAAAGACCTGATTCATGTGTAGGGCTAACTCGTCGATTAGCGTAGGGGGATTAATAATGCCACTTGAATTTTAAGGCTATTGGAAGCTATTTGAAGGAATATTGTAGTGGTATGTTTAAATTGTATTTGTTTGTGTATTTTTTTAATCGCCTGGTGATGGATTTCTAGAAAAGCCGAAACGTGTCAAGTGTAGAATGATATACACACAGTTGTGATTGACGATCTTGTACTTCTTCACTGGTTTTTCAAACTAGTTCACGGTTACAACAAACAACAGAACGAATTGTACATTCCATAAATTTGTTCCCCTTATTAGTAGCTTTTATGGTTTGTGACCTTGAGTGGGCGGGCCGACATTATTCTGAACTTACCGGCCACTAAGATGTAACGCGTCTTAAAAGCTAAGTGCTTTTTAAAAGCTGAATATTCGAAAACACTTCGAGTTGTAAGTGTAATATTATCTCTCAGTACAGTCACTAATACCATCTTTCGTGTCAACTGATGTAGAATTTAGTACTCTGTAATAACTCCCTGTAAATTGTTGGTTTATTTATTTCTAGATCTTGAATAGTGTCTGAACTGAAGTGTTGTTTCCTGTAATACCGCCACTTGCTGTTCGGCAAATAACACAGGCGAATATTTTATGGCTTAGGGAAAGGTGTGTGTTAAGATACAGTTTTACTTACGTTGAACAGTAACAATTAAAGTAACTGCTGTATATTCTAAATTGTATTCACACGGAAAACATAAAAAGCCTGAGACTACGTGTGGCTCAGAAACATAGATATATGCTGCCACCCCAACAATGCTGTGTTACCTCTTATGTGCGCATACTGCAAATTGCCCGCACGAACAAAATGTCATGTAAGCAGCAGCAGCGGCATCATCATCATCATAATCATTTGCTCCAATATGTATCGCAGATGAACCAGCAGAACAGGAGCCATCCACCCCAATCCAGAACAACCGGCAGCAAAATAATAATATCACTTCGGTTTCACCCTCCAGTATATAAAAGAACACATTAGCATCCTAATCACAGACAGTTCGCGAATTTCTTCCAACACCCGAAATTAGAAGAAATTAAGCGAATGTCCGTACGTCCCTGGACGTGCAAGCTACAATTTTATTTGGGTCTTTTTATAGATACGTTTACAGGTAAACTGCTTCATTTATTGGAAACAAAACGAGTTTCACATCACAATATAACCCCCCCCCCCCGAGTCAACAGGCAGGACAATAGCATGCATTGTGGTGGCTGCGTTGGTTATTGCTGTGCCATGAACAACAAGGATGTCTGGATTCAATGTGTTCAGTGCCCGTCTTGCATCGTCAAATGTGATTTATCTAACTTATGTTGTGGGGGTTATGCTGCACAGAGACAATTGCGTATAATTCTTGCCTTTATGCATGTTTAAATATTGTTACCCTAATAAGTTTGAATATCAACTAATTTATATTCATTCAAATTTATCGCCTCCAAGTTCACTTCTTTAGTTCACGGGGCAGCGTTATTTTAGCTCAAAGACAGAGCCCTTAACGTATATTTTATATTTAAGATGTACTGCCTCTACTGCGTTGAGAGAGTTGTGTTTTGAGTGTCTAAAGTTTAAAATATGTAGTACTTAACACAACCATCAAAATACATTTTTTCCTGTGCCGCTTCGACCTGATTGCGGGTCATTGCCTCCTCCTACGGGGCTTCGCGGTCATACTAATTGGACACACCATACTGGGTAGGACACCTCTGGACGAGTGATCGGCCCGATGCAGGGACCTCTACCTGACAGCACACGACACCCACAATAGACAAACATCCATGCCCCCGGTGGGATTCGGACCCGCAAACCCAGAAGCGAGCGGCCGCGTACACCCACGCCTTAGGCCGCGCGGCCGCTGGGATCGACCATCAAAACCCATAACTGGCATTACTTGCCTCAATGTCGGGTAATAACGCCATCTGCACCTTTTGTAGAAAACTAGAATTTTGGAATCTTCCTAAAAGTGATTTGGATTTATCACGTCCGATACTTTCATTTTCGAAAAATCGGTCCCCACTATGTGACCGATAGGTTGTCCCGAAAGTTCGGTATGGAATTACCACTACTCGCTGCCTAATAACCCAGAAGAACGCAGTTCTCATAAACTTCGCGGTAGCAATCTGAAATCACGCTAAAAAGTCTGTAATTCTGAATATTTTAAACCTACAAAGATTTTGTACAGTGTTATCGGTTTCTTCCGTTTCTCTCCTTCGTGCCAGACCGGCGGTTCTCAAACTTTTGATCCTCGCGGCACATGTTTTTCTTTTGGTGGCACACTAGACTTAGAATTTAGAAATAAAATATGCAATAAGCCTAGCAACACTCATTTTTAAGCAACGTAGTTTTTACACAACATAGTAAAATAATTTTCCAACCTAGAGCAGTACACTCGACAAAACTTGTTGAAGCATTCTGCAAAAGCGGAAGAGAACCTTACGTACACAAACTTAAGTGTTTACTGTTCATAGCACACACTATCAACAAATGGATTCTGGCAGGCAGTGGAGTGAGGTATCTTCACAGTCAATGTTTTAATAATACCACAGTTCACATCCGCACCAGTATCTGCAGCAGCTACTGCTGCTGCTACTACTACTGTTACAAACTTACGCTCCCAAGTTTCAAATATGTTAATTGCTGTGCTTTAACCACTTACTAGAATGCACGTAATTAAGGATAATAATATGATAGTAACAGTTATCTGATTATATAAAATTAGCATACTAATTTTATATAATCGTTCATCTGCTCAAAGCCTCGCGGTACATGGTGGAGAATCACTGTATTAGACGATCACGAAGTCTGATAGTGTAAAATATATGTGTCTGCCGTCTTTCGTTTCTTGGCGAACGTTTAATGCATCAAGCTGTCATTACATGGTTGTTATGGCGGTATGTACTAGAACCGTGATCAAAGGAAATATCAATATATTAAAACAATAATGCATTACCATAAATCCTTTATTTTCACAAACCTCTAGAGAATCGGCGATCGTTAACGTGCCTAATTCATAATTAATTTATTTAAGTAAATTTATTATAAGAAATTCTCTGGCTAGGAACGGAAACTTCAATAGTGAACTTGTCATCAAATACATATAAATTCGCAGCCCAGACAGGCTGTTACAAACTCCTTTATACAATACGTCGATAAATATCTGCATGGTAATGATGAACATTTCAGTAGGGTGGCTTCTGTACAGAATAAGGGACATGCAGCGCCAGGATTGTTCTTACATGCAACGATGGTTCAGTTGCTCTCTTCATAATCGAAAGCAAAGAAACCTTTCATGCCAGCAAGATCAGAAATATAGATAGACTTACGAGAAGAGATTGATTGGCTAATAAGCATAATACGTAACGTGTATATGAGCCTCGTAAGATGTGTCTGGCGCCTAACGCAAACCATTGTGTAAGCCTGTTACTCCTGTGCAGAATGTTCTACCGAGTCATATCCACAGCCGATGCTGCTGTTAATACTGTTACACGGAAAACGACGAAAGCATTACAAGATAGTAGACTAAGATCTCCAGGACTAGTGACGCAACAATCACAGACTTGTCAACTTATACGAAGGACTGAAAAAAAAATTTGCTACCCACAGCAAATGGGGAGGGGGGGGGAAGCAGTGGCTTTATTTGCAAGAGACCCATAGGCCGCTGCATTTATGCACACACGACAAATATCACAGTGTTTGGAGTTACTGCACAAGGCAGTTTCGGCAACGTGCAAAGTCATAATTGTTAATATTCACTTTGTGTATAATAATAACAAACTAGACTAATATGCACATATTAATTTCTGTGTGGATGGACTTAAAGCATCCGTTTGAAAGAAATGCGCAATACGTCGAATCTCAAAATGACGATAAATTTTCCGGTATATGTAGTTTTTAAACTCCGTAAACCCATGCAAGATTCCATGCCTTACAAATATTATGACATGTTCAACTGTTCATATTATTTTTATAGTTAACTGTGCTATAGACATACACATACGCTGTTTATTTTAAATTAGTACAGCAAAACGGGATAAACATTACTTAAGGCTCCAAAACGTTTCGAAAATCTCTTAGAACTATGCGTATTTCTGACACTCCCGTCAGGCGATGAATGGAATTGTGTAAAATTGCGCGTGCTGACTGAAAGGCCATGAAGATCACTATGGTGGCAAAAAATCTAATCAACGTAATTTGTTTGAAGCAACCCTATTTTCTAAAAGTTGATGCTGTGTCAAGAATCACCGTATGCTCTACTGCACAGCTGGTTTCTTGGTTCTACAAACCAGCGAAGGCTAGCGGCTGCAGTTATTGCAGTTTGCTTCAAGCGGAAGAAGTGGACACTTCCTCATCCGTTAGTAAAAAATGGAACTTTTGTAATAAATTTACACAAAGTAAGATTCCATAATGTTTGTTACTGCATACGCGTGGATTATCCAGAGCGTAATTTTCGGTCGATATGGAACGAAAGAGAGACGCACGATTCGTAACAAACCGAGTCTTGTTACAAACGAAACACGTAATAAATGGCGACCAGTGGAAGGAAGCTCATGAGGTGACAAAGACTCGTATTTTTGACAGGATTTATAGGAAAATGTTTTCCCCGGCCGTCGTCGCGAGTGTTTTTAAGGGACACTAACCACGCTGTGCAAATCAACTGCATTCTCTTGATTAAGAGACAGTACCTTGCCTCTGAAGTGGGAAATACATTCTTAGGCTACGTGACAATGAGTCCCGTTCAACGGATGGTCTTCAGATGGTCAGTAGATATGCTCGAGACAGAAAAATTTTGAACTTAGCTTTATCTACCACAAAACCCTACTCGGAAGCAAATAATCTCAGACACAAGTTCCGTTACTCATCTGACGTCAAGACGCGAACCACGCAGGTTCTAGCAGTGTAGGTAGGGTCTAATTGTCGCAACGTGGGAATTTTATGCTTTTGGTTCTTTTGCTTCCTTACTGTCATTCTGTCTGTAGATTTGCTGTACTACACTGTCCGCGTCGCTGGGGTCCGAAAGGCCTCTGGAAGGAAAAGGTGTATTCTACCGTGTTCCACGTACACTTCATACCCCACCATCACACCGTGACAGGTGAATATTACAAACCCCTGACCTTTCACCACACAGTAAATTGT
>Ga0131853_10022658_pt1 | contig 11360 bp, 10 predicted proteins | sample TergutLab28metaG_FD_92764 | JGI IMG/M metagenome (GOLD analysis project Ga0131853, IMG submission 92764) | Labiotermes labralis P1 segment gut microbial communities from Petit-Saut dam, French Guiana - Lab288 P1 (version 2) (version 2) | ecosystem: Host-associated > Arthropoda: Insects >...
CGCGAGGTCTCTACTTATGGGGGACAATACACCACACAAAATGTCCCTTGTGTGTTGGGTGGGACTCCAACGCGAGGTCTCTACTTATGGGGGACAATACACCACACAAAATGTCCCTTGTGTATTGGGTGGGACTCCAACGCAAGGTCTCTACTTATGGAGGGCAATACAGCACACAAAATGTCCCTTGTGTGTTGGGTGGGACTCCAACGCGAGGTCTCTACTTGTAGACGAAAACACAACACAAAAAGATACACGGCATCCACAAGTATTGAAATTCTCCATTCACTACATAAATAACAAAAAATTATTGATTTCAACTCCAAGAATAGAACAAAACTGGTGATGTCATGTAGATTCGTCATGACAGTATTACGATGTATTCGTTGCTGAGAGTTGAGTGCAGAATAGTGACATAAAACGCCCGTCATTTTTGCAGTATTATGCTAAGTGCTGAATGTCGAAGACGGAATCCGCACAACTCAAAAAACTGTTATCATTAAGCCGTTCGATAGACTGCACAAAGCACGTTACAACTGAGCTTCCTTTTCTGCAAAAGCTACTGTAAATCTGTTACATATATATATAACAGAATCTACATTTGAGGTAACTATTATCAAAACTGAACATTAGAAATAAAACAAAAATGAATGAAAATATACAAACTGTATTAAAGACCGTTCTTGCCCGAAAAGTGGTTACGTCGTATGACCCAATTTAAATGCCATCCAACTGATCAAACAAAATATCACACAAAAATTAGCTCGTTATTCCAACTACGCTAAGGACATTACTAGAGACTTGACATATTTTATGTCTACTTCATGAAACAAAAGATCAACAAAACGGCAGGTAATTTCCGATCGTAAAATAATTTCAAAAGTGTCAAGTTTTCAAGCTTTGAGTGGAAACGTTCTTGACTTGATCAAAACTTTTACTTTAAACGCCATAGCATCAGTCACTGCCACAAGTTCTATTCGTGACTGCTTACTCAATACACGACTGCAGACATCCACATGTTGATTGCACCCCATTTTGTGATGACAAGGTACTCACTCAAAATGGCGGACACTGATCCAAGTTTCATACGCCTAATGACTGACAGGTCTAACTGGAAGTAAGTACCTAAATAAATTAAAGCATTTTGTAACTATATAAACCAAACTTTGCAATGTATTCAACCCCATGTGTCACAAATAACAAAGGCTGAACTACAAGGCGTCTTCGTACAGTAATACCCATTAAGGCACATATTGGGTAAATCTTTAGAAACAGAAACCTTAGACGAAGTAGGTTTTGCATATCGCATATTGATACGCAGATGATAATCATACTTAGCTATTTATTGAATATTTATCATGTTATCGGCTACCCTGAGTGGATTTTCCGTAGCTTTCTTGAGTTCAACCAAGCAGTTAGTATCTTTAACAACGCCATCAATACCTCCTCTGTCGTGAATTATTCACCATTCATGACAACGTTCTCATATCATTCACAGATACATAACCTACATTCTTTTAAAAATCAATAGTTAATCAGAATTTTAACATACATCTGAAGTTCTAAAGCAGTTTATGTTAGTGTGCTTAAAATTTATTCTCTATTCGCCTTCTGATTAAATATAATGGGATAAGAAAAGCAGTACATTGGAATTACTATGACTGGAAATTAATCGCGACTTTAACCCAATGTATAAATTAGATTTCACAATGATCTTAATCTCTAATTATTTCTGCAACAAAGTAATTAATCTACAAACGAGACAAAATGTAAAAATAATGAGCCTGCCACAATAAATGCTGGCAGAAAAGAAATCACATGTTATAAAATAAATATTCGTAAGAGAAAACCTTAATAAAATTCTTCTTTTTGACTTGTGCTACTATAGCATGATAGAGAAGAAAAATATGCAAGAAAGTCCGAAGATGAGTAGGGCCTGATGTTACAACCTGTTATTCCCCCCACCTTCCTTAATAAATGCCACCCAGTGAGTACAGGCATGTTGTTTAAACATAATATGATGCATAAAATTTAAAGGCACTGTTTTCACAGGTATTTATCCCCACACAAGTCAATAATCTCTTGATCTTTTTGGAATTTCACACTCCTAGCTGCGCGTTATTTTGTGGGAAAATAAAATTACTGTGTTGATAGGCAAAACAAAGAACATAAACAAATAAAAAGCTTGGATCGTTGTTTATATTCACATTGAATGAAAATTTTATTCTTTCACTGTGTATCTACTCAGGAAACTTCTATATCTCGGTATTTAAGACCATCACTTAAGCCTACGTACGCATATTTGTTAGAGCTAAACATCGATACTGAAGTTGTCACTAACTCTGACTGTCAGGCCTATGTGTAGTTGAGCAGCGACGTGTGTGATTGTAAAGAAACTGCCTGTTTAAAATCTGTTCATTTTCTTCAGCAATCCTACAACACAGAAAGAATATTTCTCGCGTTAAACACACTTCATATGTGTTATTATATATCGTTCACACGAAGTGGGTGATGTGAAAGTACTAAGTACATATAAGGGGACTTCTGAATTTCTGAATAACTTCGAAACAAATTTGGTATATGCGGTTTAAAAAACTGAAGAAGGAGTTTAACTGCCATGATTTTTTTTTAAATTTGTGACAATGGCTTATATATTATACCAACATCATGTATCACACCAGCAACTGCCTGAGAGACAATCGACATGCACACCACTTGGTAAATTCGTTCTATTCCACTCTTCCGGTAAGTGAGTGTCATTAAATTCCTGTCTTACTTTATTTTTACTTTAAAATATCAGTAGTGGAGCAGAAAAATTTACCCTGAAGATGGAAGTATCAAGTTCACTCAAAGCCTGTTTACCAAATTACCTACCGCCTCGTCACAGAAAACAGTAAATATTATAACTTTTGTTGTCGTCCAATACCACCACATGTCCTTGTGGACTTCGTGGTCCTTCCTCCTGGGCGTGGCAGGAGTGTAACCGACTTCTGAGGTTGGGACACCCATGAGGCGCAGTTACGTTGTCCCGATGATGTGGTGACATAGGAGGATGTAATGCCAGGAGGGCCCTTAAACCTAAATTCTACCAACCTACCCAGACCATGGTCACAGCGGGAATCCTCCCCTTCAGGGAAAATTCCCACGGTAGAGTCGGGAATCGAACCCGGGACCTCATGATTAGTAGTCAGAGACTGTGACCACTAGACCACGAGGCTGGTCACGTTATAACCTAAACCCCAAATATTGTGTTGTTCCTGCTCTTTCAACTGAATTAGCAAATGATTCAGCATGAGAGTGAATGACGCCAAAAACGAAGGCTGGTCTCGAACTAAACACAACCTGCAGCAAGTCAAGAGCCACACAAGCTCAGATACCTCGAGGGGTCGAAATCATAGCACGGCCTATGCTCGTTAATCCCCTTCTACACGTGACTCTCATTCATAAAGTACAGCTAGTCACACTGCAAATTCAACCTCGTAGCGAAAAACGCAATCAGTGTTCCGAAGCTCCTTCCTTAACAAGGTAATTACGGAGTAACTTTCACAAAAAACAGCCAACTAGATGCAACAATAATAATTTTATTAATAATCTCAATCAGCTCAACATGTTTCGGGGGATAATTTTGCCCATCCTCAGGGGCACTAGACTGTGTCCTGGTCACCAGCAGGCAGCATCGTCGGTGCTTTATACCACAAGCTGTAAACATAGTCTAGTGCTCCTGAGGATGGTCGAAATTATCGCCCGAAATATGTTGAGCTGATTGAAATTATTAATAAAATTATTATTGTTGCATCTATTTGATGTTTATATTATTGTATCAATGATGCACGGTTAAACAAACATCTAATTATCACACGTTTAACTTAATATTTATGACACTGTGTAGCCTACTAAGTGATTACCGAATATAAGAAAAACATAGGCCTACTTCTCCTATGTATAGAGTATAAACCCGCGAGGATGGAGGCAGTGTGTTCCCCCGAAACTTCGACAAAAATAGGGCCCAGTAATTGGCGACTATTCAACGTATGATATATCGCAAACGTGTGACTGGTTAAAGGAGAGCCTGGAGAATTCAGTATGAAACATAAAAACGTGTTAATGAAAGCCCCCAAAAGCTGTCTGTCAGACAGCAATAAATAGACCGAAGTGTTGGATTATTTTCCACTTCCGGACTACAGTTCACATCTCTCACAGCTTGTTGGATTTATTTAATTTCTTCTACTACAAAAAAAAAATTCAAATCCGTACCGAAACCTGAATAAAATAACAACACTCACGTATCACACCAAAAAAAGGCGTCTAATAATTCCTCACGCCTCTAGTCTTTAGCATACGGAGTTTAAATGAGAGGTTTTCACTTTCCGCGCTGGGTTTTTAATATTCTTAATGGGATGTACATACTTGTGTTCAGAGCTGTACTCCAACTGCTATGGGAACTTGAAACCAGCAATTACCCTGTCGCCTGTAGCTATGCAGCACGCTTCGCTATGTCCGGTTACACCAACTACCATTACTTCGAAGCACGATTTCTTTTGCCGAGAATGGTAGCTCACGCTAACGCTAAGCGTGTCTGGTTCTCATTCACAGCGATCACAGAGCGATGTTTCGTATTTTGTCGTCGCAAGTAAACAGTGGTATGACACTACAAAAACCTACACCTAACACGTCACAGAGGTATATGGAGGTGACAGGTAAAGTTGTCCCTGTAACGGGTCATGACTGCCCCGAGGGGGAACAGAGGTATAGATCTACTTATTCTTAATCTCGACGCTAGGAGGGGTGGATGGTTAACGCCACGAACCGGCCGATTTACTTCTGGGAAAGGGAGCCGGTATCCACTGAATAGGAGCTGGGTGAGCACCAGGTCCGCACTGGACGGGTACGGAAAAACTCGTTCCTACAGGGGTACAACCCCCGGATCTTCCAGCCCGTAGCGAGTCGCTATACAGACTACGATAACCCGGCAAACATATGGAGGTGTGGAAGCATAGCTCTTACTGTTCTTAACCTCGACGCCAGATGAAGGTAATTAATTCGTACCGCACCCTTCCACAGATCAACTTAATTTCAAACACACTGTAACCAATAAAACGGCAGGACAGAGAGTAGATCGAGAATATGGTGAAAGGAAGATAAACAGACAAAAGAATACCTCCTTCTGCGGGCGCTGCAAATTCGTTATCGCTTGCTTTCACGACTGCCAACCACTCGACCCAAACACTCGACTGCCAACCACTCGACCCAACCACTCGACCCAACCACTCGACGGCCAACCAATGGACCCAACCACTCGACCCAAACATTCGACTGCCAACCACTCGACCCAACCACTCGACCCAAACATTCGACTGCCAACCACTCGACCCAAACATTCGACTGCCAACCACTCGACGGCCAACCACTAGACCCACCACACATTCACATACCAATTTCATCGTCATTAGGCCTAGGCTATCCAAACTGTCACTTCTGTTCAAGGTTTCTGACAAACATTTTCTAAGTATTTCCCATCTTTATTATTCATAACAAATGTTCCGTCCGTATACTATTATCCCCCTAATGTTATCATCCTAAAAATATTTGGCGTTAATGCAAATTATGAAGCTCTTTACAAAGCATCTTGGAAATTAAAACCCACAACCTTACTGCAACCAGTAGGCAACCCTAACTGTTTGTAATTTGTCTTCTAAAGGGTTCGGCTCTTTTAGTTTTATCATAAAGGGGTCTCTATTAATTGCAAAGAGAAGTAAATAAAGATAAAATACTACATACATATATATATATATATATATAAAACAATTATGCTTGCGTAAATGTAAAATACAGTAGAGTTTCGATTTACGAAGGTTCGTTTTACGACGATTCACTTTTACAACCTTTGTCAAGTCGGACCGAGCACTCCCGACTTGTGGTGTACCACTGTCGCAAATCAAGCGTCCGTTCTCCACTTAGTGTGCTCCTAGCTCTTTTCCGGTGTGCACGTGTTTCTTCTTATTCTGTTTTAAGTTGATTGTGATTTTTCCACCCATGACGTCCATCAAAAAGACAGAAAATAAGAAAAAATCAAAACAGTTGACGTTACATTCTTTCTTGATGTCTTCTGAATCACGGACTGGGCCTTCTTCAACAAAATAAAAACTGATTTGATTGATATTTTATTAAATTATCTGTGCAATTTTCTGTACACCTAATTCATTCAATTAAAAGTGTATGTCATAATGTAAAGAAATGTTGTAAATTATAAAATTATTTGACTAATTTGTTTGACCCATGTACTTATCTCAATTCATACCCTTAAATAGTACTCGTTTTACGACGATTCGATTTAAACCAAATATTCTAGAACGTAACCCCGTCGTAAAATGAGACCCCACTGTATCTAGAAAATAAGAAGCAGAAACATACAAGGCTAAAACTATATAAGTTATGATGGAAAGTAGTTGCTTAAAATGTCTATATCTGTAAGTCCCAAAATTAAAGTCAGCCCACTCTCATTAACAGTTATATAGAGCAATGTATACATTTTCACGCGTTGATTAAGGAATGTTCTCCAGAACCCTGCTTGATGGAGTTGTCCTAGGTCTACAAACTCGCAACATCCTCAGGATATGCGACATTTGAGGAACCCACTGTAACGAAATTGAAGGCATGAAACCGTACAGACTGGTAGCTACGAACGTTCCTGTTAAAGCCATTGCCTGTGGCTCCTACCATGCAGACGGAGGCAGCGTCTTTCTCTGAGACGTTGCTAATTCGCTAACAAACTGCACGGTGTCTCATGCCAGAAGACTGTTACCATTATATTTATCTCGTACCAAGTTTCATACTCAAAAAACACACCAATTAAGATTGCACTTATGTGTGTTTCCATCTTTACAATATTCAGACAGGATACAGGAATCCACGCCTGAGAGTTTCTTCTCAAATAAAGAAAAAATAAAGACACCAAATTCGAAAATAATGTTCTTGCTTTGTTTTGTTTCTTCTCTCTACGTCTTTACTTGTATATTTACTTCCTACTTTCTTTTTTTTCCTTCGTTTTTCATTTTCCTTTCCTCATTTATCTCTTTCGGTATTCCGCACCCGCCCAGACCAGCCCTGGAAACAACCCAGCCTCCTATACAATGGGTTTCGGGTTATTCTCGGAGGTAAAGCGGCCGGGTCTTAGCGTTAGCCACGCAATCCCATCTAGCTCCCAGGTTAAAGAAAAAGTAGAGCTACACTTCTATTCCCCGTCTGTGCCTTCGTGGCCTGTTCAATGGTCAACATTACATTTACCTTCAAGCCAGTAAGCAGCATCAAGTTATATGTGACTGTAATATAGTCACGACTGTTAGCCGGCTTGGCTTTCGTCTTCCATTCATAGCAAGCGGAGATGTCCAATACAAGAGAGTTCACTTACACCGGTCAGCTCTTCTGAATGAAGCTGCAGGAGGCCACAAGAGTGACCAGTTCGGATTCTTTCTTGTGTCTACATTTGTGAGTTCGGCTACTACATTTTTACATCCTCAGAAGAGGCTTCGCTTTCCTTTTACCGAATTTAAAGAAAGATCCACCTCTCCACTCTTGACATGTTTACCCAAGCAACTACTTGCGGTAACTCGGGAGCAGTGTACTTAGTTCTGTACACTTTGACATCGTCCGTCAAGCCGTCTTATCCCAGCTCAAGATTCAGTCACTTACTACGCTCACTGGTGTACGGCTACCATACTGCATCTATGACAGCAAAGTGTCGATTGGTTAAAATTCCACCTCTGATAATATCTTCCGTAAAAATCAGTCGTTTAACTGACTATGTTAATATGAAATACAGAGCACCACAGAACATTTCACGGTCGTACTCAGTCACACTAGCATTAATTTCAACAGCATGGTTTGTGTACTCTTGTGTGAAAAGTTTTCCACACACACACAAAAATAGTTTATCTATTAAGTTATGCCAATAAAATGTGATAAGTAAAGCGATCCTGGATGGTTCAGAAAATACTAAGATGACATATTTTCCTCTGCTATACAGTATTCCTACGTCGCTAAACTTGGACGTGTTCTGGTTTTGTCGACGAGTCACCTGAACAACACACACTCCCTCACATCCTGAAGACTGCGTGATCGAATAACGGACCAGATATCCCATATACTGACTTTACTGTACGGTATAGTCTTATATCTTATACACTCACTTTAATATTTGGTGCAGGTCTATTTATTATACACCGACTGTACTGTGCGGTATGGGTTTGTATATTATATATTGACTCTACTATGCGGTATGTGTTTGTATACAATATACTGACTGTACTGTTCGTTATGGGTTTGTATATTATATACTGACGGCTATTTAGCCTAGGCTTATTTTTTATATTCTACCTTTATTACTTGATATAGACTTATATCTCAGACATCCACTTTACAATTTGGTATAGACCTACACTATGTCTCATATATTGACTTCAGTATTTGGTACGGGTTTAAGGTATATTGCGTACTGACTTGACTCTCCATACAGGCATATTTCTTATATATAGACTTTACTATGTGGCAAAGGCTTTTATCTTATATACTGACGCGACTAATAACGACAGGCCTGTTTCTTCACGCCAGGCACACTAACGGACAATAATCGGGGCGCCCACGAACCCCGCTCGGCCACCGCATATTCCGCTACATGAGGTAACTGCAAGATTGCATCTGCCATAGTGCCAAACCTCTATGGTCCAATTTCCAGTAGTTGGCACACCTGCTTCATATTTAGAGATAGCCTGGCCTGTTCTTAGCCCTGGGGCTGGATATCTTGACTGAAGATGTTCGTGGTGACATTTCAGGTTCTCTCGGCGGTCACTCTGAGCATTACTGTTTCTGTACTGTGAAAGAGACCACACTGCGCGCCACGTCTCACAATATTAGTCTTCAAACATATTTGTGGTTTTCCTCAGTCTCTCGGGCCACATAGCTACTAACTGTAACCTTTTTAATCTTTCTCCCTCCTACTTAAATTCCTTGCCCCGCTATTCCTCCATCCCCAATCTCCTAACAGCGCACACATTCTAAAATCTCTTCAGATAGGCACTGTGACTTATCACACAGGGAATAAACTACCGCGGGATATCACAGACACGGCTGATGAACACATACATGCAGCAAGAACGCCCAAGACCCAGCAGACACCATCATAAGCAGTTTACTTTAGTAGCGATATCAGAAATCATGATTTAAGAACTGGCTCCATAATACAATATTTGCTCTTATACGTTCTCTCATTGGAACCCAGGACTTTAGCTATAACTTATACACCTAGTGAAGTAATAAAGATGTCTCAGTGAGAAGGGTGAATCATTGGTTCGGTCAGAGATAACATTTACTGCGCCGTTTTAACATTCATTCACCACGCCAATTCCTTCAACTTTGTTAATATCGTATTTTTAATAAGCATAACCGGGTTCGAGACCGAAGCATTCTCTGTAAATAATGCAGTCCCTCTGCAGCAATTTCCTCTGCCATTCATTCTACAGCTGTGCATCTAATTCAAAAAAATTACGTTTATTTAAATTTTAGATTTGAAACACCAATTTATATTCAACTGCTTCCTTTTCTTGCAGTTCGCGAAACATCAAGTTGAGTATTACTGGGATGTTTAAGACAAGATATGATGTAACATCCAAACAGAACTTTAAGATTACCCACGTATATCAGAGCAACAACGACACAGGACGTCACTATAATAACTATTCTAAAAGTTTCGATCTGAAATTGACGTTTGCTGATTTATTTACCCCAAAATAAAAGGTCGTGAAAGGATAACCTGATAACCTGAAGTCCTCAGCATCAGACTGGTTTTTTTGTGTGTGAAATTGGGGGGTTTGTTACTGTCAAGCGCCCTACCTTGATCGAAAAAAAAACTTGGCTTGATGAAAACTGTCAACCCTCGCTGACTCCAGTACACTTACGCTAAGATCACAGCCATTTCTTATTATTAATTACGTTTCATCACCACTTTTCCATCAACATATCAAAATACGGCCAAATATTTGCGAATTCCATGCTCTAGCTGAAGCGACAATGTATTTCTTTCTGATCTTACTGCAGTACAAAAGGAAAAGACGTCACTGTACATGCCATGAAGGCATATGTGCGACAGAATGCATAACTTCATGCCCCAGCATCTGTATACACACTCTGGAGGTTTTTTTTGGGGGGGGGGGGTAAAGTAAATATAAAATGTATCCCTATCCGGGCCTGTACAGACCCTTAGGGCAGGAGGTTGAGGCTGCCAGAATTTCTAGAAAATTGGCACATAAAGGTGATAGGTTTGTCAGCCGTACGCACCGGCCGCCTTTACCCCCTCAGGAGAAGACCCAGGCACTCATTTCTGTTAGACGCAGAGACGACTCCAAAGCCATAGTAAACGAAAAATTCCAATGAATCGAACCCGCGACATTCCGGCTTGTAGCGCAGTACCGCAAACAGTTGCGCCACCGCGTGCCCTGAACGTAGGCCGGCGAGAATAGAACCACGATCTCTCATTGGTCCAGCCCGTAGCGCAGTCACTATTTTGACTACGTTATCCTGGCAAGATCTGTAGGTAATGTTTTAATAAGCACACAAAATGCTCCCGAACCAGATCACTTCCACCAACAGCCCGGCATTAAGTTACTACACCATATGTGGATCATTCTTAATGAACGGAAAATACGATATCTAAAGCTAACGAACCAATTCCTTGTTCTATTTCTCCGTCTAGGACAATCGCACTGTCATGAGAACAATCTTACTGTGACGACTGCGAGAGGTAGTGATGGTCAGGTGAAGCGTTCAGTCTAGAAAACGTCACTTTCTGAAGTCACTTTTCGTGACTGAGTCACAGACTATTTGAGCACATTCTAACAAACGCACATGAAATGTTTTTCCATATTAGGTGTGAGTATAATCACGAAATGTTGGCTGCAAGGGATTATGAAGTTTGGGCAAGTGGAAGGCCCACTGCAGTTTTGCCGATATTCGTCCACAGTACTGAGGAAAGCTAATTAAGTAACTCTATGGAGAAGCGGCTTTCTTCAGAGCTGACAGCTCACTCAATTATTATACCAACCACTGCGCATGCACAAATTTATAAAATTTACACATTAAAACATTAAAAACGCTCCGACATGTTTCGGTCCTAGGACCATCATCAGGGAGCTATATCGTCCTTGCTAAAGTTACACTATTAAAAGTCACATTACTTTCACTACTCCAGTGAAATTAATATGACTTTTAATAGTGTAACTTTAGCAAGGACGATATAGCTCCCTGATGATGGTCCTAGGACCGAAACATGTCGGAGCGTTTTTAATGTTTTAATGTGTAAATTTTATAAA
>Ga0131853_10022659_pt1:0-10000 | contig 11359 bp, 10 predicted proteins | sample TergutLab28metaG_FD_92764 | JGI IMG/M metagenome (GOLD analysis project Ga0131853, IMG submission 92764) | Labiotermes labralis P1 segment gut microbial communities from Petit-Saut dam, French Guiana - Lab288 P1 (version 2) (version 2) | ecosystem: Host-associated > Arthropoda: Insects...
ATAGCAAGCATTTCCTGACCTCAGTCTACTCTTTATTTCTTCCGGAATAGAATTTTGGATTGTTAAAGTTGTTCCCAAATATTTAAACTCTTCCACCCTCTCGAAGGTACTATTATCAATCCTGACACTGTGATTTTGTTCTGCATTCTGATCTCGAGACATGACCATATACTTAGTTTTATCAGCACTTACTTCCAGTCCATACTACTTAAGAGAAACTAATTTTACAGATACACATCTATGAAGTTCCTGACTCGCTGAGTTTATCACACCTGGAAAAACTTTAAATTTTATGTATGTATACATATAGATACAGAAACGCGATTTAGACCTTCAATTATTAAGGAAGTTTACTAATTGTCTGAGAAGACGACGCGCCCTTAGGCTGTCTGGCTATTGTCCGAACACCTTCGCCGCAAAGACAGAGAGCTGCCCTAACAAAACATCAAGAATCTGGGGCATCTTACTATAAGAAAGCTCCAGCTTTCACCGACATTGACAACATGACCAGGAAATCAAAAGACCGATCACACGTAACGTCCCCAAGTGACAGTCGGAAACTGTACATTGAACAATCCAAGGACACCGTCCAAGTCAGTATCAATGGAAACCACCATAAAATCTTATTGTATCCACAGGAAAAGTAAGCCTTGGAGGAATACAGCATTATCCTCATCAAACTAACCTGCTTAGAAAGACTAAAATTCTGGCCAAAAAAATCTAGGCAGTTGACTGGACCGGCTGACTTGGAAAGAGATGGAGAGGGAGCAGCGAGCAACAACTTGGACAGGTAGAAGTGTTGTCCTCGTGCAAGTGGTGCATCACATCCATTCGACGAAAAACTGAAAGATATTTTCATGGATGTTACACTGTGTTGATTCGGAATTTGTATTTGTCTGATGAAACGAATTCATAAGGACACAAGAAAACAAGATGTCGATACATTTCACAGCTAAGATAATACCTTATATTTTTAGGTGCGAGTACCTGCGCATCGCAAGTGCCTGTTGCATAGGTATCTCTTTTTCCAGAATAAATGTCACTATGTGAATATCTCATCACAAACACAATAAGCAAAACGTAACTGCTGTAAAGTAATAAATTACACGTGAACTGTGGACTGCAAAAAATATTGTTTCAGAGGAACCACAACAGACGATACACGTCCGTCTGAAATTAAAAAATTAAACTCTCTACCCATGACGGCTAAGAAAGAGTAGAAAAAGAGGAAGAGAGATCGTAATAATAGAAAGAACTCTCACGGGAGTCGGTAATGACAGGGGTATTATTGGCTTATCAGTCGGCCTGAAGGCAACCTTCCTCTCCTTCAGGAGACTTAAGGAAAATTAGATTAATTTCGTGCGCTCGTGTTCCTCATCTAGCCGGGCCGTGCGGTACAAGTAATTACGATTCTGTACAATTCCATAAAACTTCGTTATAATTGCCCAACCTACGTGCAACAGTGGATGTAAAACATTAGTTTATATACAAATATGTATGTTGTGTTATACAGGATGTTTATGAGCTGTGAACATTACTCTCGTATATGATTTCCTACGTTTTCGTGATCATAAGCGTTCCTATCAACATGGATTTTATTTATGAGGTTATGTATGTTTTTTTATTTGCCCTAAACTGACTCTTGGGAACGGCACGTCACACCTCATGGTTTTGTTATACACTACGGGACTTTGAACAAACACACTGACACGCGAGTGTCTTAAGCTCATTATAGACTCAACTTTAACAGTTCCTCGAAGGCTATTCTTAACCGAAAGAACGAGTTGTCTTGCGGCTGAGGGTGAGATTTGCGAAAAATTATTTAAGCGTAAGTCAGCGTAAATTGAAGGGAATTTCATGAAGTTCAGTTGCATTTAGACTTTAAATTTATAATGTAATGTGTATATTTGTTGTTTTGTTTCGTATCTTTTCAATAATCTTTACCTTATATTCTAAGTTTCAAGAGGCCATAATTACTTAACCATTCAAAATCGGACACATATTGTATTTATACGAATTTTTTTATCACTGAGACCTAGAAAATCACTTCATACAATTATGTCCACAACTCATGAAACACCCAGTACACATACACCTACGGGTGTGAAACTATTATATTGTCTTTCTGTGGGTAAATTCATAATCTCTTACATAAATATTTTCACTTTTATAAACATATTTATTCTATTTTTTAAAACTTGTTTCTCACAATTTTCCATATTTTATGGGTCCTACTAGTTTTACCAATAAATAAAAACTGTTATTGCATACAAAAATTGTTACAAATCTAATCATAATATGGATATCACATCGCATAAATGGAGAAGTAAATTTTACTTCAACACATCTCTCTACATACACTTCACAGTGTGAGAGGGTGGAAGATTTTAAATATTTGGGAACAACTTTAACAAATCAAAATTCTATTGCGGAAGAAATTAAGAGCAGATTGAGGTCAGGAAATGCTTGCTATCATTCGGTACAGAATCTTTTGTCTTCTAGATTGTTATCCAAAAATTTAAAGATCAAGATATATATAATTATAATTTTGCCTGTTGTTTTGTATGGGTGTGAAACTTGGTCGCTGACAATGCGGGAGGAAAGGAAGCCGAGGGTGTTTGAGAACATGGTGTTGAGGAGAATATTTGGACCGAGGAGGGAAAAGATAACGGGGGAATGGAGGAGATTGCATAACGAGGAGCTGAATGATTTGTACTCCTCATCCAATATTGTGCGGGTGATAAAATCGAGAATAATGAGATGGGCTGGGCATGTGGCGCGTATGTGTGAGGAGAGAGAGGTGTATAGGGTCTTGGTGGGGAAACCGGAGGGAAGAAGACCACTGGGGAGACCTAGGCGTAGGTGGGTGGATAATATTATGATGGATCTCCAGGAGGTGGGATGTGGGTATATGGACTGGATTGGGCTGGGCCAGGATGGGGACAAGTGGTGGACGCTTGTGAGGGCGGTAATGAACCTTCGGTTTCCCTGAAATGCGGGGAATTTCTTGACTAGCTGCAAACCAGTTAGCTTCTTAAGAAGGACTCTGCACCATGGAGTGAGGAAGTAAGTAAGTAATATCCTATGTGCGTCCCACATTATGAAATATTTGTTATGCTCTGCAGAGACAATTTTGAAACCAAATGTAGTACCCTATGTATTATTTAAACTGTAAAGGCAATAAGATACTTTCGTCATATTTTATAGGTAGGAACTATTAATATTCAATTAATATTAGTTAACAAAATTATGCTATTACTTTCCATCCCAAATTCAGTCTCCGATGGATTTAAACTGAAAACCATATATAAAATAATTTTACTTTACAACATTCGAAAGTTTGTTCATATCAGCTATGATCTAAAATAAAATTTTCAATGAAAATATCAGTGTATAAGTCCAGAACAAGCTTTTAATTTTATTTTTCATAAAATATTAACGAAAACGTGTAAATGAATGGGCAGACGGATAAAATATGGTCTTCGCCCATTCATCGTAAGGATTTTCTGCGAAGAGGTAAAAACGTTCACCCAAAAGTTTCTACGAATTTAAAGACTGTGTTTTCAAAAGGGAAGAAATTGCGTCTTATTTCAAAACCAAACTACGGAGTGAAGAAACAACTATTATCTTATCCGGAAACAGCTTATTGAATATATGCAATTCAGCATGACGCGAAATTCAGCTTCTACAACCGCCAGTTTCTGAGAAAGACAACTGGAGTCAGACAACTTGTCGTCTAATTACTCATTTGTGGCTTATTTTTATGACTCCAGTAACTCAGCGCATACCCGTCTTATACTATAGTGCCTAATGACAGGTGAATGAGAACCAACCAGTGAAAAGTAGAAGAAGGAAGAGTGACAAGGTCACCATAAAGTTAAATGAAGCGCTGCTTCACGACAGATACTTCATAATATTTACAATGAAAACTGTTAGATGTCTATTTACAAACTACACGGTGACACGTCACATGACAATCATCGTCGAGAGAGCCTCACATATGTCATCGCCCTTATTAGTTTAAAGTTTCATTCTTTGAATATTTCAACCGCTAAATCAAATGCGGTCGTCAACTATGGATTAAATCATGTAACAGAATTTAAATATCCATTGTAATAAGGAGAAGTTAATCGATTAATTATCAGTGATAAATATATGAAATATCTGTATCAAATCACATGGCGTACTAGGAGCTTTTCAATCTAATGATAAAGCTTCTTTCTGGTAACAGATACAAATAGCTGCCCTTTTTACACAAGCTCTTCAACTAGCAAAATCAGTCAAGCTTATAGGTGAAATAAGGAACTACACAAACATGCACCGTTTTTAATTAAAAATGTTTTTTTAAGCAAAAGGAGTAAATAAGTTGAAAAAGGTGAAAATAGACAAGAAATTTTTATTAAAACAGTCATGGAAGCCGCATACAACTGAAGTTTAATAAAATTCCAGGATATTTCGTTTTAAGAATTTCTTCTCTGTTATTAATAGCGAAATGTTTAACTACTCGAAAATAACAGAAATGTAAGGGCAGGACTAAAGGGAAGGCGATAACGAATAAAATTACTATTCACGAATTTCCTTAATTAATTCTAGAGAATATTTCCCCGTTCTTATTTTTCGTTAATTAGGGACTATTTCACTACCTAACACTGTATAAGGTCGAAAACTGGGTAATTAATAAATAATTAATTACAGAAAAATGTGAATGGAGACGGTTGTTGCATAATCTGACGTACTGTAAGAGAACCGCCCTGAATATTATAAATAAAACCACGACAGAACCCAGTTATGATAGCCACTGATCGGGCAGGGACTGGAGAAGAGTAATATTAACAGACATAATAAGATTATTCTGAACCATAGCCGACGGAAGTAATTTGACGACAATATAATTCCCCCATTAAGTCTGACACTAAAAAGTGAGAAAAACTAAATGAAAATAGTGATTGTGGATTAAAAATTTTCACAACCTTCAGCCATCTGTGGTGTAAAGCCGTTTAGCTGTTTCGGAACGTCGAAACCTATCTATTACCCTACACTACATCAAAGTAGATGTCTGCAATTTTTACAGTAATAATCGGTTCAGGTCATATTTATTACGAATAAATACGATACAATTAATATGGACACTTATCTTTACAACAATACAAAGTATAAGTATCGCGCCACTCGTTCTTAACCTCCAGACTACATGAAAATGAGTAGCCAGCTTCACTTCCTGCCCCCTTTACCCACGGAACATAACCTGCGATTCCCATTGTGAAAAAGGCCGGCTGGGCAGCAGAGCCGGCCTGGACGTTGTGGTGTAAAGCAAAGAATGTGACTTCTATCGGGAGTCGACTATAAGGGGAAAGTCTGTTCTGAAAAAAAAAGTATTTGCGTTCGTTGATGTTGGCATCCGCTGCTGTTTCCACCTTTGACCTTCCCTACGTTCCACGGAACAATTTATTCTACACAGAGGGACCTTCCACTAGTATCAAGTCTGTATATTTGTATACTTTTACAAATTGAAGGGCGAACATGCTAATTTGCACGATACTGACAAGGGCTTAAAACTGGTTTTTGTAAAGCCATTTCACCTTGGCACTAGTTCATTTCCAACAACAGACAAAATGACTTATGCAGTTGCCAACAAGTCATTTCGATATTCAGGCTTCGCCGCCGTATAAATGAGGGTTTCGCTCTTCTGGGTTGTTAGGCGGCGAGTGTTGAAACCAGAATACCAACATTCGCTGCTTAACAACCTAGAAGAACCAAGACCTCAGAATCATCATTTATACTTGGGTCCTTATTTATTCGGAATAGTTCAGCCAGGAGTGCGCCCAGAATATTGAGTGGGCGTCTTGGGGCTCGGTGGAGCCCCCCAGCCTCTAATCCAGTAAACACCATGGGCTATTCTTGGGGGACAAAGCAGCCGACCACTGAAGAGTCACTTCCATCCATCGCAGAGTTTAAGAACAAGTGCAACTATAACTTCAATCCTCTTAAGTCTTTATGTTCTGACAGCACTATGGACCTGGGATCGACTCAGCCTGGACGTAAAAACAGCCGGTGCCTAGGGCCGACCACCTTATCTACATTAAAATGCTGATTGCTAGAAATTCTTAGACCTCTAAACATTTTGGAGCCCTAAGGGGCTGCCCAGGCCTGTAGAGGGGTAACTTTACTTTTACGTTTTTTGGCGCAGCGATTAATAAACCAAATACTTTTAATGCACATACATGGCCCGACAACTTGCAAGACAATTTCTGTAGACAAAAACATCATACAAATTGGTGATATTTGCTTCGCGTTTTATTTTAACTGATGGAATAAGCGGGCGTGATAAGTGGCATAAACATGTGGTATGAAAAAAAAATATTTAAATTCGAATATGGCGAGTGCGCGAAATTTTGAGTTGCTTGGCAACTTGTACGTTGTAAAAGGTTTGAAGCGCAGAAGTCAGAAAAAAATAGGCATAAGAAACGCGTTTAATTTAAAAAGTCTGGCTAAGCTCCTTTCCAAGAAGAGACGGTTTATTGATTAATAGAAAATTCTGCCTTTTCTTTAAATTGGAAGGACATATGACGCATGTTCAAAAAGAGACTGAACTTTTTAAATAGCGCACCAACCAACATAGACAGCGCGCCGCAACTACTGAGTGCAACTAGCGTCAGGTCTTGAAAATAAACCGCCATTTGTCCCGTTTTGTTATGAGCATTAGTCGTCGAGCTACATCAGCTGAACTGAGCACTTGCACAAGCTGTTCGTCGAATTAGTGACAAAGTGACTATGAAAGAGCTTGAAGAACAACTTGTGTGTGTGTGTGTGTGTGTGTGTGAAATTTTAATGCAAACTTGGTAAAAATTTTGCGGAGAATTTCAATTGCTTAACCAAACATACGGGGTGGGGGGGGACTGTATGAGCCAAACGCAGTGCTATGAGTGTTTTAAGCATTTTAGAGAGGGCAGAATATCAGTCGGTGAAAATTCCAGGCCTGGACGACTTTCCACATCAACAAACGACGACCATGTCGAGAGAGTTCGTGCTGTGATTCGTGGAAATCGTCGTTTAACTGTCCGAGAAGTTTCTGACGAAGTGGACATCAACATAGGATCTTGCCATCAAAATTTACTGAAAAACCTCAGATGCGTCGCGTCAGTGCAAAATTCGTGCCGCGTTTGTTGACTGACAATCAGAAAGAGAACCGTGTTGACATCAGTCAGGAACTGCTTGCCAATGCAAATGGTAATGAAAACTTTCTTAATAACATCATAACAGGAGAAGAGACGTGGGTTTATGGGCATTATGTTGAAACCAAGGTACCGTATTCTCTATTCCTTACGTACATCGATAACAACTGTTGCTGAAGTCAATAGTCAGTCACTGTAACGTAAATAATTATAGGGTCAATGAAGAGTGAATACAAATAATGCAATTGATTTGATGTGGAAAGGAATTCATACATGGGCACAACACGTGACGGAGTCGTCGTCTATCATCAGGGCGAACACAACTGAAATACTGCAATTATAAATGCATTCTGCTGATCTGAGTTCTTCTGTACTCCTCCGTACAGACTATATGAAGGTGAAGGGCGTAACATTCCACAGCACTCAGAATGAATAAAAAATAAAGAGAAGAGAAGGCAAAAGGTTGGACCCAGGTGTTATGTGTCTGCGTATTAACAGTGGAAAGATGGATGGAACTTTATGGAAGCGAGATGGAGTGGGGGGTGGGCAGAATGTACCTCATCTCTCTGCTGGAAACAATCTATCTACTACCTACTTTTTAACAATCGACAGATTTCGCTAAACCAATTTATCACCTAGACTTGCTATTGCATAGTTTAGTGCGCACCCTGCCGGCCTACCGAAACAGCCGGTGGCCAGCTATTCACACGGTCTCTGTAGGCACGGACGTGACTTGGAATGCGTGAATAATAAATGTTGTGCAGCCAGACCATTCCATAGTTATTGATCCGTGAACAAAACTGATTTATGGACAGGTTTCATGGCGTGGGGAGGTGAGGGCTGCACCTCTATTTGTGCGACCACCTGAATTCTGTATACAAGGTTACGGAATTATATAATTAATAGAAATTGATACTCTACCGCCGTGTCGCCTGTTAAGTGTGCTGACATTTCACAATGACCTGTTACCTCCAACGTAAAACAAGAGACGGCCTAGTATCTTCGTGTCGCTGATGTGATTTCGCAAACGTATTCCGCTCAGCATTTAATAGGCATACATAAATGTTCGAATTGCACTTTCAAATCTGATACGTGATGTCGGCATGCGGGGTCAGGCTGCGTTTCCTGTTGAAGCTGTTCTAACGTTTCGGCATGCATCGCGGTCGTCGTCACGGAGGTGAATGAGCCAGGAGGAAGATGTGCTCAACGGTCTTATGGAGCCACACACACACACACACACACACACACAAACACACACACATACACATACATACATACATACATACACACATAATACATACATACGTAAATACACATACATTCGTACATACATACATACACACACATACAAACATACATACTTACATGCACACATACATACGTACATATATACACACATACATACATACATACACATACATTCGTACATACATACATACATACATACACACACATACAAACATACATACTTACATGCACACATACATACGTACATACGTACATACATACACACATTCATACATACATACATACATACTTCAGTCTGAGTGAACTGCACTTATAAACTGGTAAGACAGATTTATTCATACATTTGCACGATGATTACAATGAACTATAAGCTTAATTTTCCAGAAAGTTCAGCGCCATCACTACAACAATAACAAACAACACAAATTTGAAAATGCTGAAGATTTTTTCTACATTACGCAACATACATTAAGTATTTTTGGAGCTTAATTACTTAATTTTTAGCTAAGCTTAAGCGAAGTTACATTCATGATTTGAGAGGTTAAAATTTTATAATATGGGATTAAAATTTTAAAATGCACTATTTCTCCTAAATTTTGCTTCCTAAAATAAGCATAATGCCAATATCTAACGATTGAATGGATCCACTAAAATCAGTACGTTTATTTTGTGCATGAGTTGAATATGAAGTGTTTAAATGCCAACAGACATTCAGTTAAATTAAACCTAAACGAATGTATCTGGGTTAGATGTGTCAGAAATCTTGTTAAACTGAAAATATGACATTAGAATCTGTACCAATAATATGCAGAACCGTAATGTGATGTACGTAAATAACATGTCACGGCAGCAAGCATTCCAAACTTGCGAAGACTACATTGCTTTCGGATACAACACACGCGTGACAATGTAGCAAGAAATGAAAGTGACAAGAGTGTAGAATTTTTAATGGTACCTTCGTAGACTGGATATTATACAGCGGCGGCTGCAGGCAAATTACAAGGACGGAGATAGGAATATGCGTCTGAATTCAGTGCATTCGGTTTGTATATATATATATATATATATATCGTATTTGTAGCTTTTCCTCATACGACCGGCAATTTGAACGTAAATAATTTAGGTACTGATTTGTTGGGAGACCGTGGTGGGACAGTGGTTAAGGTGCTGCACTACAATTCGGAAGGTCGCTGGTTCGATCCCAACTGGTGCTTTGGAATTTTTCATTGACATAAAATCCTTCCGATTGCACTATGGCCCTGGGGTCGACTCAGCCTCTAACAAAAATGAGTACCAGGAGTATTTCCTGGGGGTAAAGTTGGCCGTTGTGTAGGGCTGACAAACTTACCACCATCCTTTGCCGTTGTCATGAAATCTGGGAACCTTAACTTCCTGGAGCCAACTGGGCCACTCCAGGCCTGTAACGGGATTGCTTTACCTTTATTTATTTGTTGAACCTAGCAATAACAACAAAATAAACGCGAAGAAAAGGAACTGAATATATTTTTAAAAATTTTCACTATGAATTTATATCACAATGTATTGAAGTTAGCTATAAAATGTTAAAATAAAATTATCAC
>Ga0131853_10022660_pt1 | contig 11359 bp, 8 predicted proteins | sample TergutLab28metaG_FD_92764 | JGI IMG/M metagenome (GOLD analysis project Ga0131853, IMG submission 92764) | Labiotermes labralis P1 segment gut microbial communities from Petit-Saut dam, French Guiana - Lab288 P1 (version 2) (version 2) | ecosystem: Host-associated > Arthropoda: Insects >...
ACTCCAAGTCGGTGCTCGCCGACCAGCTGGAGGCGGTCGAGCGCGCGTCGCAGAGCCGCGGCCAGGAAGCGCCCGACCTGGCGCTGCTCACCGACGGCCTGCGCGCCGAGCGCGAGCAGGGCATCACCATCGACGTGGCGTACCGCTACTTCGCCACCGCCCGGCGCCGGTTCATCCTCGCCGACACGCCCGGCCATGTGCAGTACACCCGCAACATGGTCACCGGCGCGTCCACCGCCGAGCTGGCCGTGGTGCTGGTCGACGCCCGCAACGGCGTGGTCGAGCAGACCCGCCGGCACGCCGCGGTCGCCGCCCTGCTGCGGGTCCCGCACGTGGTGCTCGCGGTGAACAAGATGGACCTGGTCGACTACGCGGAGCCGGTCTTCGCCGCGATCGCCGAGGAGTTCACCGCCTACGCGGCCTCGCTGGGCGTCCCGGACATCACCGCGATCCCGATCTCCGCGCTGGCCGGGGACAACGTGGTGGAGCCGTCCGCGCACATGGACTGGTACGGCGGCCCGACGGTGCTGGAGCACCTGGAGACGGTGCCGGTCAGCCACGACCTGACGGGCTGCCCGCCGCGGTTCCCCGTGCAGTACGTGATCCGCCCGCAGACCGCCGAGCACCCCGACTACCGCGGCTACGCCGGGCAGATCGCGTCCGGCATGCTGCGGGTGGGCGACCCGGTGACCGTGCTGCCGTCCGGCCGCACCACCACGATCGCGGGCATCGACGCGCTCGGCAGCAGCGTCGACACCGCGTGGGCGCCGCAGTCGGTGACGGTGCTGCTCGCCGACGACCTGGACGTCTCGCGCGGCGACCTGATCGCGCCGACCGCCTCCGCGCCCGAGGTCACCCAGGACATCCGGGCGACCGTGTGCCACCTGCACGAGCGCCCGCTGCGGATCGGCGAGCGGGTGCTGCTCAAGCACGCCACGCGCACCGTCAAGGCGCTGGTGAAGGAGTTGCCGTACCGGATCGACCTGTCGCACGGCCTGGCGCACGAGAACGCGCCGCAGGAGCTGGCGGTCAACGACATCGGCGCGGTGGTGCTGCGCACCGCGGAGCCGCTGCCGGTGGACCCCTACGCCGTGTCGCGGCTGACCGGGTCGTTCCTGCTGATCGACCCGGCGGACGGCACGACGCTGACGGCCGGCATGGCCGGCGAGGCGTTCGCGGCCGACGGTGCCGCGGCAGCCGCCGCGGCGACCGATGACGAGGGATGGGATTTCTGACGGTGTCCCCACCGGCCCAGGAGGCTTTCTCAGGATTCGCGAAGGAGGGCGGGCGCGTCGGCAGCGGCACGCTCGGCTCGGGCACGGGTGGCGTCGCGCGATGTGCGCGCTGACGCCCCGGGCCGCGGTGCACCCCCGGTGCACCCCGGCCACCGCACGTGCGTACCGAGCCGCGGCGCGTCCCGCGCCGCGCCTCTTCCGAAGACCTGACGAACTTCCGGCCGCGCCACCGAGCCCCGCCTCGGCCGCGCGACACGCCGGGCCTGACGAGAGGACACCTCCGTGTCTGCCCAGCCACGTTCCGCGTTCCGCTCCACCACCCGCCGCAGACTGATCGCCGCGGCCGCCACCCTGCCGATCCTCGTCGGCGCGCTGGCCGCCTGCGGCTACGGCTCCGACAAGCCGAAGGACGACCCGGCCGCCGCCCCCGCGGCGAGCAGCGGCGCCAAGAAGCTCTCCGCCGACCAGGTGAAGATCGGCTACTTCCCCAACCTGACGCACGCGACCCCGCTGGTGGGCCTCAAGGAGGGCCTGTTCCAGAAGGAGCTGGGCGCGACGAAGGTGAAGGAGTACACCTTCAACGCCGGGCCGGCCGAGATCGAGGCGCTCAACGCCGGTTCGATCGACATCGGCTGGATCGGCCCCTCCCCGGCGATCAACGGCTACACCCAGTCCGGCGGCACGAACCTGCGGATCATCTCCGGCTCGGCGTCCGGCGGCGTGAAGCTGGTGGTCAACCCGGACAAGATCAAGTCCCTGGCGGACGTCAAGGGCAAGAAGATCGCCACCCCGCAGCTGGGCAACACCCAGGACGTGGCGCTGCTCAACTGGATCACGTCGCAGGGCTGGAAGGTCGACGCGCAGAGCGGCAAGGGCGACGTGCAGGTCGTCCGCACCGACAACAAGGTCACCCCCGACGCGTACAAGAACGGCTCCATCGACGGCGCCTGGGTGCCGGAGCCCACCGCGTCGAAGCTGGTGGCCGAGGGCGCGAAGGTGCTGCTGGACGAGAGCACCCTGTGGCCGGACAAGAAGTTCGTGATCACCAACGTGATCGTGTCGCAGAAGTTCCTCAAGGCCCACCCGGACGTCGTCGAGGCGGTGCTGCGCGGCTCGGTGAAGACCAACGCGTGGATCCAGGCCAACCCCGCGCAGGCGAAGGCGGACGCCAACGACGAGCTGAAGCGGCTGACGCAGAAGGCGCTGCCGGCCGCCGTCCTCGACCCGGCGTGGCAGTCGATCCAGGTGCTGGACGACCCGCTGGCGGCGACGGCGAACCAGGAGGCGCAGCACGCGGTGGCGGCCGGCCTGCTCAAGTCGCCGAAGCTGGACGGCATCTACGACCTGACGCTGCTCAACAAGGTCCTCAAGGAGCAGGGCAAGCCCACCGTGTCCGCCGCCGGGCTCGGCACCGAGTAACCGCGGTACGGCGGAACGCACCGCCGTACCGCCGCGCACGTGCCCCCGACGCCGGCGCAGACGCCGGCACCCGACAGACAGACCCAGGAGGTGACACCGATGGCCGACACTCTCACCAGTGCCGCCGCTCCGAGCACGGAGACCGCCGCCTACGCGGCGCGGATCGACCATGTGTCGAAGGCGTTCGGCCGTCCCGGCGCCCAGCAGCTCGTGCTGGACGACATCGCCCTCGACGTGCGGCCGGGCGAGTTCGTCTGCCTCCTGGGCGCGTCGGGCTGCGGCAAGTCGACGCTGCTCAATCTGGTCGCGGGGCTCGACGAGCCGTCCGCCGGGAGCATCACCACTCCCGGCGGGCGGCCGGCCCTGATGTTCCAGGAGCACGCCCTGTTCCCGTGGCTGACCGCGGGCAAGAACATCGAACTGGCCCTGCGGCTGCGCGGGGTGCCGCGCGAGGAGCGCCGCCCCGAGGCCGAGCGGCTGCTGGACCTGGTCCGGCTCGGCGGGGCCTATAGCAAGCGGGTGCACGAGCTGTCCGGCGGCATGCGGCAGCGCGTGGCGCTGGCCCGCGCGCTGGCCCAGGACAGCCAACTGCTGCTGATGGACGAGCCGTTCGCGGCCCTGGACGCGATCACCCGGGACGTGCTGCACGACGAGCTGACCCGGATCTGGTCGGAGACCGACCTGTCGGTGCTGTTCGTCACGCACAACGTCCGCGAGGCGGTGCGGCTGGCCGAGCGGGTGGTCCTGCTGTCGTCCCGCCCCGGCCGGATCAACCGCGAGTGGCGGATCGACATCCCGCAGCCGCGCCGTATCGAGGACGCCGCCGTCGCGGACCTGTCCGTCGAGATCACCGAAGAACTGCGTGGGGAGATCCGCCGCCATGGCCAGCACTGACACCGGGACGGGCAGCGCCGCCCCGCAGGACGCCGCGTCCCAGGACGCCGCGCGGCCGGGCACGGACGCGGTGCCGCTCGCGAAGGCCGGCGTGCCCGCGCAGCGCGGCGCCGCCGACCTGTCCGGCCTGGAGGCCGGGCTCGACGCGCTGGAGACGGTCACCGTCGAACGCTCCCCGCTGGGGCGGCTGCTGGTGCAGAAGGTGCTGCCGCCGCTCACCGCGGTGGTGCTGGTGCTGGTGGTGTGGCAGCTGGCGTCGTGGGGCAAGGTCGCCGACCCCACGAAGCTGCCGAGCCCCAAGGACGTGGGGCAGGCACTCGCCGACCGCTGGCGGGCCGGCGACCTGTTCACCATCATCTGGACCAGCGTGGAGCGGGGCCTGCTGGGCTTCCTCGCGGCGCTGGCCATCGGCACCCCGCTGGGCCTGGTGGTGGCCCGGGTGCGGTTCGTCCGCGCGGCCATCGGCCCGATCCTGTCCGGTCTGCAGTCGCTGCCGTCGGTGGCCTGGGTGCCGGCCGCGGTGATCTGGCTGGGCATCAACGACTCGGCGATGTACGCGGTGATCCTGCTGGGCGCGGTGCCCTCGATCGCCAACGGCCTGGTCTCCGGCATCGACCAGGTGCCGCCGCTGTACCTGCGGGCCGGCCGCACGATCGGCGCGACGGGGGTGCGCGGCGCCTGGTACGTGCTGCTGCCGGCCGCGCTGCCCGGCTACGTGGCAGGACTGAAGCAGGGCTGGGCGTTCTCCTGGCGGTCGCTGATGGCCGCCGAGCTGATCGCCTCCTCGCCCGACCTGGGCGTGGGCCTGGGCCGTTACCTGGAGAACATGCGCGAGGGCTCGGACATGGCCGGCGTCGTCCTGGGCATCCTGCTCATCCTGTTCGTCGGCATCGCCATCGACCAGATCGTCTTCAGCCCGCTGGAGCGCTGGGTGCTGCGCAGCCGCGGCCTGACCGCCAGGGGCCAGTGAGCGTGCGCCCCGCCTTCCCGCCCCCGCCGCCTGCCGCGCACGGCGCTCCGCACCGCGCCGCGCCGCCGCTGCTGGTCGTCGCGCACGGTTCGCGCGACCCCCGGCACGCGGCGACCGTGCACGCGCTGACCCGGCGGGTGGCGGCGGCGCGGCCGGGGCTGCGGGTGGAGACGGCGTTCCTGGACTTCAACGCGCCCTCGGTGCCGCAGGTGGTGCGGCGGCTGGCCGCCGACGGGGTCCGCGAGGCGGTCGCCCTGCCCCTGCTGCTGACCCGGGCATTCCATGCGAAGACCGACATTCCCGCTGTTCTGCGCGAAGCGACCGCGGGGTGGCCCGCGTTGCGGATCAGGACCGCGGACGTGCTCGGCCCGTCGCCGCTGCTGACCGCCGCTCTGGAGCGGCGCCTGCGCGAGGCCGGGCTGGACGCCGCCGACCGTGCCGCGACGGGTGTGGTGCTGGCCTGCGCCGGCTCCACCGACCCCGAGGCGCGCCGGGTGATCGAGGGGGTCGCGCGGCGCTGGCAGCGCGCCGGCTGGCGCGCCGTGCGCCCCGCGTACGCCTCGGCGTCGCTGCCCCGTACGGAGGACGCGGTGCGGGGTCTGCGGGACGAGGGCGTAAGGTCGGTCGCGGTCGCGCCGTATGTCATCGCACCCGGCTTCCTGCCGGACCGCATCGCGCGCGGCGCCCGGGAAGCCGGGGCGGACGTGCTGGCTCCGGTCCTCGGGGCGGCACCGGAGCTGGCGGAGCTGCTGCTGCGCCGGTTCGACGATGCGCGTCTGCCGGTCAGCGGGTTGAGCGTGGCCTGAGGGCGCGTGACCTGCCCGTTCGGCGGTCTGCGGACCGCGGCTTCCGGGAGCCCCTGAACCGAGGGACGACACCGGAGACAGCAGGTATATGAGCCGAATCCAGGAGTTCGAGGCGATAGTCCGGCCCGGCGGGACGCAGGCGCAGCCCGCACCGGCCGCGAGAACGCCGGCGCCGCGGCCGGCGAGGGACCGCCTCCCCGCCCTGGACGGGCTGCGGTTCGCCGCGGCGATGTCGGTGGTGCTGTTCCACTTCATGGGCCAGACCAGGTGGTCGATGATCGACATCTGGGGCCGGCCGTACCAGGAGACGTTCCCGCGGGCCCACCAGTACTTCGCCTTCGGGCGGCTGGGCGTCGACCTGTTCTTCCTGATCAGCGGCTTCGTGATCTGCATGAGCGCCTGGGGCCGCACGCCACGGGAGTTCTTCATCTCCCGGGTGACCCGGCTCTACCCGATGTACTGGGTGGCGATCGTGGTGTCCGCGGCGGTGATCTACCTCACCGACAGCCCGTTCGGGCACCCCAACCCGCGACTGCTGTTCGCCAACCTCACGATGATGCAGCGGCCACTGGGAGTGGACAACCTCGACCCGGTGTACTGGACGCTCTGGCCGGAACTGTGCTTCTACCTGACCTTCTCGGTGGTGGTGTGGCGGGGCCTGAGCTACCGGCGGGTGGTGGTCTTCTGCGGCCTGTGGACGGTCGCCGCGGTCATCGCGCCCGGCGCCGGGATCCCGCTGCTGACGCTGGTCGCCAACCCCACCTCGGCGCCGTACTTCATCGCCGGCATGGCCTTCTACCTGATGTACCGCTACCGGTCGACGCCGCTGCTGTGGGGCATCGTCGCGATGTCGTGGCTGCTGGCGCTGCACTTCCTGCTGGCGCCGGTTGGCGGCAGCAACAACTGGGACACCTGGTCGCCGTGGCGGGGCTGGCTGATCCTGGCCGTCACCGTCTTCTTCGCGCTGGTCGCGGCGATCGCGCTGGGCTGGACCCGGTGGATCCGCTGGCGGCTGCTGACGACCGCGGGCACCCTGACGTTCCCGCTGTACCTGCTGCACGACGTGACCGGGATGACCTTCGCGCACTACTACGGCGACCGGATGGACCCGCTGCTGCTGGTCGCGGTCTCGGTGGCGGCGCTGGTCGCGCTGTCCTACCTGGTGCACCGGTACGCCGAGCGGCCGCTCGCGCTGGCCATGAGACGTTCCCTGAACACCGCGGCGTTCGGCCTGCAACCCCCTGCGCCACGCCGCTGACCTGCGGTGGGACCCCTTCCCCCGGCCGGCCGGCAACGATCACTGTAAGGGGCACCCTTGTCTCCGTGGTGGGGTTCTCCCCACCCTTGAGGGGGAGAACGCCCACCTGGAAGTCACCAGTTGGCCGGATGGGTCGTGCCTGTTCAGGCCCCTAGCGTCATGGGTGGAACGAGCGGCAGGTCGCCGCCACCACGACGATCCTTGGCAAGGGGGCACACCGTGAGTCGCGCACGCGCACACGGCAGCAAGATGGGCATCGCGGCGGCGATGGGCAGTTGGAGCGCCCGCCACCGCTGGGCGGCGGTGGGCGGGTGGCTGCTCCTCGTCATCCTGGTCCTGGTCATCGGCCAGGCGGCCGGCCGCTCCGACGTCGACGAGGACCGCTCGATGGCGGGCGAGGTCTCGCAGGCCGCCACGATCAACGACCGGGCCGGGCTGGCGGACACCGCGAGCGAGATGGTCCTGGTCCAGGCCCGGCACTCCGGCACCACCGCGACCGACCCCGGCTTCCGGGCCGCCGTCGCCGACGTGGTGGCCGCGGTCAAGGGCACCGGCGCGGTGACCGGCGTGCAGTCGCCGTACACCTCCAAGGCGATCTCCGCGGACCACCGTTCGGCGCTGGTGCGGTTCGACATGACCGGCCCGAAGAAGGACGCCGCGGACAAGGTCCAGCCGGTGCTCGACGCGGTCGCCAAGGTGCAGGACCGCCACCAGGACCTGAAGATCGCCGAGTTCGGCGACGCCAGCGCCGACCAGGCGGTCAACGACGCCTTCGGCTCGGACTTCAAGACCGCCGAGTACTCGGCGGTTCCGGTGGCACTGGGCATCCTGCTCATCGCGTTCGGCGCGCTGGTCGCCGCGCTGCTGCCGGTGGTGCTGGCGCTCACCGCCTTCCTCGGCGCGACCGGCGTGGTCGCCCTGGTCAGCCACTCGGTGCCGATGAGCGACACCGCCAACTCGGTCATGCTGCTGGTGGGCCTGGCCGTCGGCGTCGACTACTGCCTGTTCTACCTGCGCCGGGAGCGCGAGGAACGGGCCGCGGGGCGCGACGCGGCCACCGCGCTGCGGATCGCCGCCGCCACCTCCGGCCGGGCGATCCTGATCTCCGGCATCACCGTGATCGTGGCCATGGCCGGCATGCTCTTCACCGGCATCGGCGACTTCAAGGCGATGGGCGTGGCCACCATGATCGTCGTGGCCATCGCGATGATCGGCTCGGTCACCGTGCTGCCGGCGCTGCTGTCGCTGCTCGGCGAGCGGGTCGAGAAGGGCCGGCTGCCGTTCCTGCGCCGGTCCGCGCCGCGGGCCGCGAACGGGGGCCGGGGCTCCGACGGCAGCAGCCGCTTCTGGCGGACCGTACTGCGCCCGGTGCTGCGCAGCCCGAAGGCAGCCACGGTGCTGGCCGGCGGCGCCCTGGTGGCCATCGCGATCCCCGCGTTCGGGATGCACACCGCGAACCTGTCGATGGACCAGGAACTCGGCGACCACCTGGAGATCATCCAGACCTACGAGGCCATCAACACCGCGTTCCCCGGCGGCCCTGACCCCGCCCACGTCGTCATCAAGGCCGACGACATCAAGGCGCCCGCGGTCACCAAGGCGATCGCCGGCTTCCGCACCGAGGCCGTCGCCTCCGGGGCGAGCCGGGGCCCGGTCACCGTGACCGTGCACGCGGCGCAGAACGTCGCCGAGATCGACGTGCCGCTGGCCGGCGGCACCGACCGCGCCAAGGCCGAGTCCGACCTGCGGCTGCTGCGCGACCACGTCCGCCCCGACACCCTGGGCCGGGTCGCCGGCCTGCAGGCCCCGATCACCGGTGAGACCGCCGGTTCGATGGACTTCAACCACAAGATCACCAGCAGCGTGCCGCCGGTGTTCCTGTTCGTGACGGTCTTCGCCTTCCTGCTGATGCTGCTGTCCTTCAGGTCGCTGACCATCGCGCTCACCTCGGTGGCCCTCAACCTGCTGTCGGTCGGCGCCGCCTACGGCGTGCTGACCATGGTCTTCCAGCACGGCTGGGGCGCCTCGCTGGTCGGCGCGACCGGCACCGGCGCGGTGGTGGCCTGGCTGCCGCTGTTCCTCTTCGTGATCCTGTTCGGCCTGAGCATGGACTACCACGTGTTCGTGGTCTCCCGGATCCGCGAGGCCCGGATGCGCGGCCTGAGCACCAAGGCCGCCATCGAGCAGGGCATCACCACCACCGCGGGCGTGGTGACCAGCGCGGCGGTGATCATGGTCGCGGTGTTCGCCATCTTCGGGACGCTGTCGATGCAGAGCATGAAGCAGATGGGCGTCGGCCTGGCCTTCGCGGTGCTGATCGACGCCACGGTGATCCGCGGGGTGCTGCTGCCGGCCGTGATGAGCCTGCTGGGCGACCGCAACTGGTACCTGCCGCGGTGGATGCACTGGCTGCCCGACCTGACCCACGACGAGCCGGTGCCGGACGCCGTGCCCGCGGCCCCGCAGTACCCGGCCCCGCCCGTGCCGCCGCTCCCGCCGGTGCCCACCGGTCCCGGCCGCCGCTGAGCCGGCAGCCGCCGCGGCGCCCGCACGACACCGGCAGCGCCCCCGTACCCGCCGGGTACGGGGGCGCTGTCAGTGCCCGCGAGTACGGTGGGTCACATGACCGCAAGGGACAGCAGTGCAAGCGCCACGGCCGGTCCGGCCGCCGGCGAGGTGGAGCACCGGCTGGAGGAGTACCGGGTCGAGCTGACCGGGTACTGCTACCGGATGCTCGGCTCGGTCTTCGAGGCGGAGGACGCCGTCCAGGAGACCCTGGTCCGTGCCTGGCGGGCCGCCGACCGCTTCGAGGGGCGCTCCTCGCTGCGCTCCTGGCTGTACAAGATCGCCACCAACGTGTGCCTGGACAGCCTGAACGCCGGCAAGCGCCGCGCCAGGCCGATGGACCTGTCCCCCGCCTCGCACGCCGACGCGGTGCTCCCCGACATGACGCCCGAGTCGATGTGGGTCGAGCCGGTGCCCGACGCCCGCGCCGTGCCGTCCTCCGGCGACCCGGCCGACGTGGTGGTCTCGCGCGAGACCATCCGGCTGGCGTTCGTGGCCGCGCTGCAGCACCTGCCGCCACGGCAGCGGGCCGTGCTGATCCTGCGCGAGGTGCTGGCCTGGAAGGCCAGCGAGGCCGCCGAGCTGCTGGGCACCACGGTCGCCTCGGTCAACAGCGCGCTGCAGCGCGCCCGGGCCACGCTCGCCGAGGCCGGGGTCGCCGCCGACTCCGCCCCCGCCGCGCCGATGGACGGCGAGCAGGAGAAGCTGCTGGCCCGCTACGTCGACGCGTTCGAGCGCTACGACCTGGACTCGCTGACCAGCCTGCTGCACGAGGACGCCACGATGAACATGCCGCCGTTCCCGCTGTGGCTGCGCGGCCACGAGGACATACGCGGGTGGTTGCTGGGGACCGGCATCGGCTGCAAGGGCTCGCGGCTGATGCCGGTCACCGCGAACGGCGCCCCGGGGTTCGGCCAGTACCGGCCCGATCCCGCCGGCGGGCACCGCGCCTGGGCGCTCCAGGTGCTGGACATCACCGACGGCCGTATCACCGGGCTCAGTTCATTCCTGGACACCGGACGGCTGTTCCCCCTCTTCGGACTCCCACTCGAACTCCCCGGCTAGTCCGGCCAGTTCGACCAGCGTGCGCAGGTCGGCCGAGGCGCCGCGCAGCCGTACCCGGTGGCCGGTGCGGCGCGCGGCCAGCCGCAGCCGGGCCAGCGCCGCGACCGCGCCGAGCCCCTCCAGCCCGCAGCCGTCCGGTGGCTCGCCGGCCGGCGGCAGGCCGCTGACGTCCACCGTGACCAGGCTTTCCCCGGATTCCGGGCAGGCTGGATCGTACGGGCCACCGGACGCCGCCACAGTCGCTCCTCCTCGTCGCCGGCCCCCCGGCGGAGGGCCCCGTGGATACCGACTGCTCGCACGGCCGTAACTCATCGCACCCATGGGTACGTATGCGCCGCGGAACGCACGATGCGCGGCGGGATTTTCGCAAAGTTGTACGGGATTCCTCGGAAACCCGGCGCAACCACGGGGCGCGACGATGCGAGACTTGCCTGTGTCCGAACGAACGGCCGTTGACCGCGGCATATGCGAACGGACGGGCGAACCGGCAGGCGGACGGATTTTCGAGAGGCTGGGCATGGCGGACGCGGTGTTCACTGAGCAGCGGGCACGGGCGGTACTGGACGCGGCGGGCCACTCCGAGGCGGAGCTGATGTCCTTCGGGGAGAACGCGGTGTTCGCCGCCGGCCGGCTGGTGATCAAGGTGGGTCGCAGCGCCGAGCTGCTGGACCGGGCGCGCCGCGAGGTGCGCACCGCGGACTGGCTCGCCAAGCACGACGTGCCCGCCGTGCGCTCCGCGGAGTCCGAGGTGCGGCTGGTCGAGGGGCACCCCGTCACGTACTGGCAGCGGCTGCCGGAGTCGCTGCGGCCCGCCGAGCCGGCCGACGTCGCCCCGCTGCTGCGCCGCGTCCACGCCCTGCCCGATCCCGGCTTCGGGCTGCCGCCGCGCGACCTGCTCGACGGCGTGGAGCGCTGGCTGCGGCTGGCCGGCGACGCGATCGACCCCGCCGACGCGGCGTTCCTGCGCAAGCGCAGGGACGGTTTCGCGGAGGCCGCCGCCGCGCTGGAGCCGCACCTGCCGCCCGGCCCGATCCACGGCGACGCCCTCCCCCGCAACGTGCACATCGGCCCCGACGGCCCGGTCCTCGTCGACCTGGAGACCTTCTCCTCCGACCTGCGCGAGCACGACCTGGTGGTGCACACCCTC
>Ga0131853_10022661_pt1 | contig 11359 bp, 9 predicted proteins | sample TergutLab28metaG_FD_92764 | JGI IMG/M metagenome (GOLD analysis project Ga0131853, IMG submission 92764) | Labiotermes labralis P1 segment gut microbial communities from Petit-Saut dam, French Guiana - Lab288 P1 (version 2) (version 2) | ecosystem: Host-associated > Arthropoda: Insects >...
TGGGCATAATGATGCCCGAAACATGTTGAGATATTGTTAAAAATAAACATCTGTTGCATCTTGTTGGTTTTCTCTCTCATTTCACAATTTGCTCACGATGCACGGTCACAGAAACCTAAAGATATGGTAGGCGTCAATAGGCAAGCACAGTTGGCAGATATGTGGGTCTGCAGAGGGTGAGAGATAGGAACCACAAGGGATCAGAAGAGCAGCCCCGATGTGCCCCTTGCGGTGGGCTTAGGTAAATGTGAGAGTTTTTAAGTGGCGGCGCTGAATACGAAGGCTTTGAAAGAATATTTTGGATAAGTAAAAATAAGGTTGTTGGCGAATGCAAGAGCTGATGCTAGTTAGCAGAAAGGAACGTTCTGTCTACATTTTACAGTGAAATGTCATTCATTTTAAACACATGTTAGGTGTGTAAAGAGAGAAGCTTCATTGAGATTTAGTAGAGAGGGTCATAAAATCAGCATAGTTGTGTACAGGCATTGACGTGGAAACTAATAATGTGTGATGGTAAAAATGTGTGATAAATTGTTAGTGGAAGTTGGGGTTGATCGTAGCCATAGAGAAATTGTTACGGAAAGTGAAATTAGAATTGATAAGGAGACACAACTCTATGGACAGCATATAGAAGGGTGCATTTTGAAGCTTAGATATGATATGTTGTGGTAGTAATTATGAGTCTGAAAAAGAAAACGGCTGACCGAGACATTAGAAACAGTGAGACAGGGAGAATAGTTGGTCAGGATTGCAAACAAAAAAAAAGTTTATAACATATAAGTAATTCTGTCTGTTATGAAACTACAGCAATGAGAAACTGACCCCATGCTGATAAAACGTTTACTTCAAGGGAAGGTTTGCCACAGGAATACAGTTTATGTGAGCTAGGATGTGAAGTTGTAATTTGTTACTTGAATGACCAGGAAGAGAAAGAAATTGACACACGTTTGTACATTCATTGCGTGAGAGATGAGCAACGTCAGATTTGTAGTATTGTAAATTTATGTATTTAGTAAGATTATTATGGGGTTTACTTTTGGTTTGTATGAAGTAGGAGGTAATAAGATTTTGTAATGGCAGATACCAAACAAGTCAAATTTTTACTACACCTTCTTAGTACCAACTTGCAAGAAATCCATAAGGTTTTGGGTTATAAACCATAAGAAGACATGGAGTCAGGAATTGTTACTGTCACATTATTGCAGTGAACCTGTACGAAATGTTAATTGTTTAAATTAGAAGGGCGGTTTAAGTTAAGAAAGAACATGGCACAAGAATTTCGATTCCTGTTGTTTTGAATTATTAATACATATCTAAATTTTGAAGTAAATGGTTCTGAAGTGTTTTAGGAGGCGTTACTGAGTTACCGCAGTGCTTTGTGCTACGTGACGTCAAAGGTCACTTCTACAGAATTTAATGTATTTGTCACAGATTTTGGTGTGTGTGTTTGACGATAACCATCATATTCAATGCAGTGTTTGTCCTTGTATTAAAGGCCACTAAATGTAATTGTGACAATATTCAATTGATGTTTTCGCAGTGATAATAGGTTGTTTAAATTGTTTCCTATAGTTACATTTTTTGTGTGTAGACCTTCGATGGTTATTACTTTCTTAGATGTATGTACGTCCCTTGCAGCATTTGGGCAACCGATGACATAATGTATTAAAATGTCATTGTAATTTAGGATCACGTTAAATAAGACAAGCAAGATCAGTAGAGATATGGACGGAGTGTGTGATTGTTAAAGAAAAGAGCGAGTTTAGGGTTAGAAAGGTCAGAAATATGAGAAGGGTGTCTGCTGGGTGAAGTTAGGCAGTGCTGATTAACACTGCAGCTGTGAGCCTTGCTAAGGGTCGCTAGTCCCTTCCATAAATTTGTCAAAGTACTATATGCTCTAATAAAGAAAGAAAAAAAAAAGGTCAGGTTTGTTTCAGATGGAGTAAATCAGAAAACATTTTACTTTTAAGGCAGAGGAAAGACTAATTTTTTTATGTGTGTAACCATTTAAATTGTGGCTATGGAATACACACTGGGATGAATGACACGAGCATTGAAGAAGAAGCCTAAGAATGGTAAATTACAGAATAGCTTGAAGATGTTGTATGAAAGAAATAAAGACAGAAAGAACGGTAATAGTGAAGGTTACATAGGAAAAAAACAAAAGCAAGCCGTAAGAGAAAGAGAAGCAGAGGAAGCAGGTGGTAATGTTTTTAAAGCAGACAGCAAGAAAAGTTTGAAAGGTACTGAGGAGAAACGTGGTGATTGGTCCAAATTTAAATAGCGTGCATGAGTAAAATATTTACAAGTTAAGCTTAAGGAAATCAGGATTCCCAAGTTAGTATAACCACACCGGTAGAGATCGTAAGTAGATGAATAGGAATGATTTATGGTTTGTCAGACTGTAGGAGAGACTGCAGAAACAGTATTGGGAATTGTGGGAAACGTCAGGAGAATATGGATAATAATTGTAATGTGCAGCATTGATCTGGTAAGCCAATGTTTTATTATAGATTAGTTGAAGGAAACTATAATGATTTTAATCATTTTGATTTTCATTCTGTTTATGCTCAGTTGAATATGAACTTGTGGTCTTGATGGATGGACATAATTTCTTCCTTCTTTATAGGGTTAAATTGGTGATGGTATGCCATATGTACAGATTTTGTGTGAATATTAGGAAAGGAAGACGGGAGAGATACGGCAAGATTTTATTCTTGTTATGTGAGGCAAATGTAAGTAAGGATTGTGAGGACAGCAACCTGGAAGACAAAAGATTCTGCACCGAATGATAGCAAGCATTTCCTGACCTCAGTCTACTCTTTATTTCTTCCCGAATAGAATTTTGGACTGTTAAAGTTGTGGGGCGCTGCGGGCAGCGGCCCCACAACCGCTACCAACCACATCCAGCAGAACCAGCGCAGCACACCACATGCAGTAACACACGGTCTTTGCTCTCCTGAAGATGGGCATAATGATGCCCGAAACATGTTGAGACAGAAGTTGATAACAAACATCTGATTGTTGCATCTTGTTGGTTTTTCTCTCTCTCTCTCTCTTCACAATTAGTAAAGATATCGTACATAAATTAATAAGCGGGATGCATCAACTGCAGTCCTGCAACTACCGCCGCACCGTTTGGCGCATTCCGTTCTTCGATCCACGAGGAGCTTCTTCGCGTCTTATACTCTTGAGATCTGTTGTGGAGGCCTCTCGAATTGCCAACATGATGTACTTGATTGTGTAGCTGTATATAGTAATTCGAAGGATATAACATGTGTCAAGACAGTAATTACTGAGCCCACGGAACACGTGCAACTGCTAAGGCGTTAGGAACTGGCTATAAATGCTTCACTTGCAGTTGTCATCTTTGGTTAATGACAGTCAATTAGATGACGTCAGAGGCACTTGGTCTACAGGTTGGCTCAACCATGAAGACCGGCTCAATTGTACGAAGGACTACCTGGTTCATACAGCAACTGTGACCAACTATCGGCATGTAGCATACATATAAAAGACAGTATAACAAAAGGGAAAAGCAAGTTTGGGAAAGTTAATATTGACCCCTTATTTAAATATGAGCCGGGATAGCTCAGTCGGTATTGCGACTCGCTACGGGCTGGACGGTCCGGGAATCACATGTAGGAGTGGTCGACATAATCTGCGCCCTTCCATACCGGCCCTGGGGCCCCCCCAGCCTCCTGTACGATGGGTACTGGGTCATTCCCTGGGGTAAAACGGCCGGGGCGTGGCGTTAACCGCCCACCCCATCTAGCGTCGGGATTAAAGGAAGAGTAAAGCCATATATCTACTCCCGCTCTGTGTTTTCATGGAGGGTTATAGGGTGAAATTTTTCTTTAGCCCTTCTTACATATATTTTCATCTTCCCATGCAGATTTCTTGATGAACAAATGTGTAATTACAACACTTCCAGTCCAGTTTATAAGTAGATAACTTTTCGACATGCTGTTCCAGCACAAAGTAACGGCCACATCCAGAAAGTGACCCCATAAGGCGCTAAAGAACGGCAGTGACGCACCGTATAACTCCCTAAGTCACAGTATAACTCCATAACGCACAAAATAAGTAACCCAATGCAAAGCATAACACCGTAACGCAAAAAAATCCCCTAGCGCACATTGTAACTCCCCTAGTGCACAATATAACTCCATAAGGCACACTAAAACTCCCTACTAACATGGATAAAAACCCGCATAACGCACAACATAAGCCCATAACACAACACAATTCCTAACGCGCAAAATGACCCCCCATAACGCACAAGTAACCCAAATAACACCGAACATAACTCCCCTAGTGCACAGTATACCTCCATAACACACACTCTCACTACATAACACATTTCGCATTCACTCTGTAGCTCCAGATCTACCGGCGGACAGCTACCATGAAGATGGAGACAATGCGTGTAGCCGAAACGTCACAGCTTCACATCCCAAAAGACCGTAATGTTATTGAAACAAGTCTGCTACGCCGACAGCTCAAGGCTTTGTCAGCCAGTCATATATAATGCTGCAGTTTGATAGCAGCTGTATCAACATCAGTCCACATGTTAATCAGTTATGTGCTCTTGTCTACTAGAGTACGCAGCTAGGAAATATGTAAAGAGGGAAACAAAAGTAGAATTGTAAATACGATCCTTGTCGGAGAGCTGATAGTTGCTGAGCCGAGAACTAACCTGCTGCTTCATACTCCAAAGGTGCACGGCGAATCTTCGGTGCTAGTGTCAATGGCCCCGACTGAGGTATGTGCTAGCATCAGTAGTTGCTGGTGCTGTTTGCATTAACGTCTGGTTCGCGTAATTATTCAGTGGACTGTTTCACGAAGTCACCGCTCTTCTTTCGTAAGTTATTTAATGCGAGTTCTTACAGTCATTTCGAATAAGGGCAAGCAAGGTTATGTACACAGCAAAACAAGTGTTTTTATCTTGTCGGAATTACGGCCGTGAAGTCTTTCACAATCGAATGCAGGAAGTTATCTTCCAAGCGACAAGAGGGCCCGTGGGCGACTCCTTTACAACCACTCAATCTAAGAAAAAAAGAAAAGTTTATAACAATGTACGGATGGAGTGTTTCGTTTCGCCCTCCAGGCCCTATTGCAAAAGGACGGCGTCTGGCATCGCATGCTGTGTGGACCTTTTGATGTAAATATTGTACCGTGCAGCGAATTGGTTCTCCATTCATAGCGAGTGTATTTAAATGTCGCTTTCATGCGTGCTAAATGTCCCTCCCATCTTCATGTATCTTGTGGGGGGAATAATACACGATGAAAAGCCAACGTGATGGACAGCCCTGCTTCTAATTCGCGCCATACTCTCGCCAATTTGTCGTTTTTCTTTTCTTTCTTTTGGCACGACAGGGCCCAGTGGGCCATGGCCTCCTCATTCACGAGGTTTCTAGATCACGCACAACGACACTACAGTCTATAGGACTCTTCTAGACGAGTGATCAGCTCTTCGCAGAGACCTCTACCTGACAACACAAAACACTCACAACAGAATCCATGCCACCCGTGAGATTCGAAGCCATAATCTCAGCAGGCCAGCGGCCACAGAGACCGGCAATTCCCGTCCTTTAGGGTCACGTAATTCTTCAGCAGTCCTGTGTTCAAAGCCTCCTCAAGTCCCTGGTCGTCCCACAGCATGAGACAGAGGATACAGAATAACACGTAAAATTCAAACCAACAACAATTTAATGACTCGAATGAAACAACTTTATTGGCAAAGCAATTTCTTACCCACGTGTTTCGGCTTTTATACATTTATATCTTTTTAGCCTAATGTTGGCTTTGTATAAAAACCGAAACGTATATATTTATTATTTATTTAACAAAAGGAAATTGATTTTCAAGTGAGGCATCCCGCTGTGCTGCATCGATATACATATCGCATATACGTAAAATTATAAAATTATATAGTCATACGCAACTCCTCTTTTATTAGAAGTCTTAGTTTTATTTCTAGCTACATGTTTCGGCTCGTAATATCATATCTGAATTTTATATTTATAATACATTTTATATACAATTACCACGAATATTTTAACTACTATTTGTAATACAAGATCTCGTAACTTTCAAAGCATCAACAACTGTGCATGCAGACCACTCTAAAGACTAGCCTGAAGATGGCTCTGTACACGAGCCGAAACATGTAACCATAAATAAAAGTAAGACTTCTAATAAACTGAGAGTTGTGTATGACTGTATAATTTTATAGTGTTACATAAAAAAGGAAATTGTTTACCAATAAAATTTGCGTCGACTAAGTCAAAAACAAAAATTAATTTCGTACTTTGTCGATGTAGTTCACATTTCATTTTGCATGCACTGTGTGCTCACTGCAGTTCTTGGTCAGGGTTTCCGGCAGCCTTTCGTAAATGTCTTACGTCTTACATTTCGAAATAAGCATGTCTAATCTTCACCGTAATCTCTGCTGGTGGATGGCCAATATATCTGAACAATTACGGTATATTTACTGTCACATATAACATCAAAGATGTTTGATGTAACAATCACAACGCCTGCGTGCATATGTAAGACGTAATATATGTGCTCGGCGTTGTTAGAAAATATAATAACGAACTAATTTTGATTTGTTTTTACCGTCGTCCAACATTATGAATAATTCACTCTGACTATGTGTGCCGCTCTCCGATGACATACTTCATATGTATATATTCGGGCTTATTTACGCTTTGATACATTGTTGGCATAAGGCCAAAATTTTGATTAATTTTACGGGAAAAAAAATATATTCTAAAATATAGGTGTTTGAAAGGCGATATACACTTCTGAACAGAAGCTAGCTAAGCTTGTAAATGAAACACTATACCATGCTCCTTCATTTGTGAGTTTGTCCATAAAATCTCCAGTTTTTTTTAGGCTACTCGTCGTAGCCCGTAGCCTAAAATTTCACGTCGCGACGTGAAGGTGCCGTCGCAAATGTTCAACCTAATACGTGACTCCGCATCTACCTCGTATATGCCACTGCACTACTAAATTTAAATTCCAGATGGTTGCCCACACCTGCTCTTCGTAAACAGAAACGTATAGGAAACAGAAGAGATATGTGCAGTCCAGCTGCAACGGTTCAGTCTTGCATCTACGCTCAATTATTAAAGCCACACTGCAGTGCAAGCACTTCTCTTTCTCAAGGAAAGTGTGAATAATAATTCAACCGCATGACGCGCTGCTGATATTACCAACTCACAGTCCGTAGCACGGTAACGGCAGGCCCCAGTGGCCACACTCTCTACGGCGTAGGTCTGCGGCCGATCGCCTGTTGAGTTTATGGGTTCGAATCCCGTAGGGGGCATTGATGTCTCTCTGTTGTGAGTATTGTGTGTTGTCGGGTAGAGGTCTCTGTGACGAGCCGATCACTCGTCCAGAGGTGATGCGTCGTCGTGTGTGATCTAGAAACCTCGTGAATGGGGAGGCCATGGTCAATTGGGGGGCTGTCGCGCAAAAGACAAACAAACAAACCACGGTAACACCTCCCCCCTTCGCCTGCAAATTATAAGAGATTATATTTACATTTTTTTTATTGCCGTCTCACCGTTCAACTTTTAAAAACCGAAGATAATCTGGATCATATTTCAATATCCAGTCCGTACCGCACAGTAAACACACTCCGTCTCGGTTATAAAAAAAAAGTCAGTTAATGCTGTATAGGGAAATGATCGTTGTTTGTTCTCAGATCCATATAAAGCACAAAAATATGCTGTGTGGGCAGAACGTAGAATTGTAGGGTATTCAACTTTTGGTGCCTGAAGTAAATACTAGGGTTTAAAGGATTAAGGTAGCTGACGTACAGCAGGAGTGTTCTACTTAGGAAGTGCTGCCTCCATCCCCAGGGACTACTTCAGCCGTTCAGTTTGTCCTCAAAGCGCATGTAATTTCTGCCCGCATTCTGCAGATTCATATTCAATAGTGTTACCATATCTTCAGGAAAAACGAACTACGCACCTCTATCCGCTCTCCCATCAACACCCATGCAATATCCCCAGGAAGAACCGACAACCAAAATCCTTGTAGCTTTGACCTGTGCACCAAAAGTAGCGAACGCAGTAGCATTAACGGTAAAGAGGAAGATGATGATTACTTAACATAATACAAACAGACCGACGAACATCTTACGGCGCTGCACGTTGCCGTTTATTTCTTTATTAAGTCACAAAAGTTAAAATCACAAAATACAATCTTTTGGGGTGGGCCGGCTCAGTTCAGTCGGTGTAGCGGCTCGCTACGGGCTGGACGCTCGGGAGATCGAATCCCGTTTAGGGGGGGGGGGGGGTTGGGGAGAATTTCCGCACTGGTCCAAACTAACCCTGGGGCCAACACAGCCTCTTATGAAATAGGTATTCCCGGGGATAAAGCGGCCGGAGCGTGGCTTTATCCACCCACCCATTTAACGTCGAGGTTAAAGAAATAGTTGAACTATGCCTCTACTCCCTTTCTGTGCTCTCATGGCGGGTTATAGGGTGAACTTTGCCTTTTACAGTGTTTTAGGAACAAACCCCAATTGTCCGTGAACTCCTGCCAGTAGGAGCTCCTTGATAATGACCCGCGTGGCCGAAGCTTGGGGGTTTATAGACAATGAGGGTTAATCCTTAGACAGGGTGCGTTTTGGTGGATTGGACTTAGGTGATGGACCAGGAAGAAGAGTTTATGCAGTGGATAGCGCCCAACCCAACACAGGACGTTGCAAACTGACCAGCCAATTAAACACATCTGCACATAACTAGCGTCTGCAGCTGTTACAGTGTCTGTCAGCTTACGAACGGCTGCTGACTCGCGTCCGTATTGCGTCACTTAGCTTCTGCATCCTTCACAGCTTCACTTTACTTCTAGTTGAACAAAGCCGCGGTCAGTCATTGTCCACTTCCTGCAGTTGTAGCCCCAGTGCGACGTCTCAAACCCATGACTGCCAGTGGCAACATATATTCTCTGCATCCTGCACCACACAGTAACTCATCGAAGGAACAGTGAATAAAATATAGGCCTACATATTTGTATATTCTTTTCTTGTTTCTTAAACGATGCCCTCAGAATTTCAAATGGTGATTACTTACATGCAAAGACATGCAAGAAATCGGGAATAACGTACCCGCGATTTGTTCCACAGGGGTAAAAAGTAATCCCTGTACAGGCCCGTTGGGTTCCAGAAGATTGAGGCTTCCAGATTTCTAGACGGTCGGCACATGGAGGTGGTAAGGTTGTCAGGCCTAGGCACCGGCCGCCTTTATCCCCCCAGTAAATATCCCTGGTACTCATTTTTGTTAGAGGCTGAGTCGACCCCAGGATCATAGTGTGGCCGGAAGGATTATGTCAATGAAAAATTCCAATGACATCGGGAATCGAAGCCGCGACCTGCCGGCTTTTAGGGCAGTGCCTAAACCGACTGCACCACCGCGTGTACGCATACCAAAGGGGTGAGAAATAAGGACAACCTCGTATCAAAGAGGACAGAATCCGACAGAATGTTAGTTGCACTGACGCTGTGCCCAGACTCTAATAATCTAATAACGGAACAATAAATGTAAATCCATCGGAGTTCACTACATCAGCAGCAGCAACAAGAGTTTCTATGCCATTCCACACTTGTTACATCTCCATGGGTATTTGTCTGTTCATCGTTTTCTTGGTCGACCTACGTCTCTTTTGTCTGTTGGAATGTATTCATACATGAACTTGGGAATGCATGTGTCGTCCATTCTTAGCAACTGTTATATTCCCCCACATCGGTATACCACAGAAATTTAATTTAAATTGCATATATTAAGTTGTCGTTTTCTTTTATTTTATGGTCATATAATGTATAGAATTTTCTGAAGGAAAGATAGAAGTGAAAGACGAGGAAGAGGACGTAAGCAGCTACTGGATGGTCTTCAGGAAAAGAGAGGATATTGGAAATTAAAAGAGGAAGCACTAGATCACACTCTATGGAGAACTCGCTTTGGAATAGTCTCTGTCGTAAGACAGACAACAGAATAAATGAATAATATACAGGGTGGAGCATTTAAAAGTGGCAAATATTATTTCGACAAATGCCACAAATATGAGAACAGAGAAAGCCATTTTTATCAAGACGGCGCTCTTAACATGGACGCGGACACTAAGAACACAGAAGTGAAGTGGGCGTTACGCAATGGAAGTGCGCATGCGCCAGCTTCGTGAAATAGTGCGCCAACAGTAGGAAAAGACTGTGCGGCTGTGGGGTACTTTTGTATGTGCGTCACCCTGTATAACCTGCAACTGATCATTAACACTTCTCCGCCGTCTCATTTATTCTGTTGTGTGAAACCAACCTCAGGACGGTGACCTGCTAGTGTCATCCGATTTTTTCCTAATTTTCCTCAGTCCTTCCTGAAACGTGCTCCCGTGGTTCTTTAAAACACGTCGTGGCCAATTCCTTCCAATTAATTTCATATGCATACCCTACCTTGTGCCTAAGAAGTGACAAGATGTCTTTAAGTAACTCAGTAAACGTTTTCCTATTACTGCCATCCTTGCGAAGTACACTCGGCATAGCTGGTGGGTTTGGAAATGGAATCTCGAGGTCAACAGCTGAAGTGCCTGGAGTCCGTCGCGGTACTTTCCTTTTCACGTAGGCTAATAAATAGCAGAATATATACTGCTTTAATGCGCAGTAGGTCCAATAGCTACGGGCAAGACACCTGAAACCACAACTGAGAATCGCTGAATTTTTATTTGCTGTTTCTACTTCAAATATCTTGGACGGGACCGATATGCTGTCCCGAAACGCCGGAAAAAAATACCAACACACGCTACGTTCACTAACTTCGTGTAGCAGAGTTCTTCCTGAGAAACTAACGGGTTCTGAGTTAGGGAAATTCCCCGCGTTATATGAAGCCCGAATGTCGAATACCCCATTCGAAAGCGCACGTTATCTGTCCGTTTCCTGAGCCAGACCAATTCAGCCCATGCCTTCCATTCCATTTCTTGAAGATCCATTTTAATATTATCTCTTCACCTAAGCCTAGGTCTTCAAAGTGGTATCTTTTCCTCAAGTCTCCACACCAACACTCTGTACGCATCTTCATACGTGCTACATGCCCCGTCCATCTCGTTCTTCTTGATTTTATCACCCGAATTATATTTGGTGAGGAGTACAGATCATAAAGCTCCTCATTTGTAGTATTCTCCATTCACCTGGTTCCTCGTCCTTCTAAGGCCCAATTACAAAGGCGGTATGATAAGTTTTGCCTCCACTTAAATAGAAAATGAAAGGGAAAGGATATTTTAATAAAAAAAAAAAAAAAAAAGAAATATGCCTACATCAGTTATTTTCAAAGCTGCAAAATTATTTTTCTACAAA
>Ga0131853_10022662_pt1 | contig 11359 bp, 6 predicted proteins | sample TergutLab28metaG_FD_92764 | JGI IMG/M metagenome (GOLD analysis project Ga0131853, IMG submission 92764) | Labiotermes labralis P1 segment gut microbial communities from Petit-Saut dam, French Guiana - Lab288 P1 (version 2) (version 2) | ecosystem: Host-associated > Arthropoda: Insects >...
GATATTTTGTGGGGTACGACCAGAGGGGCGATTTTTTTTTTTTTGTTGGGGGAAGGAAGCCTGTCTTTTTGAATAGAAGCGGGCCCCCCCCCCCCCCCGCTGAAAATGTCAGTATTGGCGATTGGTGAAGGGATCATTTTGTGAAGGAAGTTGGATGGTCTTTTAGAGGAACAGACCCCATTGCAACTTTACCCACCACAAATCCCACATATACTAGCCCTGGATTGAACTGGGCTTTCGTATAGAGGTGAGTAGTTAACGTCTAAACCATGTCACAACCAGTCAACCGTCCATTATTTTTCTTTACAGAAATGTAAAAAATGCTTAGTTCCACAAAATGAAGGTACTTGGAATTAGGGAACAAATAATAAAAAGAGGACGTGCCACGAGTCATTATAAACTTCAAAGTTAAAAGCGGAACACCAATACAAAGTCAGTGAAAATAGCCAACACAGAACGTAACGAAGCAGTGCACGGGGTTGAAGAACAAACGCATTGAAAGGACTTTGGAAAAACAGAAGTGCAGGATTGCTGTCGGCGTGTTCGATGAAACTCGGTTCTACTCCGCGTGCCAGAAACATATTTAATGTATTTGATTTGCGCAGAATATAGGCGATTTAATTGGCAGTTCCTACCAATTTCATTCTGTTTCTGCAAGGGTTTTTAAGTTTTGTTTTCCGTCAAAATATGAAACTTAGAAGCGTTTTCAGTTGATATTGACTCAAAACGCGTTGGCCTTAATGTGCTGTGTAAAGTCTGTGTTATTGTGTAAGAATTTGACACCTCTCCTTCTTTCGGGAAACTGACTGTATTCTAACTCAGATTGTAAAAGACAATGAAATAATGTGAAATTCCAACTTGATGCAACAAGGTAATTTTATTTATGTATTCTTAGCTCGACATGTTTCGGGTACATACGCCCATCATCAGGAGCATTAGATGTTGAGTTGCAGCATATGGTTTTCTGCACCGAGTTTGTGGATGGGTGGTGGTCTTGAGAGCTGCTGCGTAGGTCGTGTGTATGGTTTGGATGGCCCCGTGCACGGCACCATCCGCACCGTACACACGACCTACGCAGCGGCTCTCAAGACCACCACCCATCCAAAATGTCGGTGCAGAAAACCATATGCTGCAACTCAACATCTAATGCTCCTGATGATGGGCGTATGCGCCCGAAACATGTCGAGCTAAGAATACATCGATAAAATTACATTTATATTATAGTATGTAGCTTGCTAAGTCCTAATTTGACTTATGTAGTAGGATAAAGGGAATAAAAGCCCAGCGTGGCCATAGTACTTCTGGCACTTAAAGATAAATTAAGAATGTATGTAATATCCTTGATTTGTGACACCCATTGCAGTCAAAGAAGATTTATTCTCATAGTTAATTTTTCCTGCAAATAGCAGTGATTGCCACAAATAGTCTGTCATTATGTAGGAGTCAAGATCTACTCGTACCAATTATGCGGTCGGCATTGCATCGTCGTACTTTGCCGGTAACCTATCAAGCTGTCTTTTAAGCAACTGTCTTATTCGTGGTTTGACTATTCAGTGAAAATTAGATTTCGCAATATCCCTATTTGAGCAATTATATGAAAAAAAACGGATTATTTTAGGAGTTACATAAGAAAATCTTAGTTAGATACGCAGTGGATTACCGCGTGAATAGTACGTGGAACCCATCACATGACCAAAGAATTTGTAGCGTGCATTTTAATTGTACAGCTGTTTGGTATAACAGTAATGTTGTGGCGTTATGCTACAGCTACCGGATGGAAGTTTTTCCAGGCATTATTAAGTTGTTTTCTTTGGCTTTCCAGACTGTTTGCAAGAATATGCCTTAAGTAGGTCACAAAGGTCTTTTTATTCAGTGCTGCGTACTATTTGTTTTTAAGTAAGTAAAGGATAAATTTAAAATTTCCTACCCCAGCTGTGTAAATATGGACGAATTTATAGTAGGCATCTTGAGATCGTTATAAATTCGGTTCTAAGAACTGTTCCAGTGTGCAATTGAAGGCTGTGCTGTACCGTGCCGGAGAGTCGTGTGAAATTGATTGTCATTCTGCGAGACGTCCACTACAACCTGCCATTAGGGTACTTTGCTGTTGAGACACGAATCTGTTACTCGAAGCAGCCAGCAAAGTGCGCTTTATATTCTGGGCACGTATCGAACCTGCGCCACCGGCGCGTGTTTCATGGCGCATCAAATTAAGTTCAGTCGTCAGTGTTCCGAAGGACGCTGCGTAATCTCTTACAGAACGCTGTTCTGAAAAACCACTCCATTCCGTCGCTCTTGTATTTAAACTGAAATCGTCACAAGTGCTTTCAGACTGACAAATGTGGACTCTTTGTAGGGTTCCGAAGGATACCACAGAATCTTCCCGGAAACACTGTCACCAAATCTAGTCTCTGTTTCGGACTCCGATCACGTCACAAATTCTTTCAGAGTGACGTAAAGACTACGTAAAGGGATTCGATGTATTATGCAGAATTTTAATTGGAAAAATACCGTTCATTCTCTGTCTTTGTCTCTCTTTTTATTCCGTCGATCTACCATTCTGCCTTTGAAGTGATGAAGATAAAGGATGGTTTGACTTTCCGAATTGCTGTACGAAATTTTATTGCGAACGCTGTGATAGTAATGCGAGATTCCAGCCGTCCGCACTGCTGTATTTGAGGCCTTCTTTCTCTTGGATTAATAACTGGGTGGGTGGTACTTGGCTAACGACGTTTCGGGACAAAATATCGGTTCCATCTTCAAGAGTCAAGCAGGTCAAGACGATTTCTTGTGCTGCTTGGCGCTTGAAGATGGTACTGATATTTTGTCCCGAAACGTCTGTAACCAACTACCACCCACCAAGTTATTACCCCAAACAGAGCGAAGGCCACAACTCTGATTGTACCTCTTGTCAGTGTAATCCTGTCATCAAAAATGTCTTTGTCGTAAATTCCCTCCGAATGTGCAAGGCGTTTGCACTGTTCCAACGGATACTTTGTAATGCTGTCAAAGCTGTCACCCTACACCAAGTGACTTCCTGCTCATTACATGTGTCTGTGCCGTACACACATCAAGGCTGGTCACCTGTACAGGTTATACGCAGCGTAGCGTTGGTCTTTGTATTTCTCCGATTAAAGGATCTGAAGTTGTATTTGTGTGTGTAAAACGCAAACAGTAGCAATTCTGTCGCTACGAAGGGTAAACATAATTGGTAGTAGTTACGAACATGAGCGGTAGGTGGCAGCATGAGCCACAGTGGAACAACTGTAGTCGGTATTGCATTGCGAACTTCGCAGGAGAAAAAATCGTCGCTTATCTTCAGGTATCGTTACTGCTGTAGCTTATTGTTATTCTGTCGAGTTTAGTATCCTGGTATCCATGAGCTCGGAGGATAATATTAGAATGGATCTTAAAGAGAACCTGCAGGTATTAGTTTCTGAAGAAGGCCTGTGCTGTATGGAGTTAGTCAGTCAGGTGGTTAATTTGTAGAAATGTTGCCGCCAATACGGAATATTTTAGGAGTCTGAGATTAGGCATATTTGAACAAGTTTGATATCATAGCCACAAAATGTCTGCATGCTCAGAAACTTTTTCCCCTATCCTCTGCTACAAATTCAACAATAATTCTACTAATTGAAACAATTTTCCTTCGGAATTCTGACGGTCTTTAATGCTAAGGCTTTGAACAGAATCTTTAGGCAGGTGTTCCCAAATCCCGGGCGAGTAAATTTTGTTCGGTGGCTCCGAATATTTATGTAGAACTTGCTTTCTGTCACCTTTCTCGCGCCTATTATTTTGAGGTGGTTTCCAGATTTTTGGAAAATTTATGGACCCCTTGGCTTTAGGTCTTTAAGGACATAAACAAGTACATAAATAAATAAATAAATAAATAAATGTGGGCGTCGTGTACACACTTGAAGTGTAAGCCACATTTCGTAAGTGTTACAAGGATGCTCTGAAATGCACGTAAGATAGTCATGTACTGGAACACTAAGGAAAGAGAAGGGTTCTACGTGCGTGTATTTAGTCTTCAGGTTCATGTCGCATCCGAACTAGTGTATTCCGAGATTCGGCTTTAAGATAGGCAGACAGACACACGACATGCGCAGTGCGCCATGGCTTCCTGCAATGAATGCGTGTAATGCATACAAACAAAGAATATGCTGCAGCATTATGTTTAACATTCGGTCACTGAAGCTGGAAAACAATGACTGGAATGTTTACCCGTATTGTCCCAAGCGTTCCTGACATTGTTTCGGTGTTTCAATCTAGCCTTTATTTTCTTGAATTTTCTGCAGACTTTTAACTGTCTCACACTGCAGTTGATTTCGTTTATTAACAGAATATATCAAAGAATATTAAATTTCGGAAAAGCAAGCAATAATGTGTGGCTGTCCTGGAGTCACGAGTATTGCATTCATGTTTAAAGCACAGTAATGCGCTCGTTAGCCTGTAATCTTCTTGTGGGCTCTGTTTGTGGGCTAGGAGTAAACAGCATTACTTACTTACTTTCTTTCTTTCTTTCTTTCTTCTTTACATTCGTACCATGCATCTTGATATTATTAAAGTTTTATTTATTCACCAACTGATGCACTAGTGAGTGCTTCCGCACGAATTAATGCACTCCCTGATGATGGTGTAGCTATAACACCGAAACATGTCGGAGCTGTTTTAATGCAAATTTTGACATTGTTTTTTGAGACCACTCACTAGTGCATCAGTTGGTGAATAAATAAAACTTTGATAGCATTACTTTTTGTATCTACAAATAATACCCACAGTTTTGTAAAAGGCCTATGGGGTGTTTTCTTGGAGGCAGATATTCTCTCCCTAGCCATTCGCTTTTCTCTCTGAACTATATCTACTGCCTGTAATATCGTCATGATTTATACTGAAACACACAAATCCTTCGGAACCCTGAAATTCTTCACATAATCGTCTGTTGTGTTTTATATTTGTCACTACGCAGTGACTTATAGAGAAAATTTGGTGACACGTATTCCTGACGTTAAAATTTATAGTAATAATGAAATTTTAATTCTGTGCTGTAATTACGTATAAGCCGGAAAAAAACCCCCATCTGCAATATGAAATCTCTCTCTGTCGACACAGTTTGACACTATCAGTGTCTTGCTGTTTTGAAATGAATTCGACGTTTTTTTATACTCATTCGTGTTATAACCTTAATTAAAAGTTAGCCGGACATCGAGCTCGCTTTGCGGGAAACTGAAATCAGTACGGGACCTATAAACATAAAATGAGGTACTTTACAACATTCCTGTAATTTGTTTTATCTCTTCCATGGAATTTTTGTAATTCCGACTTCGTACATTATTGTGTGAAGCGAAAAATCCTGGTATCTTCTCTGATAATAAAATGACACTAATGAGTAATCAGTGTCCATTATCAGTGACAACGCCATCTTAGTGCGGAATTCGTAACGTTCGTATATGAAACGTAATAATTATGCTGCCTTTATTTATGCATCAATGGAAATCGGTGATGCAGGTGTGGAGTTTGTGTGCGGTCAGAGCACCGTACAGTATGAGCCTGTGTTTATAGTCGCGTTCAAAAACTGCGAAAAGCAACTATTACCATCGTCCGGCCGTCCTTCCTTCTGCATGGAACAACTCGTCTCCCACTGGTCGGATTTTCATGAAATTTTATATTTCAGTATTTTTCGAAACATTGTCGAGGAAATTCAAGTTTCATTAAAATCGGTTAAGAACAAAGGGTACTTCACAAGAAAACGAATGTACTTTTTTTTTATAGTATGTCGGTCAGCTCTTCTTGGATTGACATATGTTTGAGACAAGAGTTGTAGAGAAAAACTAAATACACAGTTAATTTTAAATAATTTTTTCCCCTAAAATCTTGACGTTTCTGAGATAATTTGGAAAAGTACTGTAGAGCAGGACAGCCCACAGATGAAAATATGGCACATGCGCATTACATGTTGGATACCTAAGGCTACAAATACACACTCAGGTTGTGTAAGACGTATTGCTTTTCCATTACAACAATAATTGCACCAACGCACCTCAGTACATTTTCTCTCTTGTTTGTTTGCTAAGATGATGTAACGTTTGTGATAAGTGCCTAAATGAGTGTGGGGTATATTTGGAAAGTATTGCCCTGATTTAGTCCTGGACCTTTTCTCCATTGATTACTGTTTCTTAGACATGCTTTTATATGTGACAGTAACGTATACAGTCTCAGAGTAACAGGAAATAAGCCTGAATCTCTTCCTCCCTGACCGCAAAAGATTTCTGCTACCGGGCACTCGTTTTTCTCCGTTTGGAATCGATCCAGCAGCAAACTGGGACGGCACAAGGGCGCTAATATATGGGCATTCATTCCCTCTTACTCGACGAGCCCTGGAGCCCTACCTGCTGGCTAGCTGACGTCGTTCCGCTTGGATAAAGTTCCAGCACCAGGTTTTTAACTTCAATACTTTCTAAAATATATGAATAGCAGATTTATTGTTGCACGAGTTGGCAATTTTCAGAATTACCTTCTCACCCCTCTGTAAAGTCTATCGTTTGTGCCTGCAAGCGATGCTGTTTTTGAGAGGCGCCGTTGTGAATATTAAGTTAAGACTGATTTTAATAAAAGAGGGGTGGGGTATAACCTGTCTGCTGACATTTGACTTTTTGACACCGTTCCTAATGCAGTGTGCCGAGTGTGTAAGACTTGAAACTCTCAGAGTGACTCAAATTTGTTTGTGGGGGACTGGAGTGGATTAATCTGGCCCAGGATACGGACAAATGGCAAGCTCTTAAACATGAGCGGTTATGAAACTTAGGGCCCAAGAAATGCGGGGAATTTCTTCAGTAGGTGGGGAACTGTTAGCTTCTGAAGTGGAGTTAGTTAGCTAAGAGCAACGAAATGATCTCAGAAGTATGTCCTGTTCAGTTGGAAACGGAAATCATACATTCGGGATAGACTGCATTATTATCTTGTGGAGAGTCCGAACAGGGCTCGATGTCCGGACTGCAAGGTTAGATTAAAATAGCCGGCCACAATGTAGTGATTGTTATGCTTATAGATTTAGTCTGTAACTGTTGACTGTGACTGACTTGCATATTTTGTGTGGTGCTTATTGTCGAAGACTGACCGATACAAGCCCGAGAACTGAAAGACACCGAGCATGTAGGGAAGAAAGAGAGAGAATGAATAAAGAAATAAAGTAAATAAAGTTAAAGATAAAAGGTAAAGTTCACCCTAGAAGAGGCCACAATGGCCTAGAGGGGGAGTATATTCATAGCTCTGCTCACCCTTCAACTTCGGCGCTATATTGGGGTGACTTGTCAACGCCACGCCCCGGCCGCTTTACCCCGGGAAAGACCCAGCATCCTTTGTACAGGAGGGTAAATGGGCTCCAGGGCCGGTCTGTGTGGGTGCGGAAAATCGCCCCCCCCCCCTCGGAATTCGATCCTCGGATCGTCCAGCCCGTAGAGGATCGCTATACCGACTGCGCTATCCCGGCCCCAAACGAATAAAATAGGAAGGAAATAAAGGAATGTGGCCTGCAACTCCTTAAGTAACTGAGAGTTTGAAAGGGTCCATCCTCTGGGTTGCCCCTGCGTTTGCGGTGCCATGTAGGTACCGACGGTTCGGCGGAGCGCATCTTTTTTGATTTCAGGCCTTTTAAATCTGTGAACACCTTATAGCTACCAAATGATGGTTTCTGTCAATTTAATATATTCCACATTCCCTGCGTTAATCAGACATATAAAATTTTTGGAAGTAACCAACAAATTCCCACCTCCCCCCCCTCCATTTATACAAGTAATTTTATTTCCATGCTAATCACCGACGTCTTTCGGCCACTCATGTGGCCGTCTTCAGGGTGATGTGAACAAGAATACAGATTCAATTATAATGTGTCGAAATCATTCCACATTTAAAAATCATAAAACCGGTTAAAATCCACGGGTTCAGTAGCAAAATATCGATGAGTATAAAATACAATAACTTAAAAAAAAACTGTTGTGCGGAATGATGTACAAAGAAGAGACGTGATGAATTGTGATCCAGATGTGTCTGTCGTCACAGACTGTCACGCACACCCAGCCTACAGCACGTGTAGAGCTACTTTTCAGATCGACGCATTTGTGGAATATGCACACAGTGTGTTATGTGTTTCGTGTGATTCTTACGGTAAGAATATTGCGGTAGTGTCGTATATTAAGTCGAGGTTAAATACACTCTGTGTACATCACGAAGGCTTGTGGGAAGTGGAGGTGTTGCACTGAGTCTTGAAGTCGGCACCGGATGAAATTGTGTAGTTAGCTTAATGTGGAGACTGCTTTACCGCGGTAACCATTGAATGAGAGACTGGGTGGACACCAGAGCTGATGAGGGCGATTTGGAATAGGGAGCGTCTCGGCGCAGGAATTTGGTGGATAACCTGAAAGACCTATGTGCCAAATATCACTTCTGTGCAGGAAACAAGAATGTTTTGTGGGAGAAAGCCTGACAGTGTGGAAGAGTAATTTTTGGTCTGCCAGTCACGGCATAGGCTACGTCTGTTTCAGTTGGAATATAGATTCAGTGCCTTGCACCACATCAAAGGCCATGGTTTATAGCAGCCAAAAATCCAAAATCAAAGCCTATAAAGCTTTTTTTGTGCATTTTAAAATCCAGGAACCACTAAACGGATTATCGTCAGATATGATACAGTGGGAGTTTTGTTGAAACATTTTTTTTCTACACATTCTGCTTTTGGTCAAAACTAACTAAAATAGCGGACACTTTATGCGAAGACTTAACATGCATTTCTGTGCGTACCCGGACACTGTCTGTGAACCATTTTATGGAATGAATCCTGTTTTGGTATACAATAAAAGAGAAAGTTGAAGATGCACTCTCCATCCAACTCATTTTTTCCCGTATGTATTGAAGTTTCTGAGTTAAAGAAACACATTTTCACTGTGTACCTTCTGAAATAAATAAATCCAACATTGTTGACAGTATAGTATAAAATACAGTGTCGGGACAAATTTTAGTACTGTTATACTGATATTATGCTATACTTGGCAGTATGTTGGGTTTTGGATTTGTTGTGGCAAATGGCACAGGAATTTTTGAGGTTGAGCATTAATTTTCTAATATTATGCACTTACCTACTTAATTAATTACTTACTTACTCCATGGTGCAGAGTCTTCTTGAGAGGCTAACTGGTTTGCAGCTAGTCAAGAAATTCCCCGCATTTTACGGAACTCAAAGGTTCATTACCGCACTCACAAGCGTCCGCCACCTGTCCCTATCCTGGGCCAGCCCAATCCAGTCCATATACCCACATCCCATCTCCTGGAGATACATCCTAATGTTATCCACCCATCTACGCCTAGGTCTCCCCAGTGGTCACTTTCCCTCAGGTTTCCCCAACAAGACCCTATACACCCCCTCTCCTCACCCATACGCGCCACATGCCCAGTCCATCTCATTCTTCTCGATTTTATCACCCGCACAATATTGGGTGAGTACAAATCATTTAGCTGCAATCTCCTCCATTCCCCCGTTACCTCGTCGCTCCTAGGTCAAAATATTCTCCTCAACACCCTGTTCTCAAATACCCTCAGCTTCCTTTCCTCCCGCAATATCAGCGACCAAGTTTCACACCCATACAAAACAAAGGGTAAAATTATGCACTATAATCCCAAACTCGTCCTTGATAGTGAAGTTTATAGCGTTTGAAAAAGTATGTGATTACAAATTATCTGGAAGCTTCCCAGTGCCGAAATAATGGGCCATTTTCTTAATTACCCATGCAAGCAGTGGAATATGTTGGCATAAGCGGCAGCTATTTTGAACACATTTTTTAAGAATAAGTAGTCGTATTAGTACAATTTTAATAAACGAGTGGGGACTGGTATTTCCGTTACTAGTGCAGAATATGAAAGAAAAATGGTTGAATTCCTCATTAAGTAATTCTATCACATTCCCGTTTTGGCACCATTTCTGACAAGGTTGACGTCAGGCTGTGTGAGCTTCAGTACCCTTGTGGTCGCTGCTGCATTGCTGCCATGCTAATGGGGCGCATTTTTCAGTGGCCAGTGCTAACATTTACTCTGTTCTCTCGAGTGTCATACCGGGCGCCTGCTAGCGTTTGATGTGGACTTATTAAACGTCAGGTTTGCAGGCAAAGACTTTATCTTGTCATTAGTTCTCTCTTTTGCCGCCTGACTGCGTGACTATCACCTTAGGCATTCACTTAAAGTAGCAATTAACTCCCATACTTAAAGTACACTATTTTATTACACAAACTCATTACACAGTATTAATAAGTACAAATATTACAAGAGCATCTTGAGCATGTTTCGGTACAAGTGCACTACTTTTAGGGATAACAGCAGTGCTAGTTTTAAACCAATTTGCCGCTGAAATGTTGTTATTTATAAGCTTCTTCTACATGTAGCAGCGTTTTTGTTGACGTTAATCGAGTATAAAAGTTACAACTTTACAAATATTTTTGAAACTTACGTTTGGAAATATAGTTAACACATATCTGATATCGTTAATTATGATATTATATATATATATATATATATATATATATATATAATATACATGTGGGTAAGTCAATAAGTACCCGCACGCAATTTTTATAATTTATTTCAACAACAGCAGAGATCTTACAATTATATCATTTTTCAATATAGTCCCCGTGCTTTGCAATGCACTTGTTCCAGCGTTCCAGAAGCTTCTGGATGCCCTCAGAAAAAAATGTCTTTGGGTGAGCAGCAAGCCACTCATGCACCGCTTCTTTCACTTCCTCGTCTGAGGTGAATCGACGGCCCCTTAAGGGCCTCTTTAAGTGGACCAAAAAGATGGTAGTCCGAGGGGGGCGAGATCGGGACTGTATGCAGGATGTTCCAACACCGTGAAACCCAGTTTCACAAGAGTTTGAAGAGTGTGGATGGCAGTATGTCGGCGCGCGTTGTCATGCAACAACAGAACACCTGACGACAATAGGCCTTGGCGTTTGGTTCGAATTGCAGGTTTCAGTTCGGTACTGAGCATCTCACTATACCCTACACTGTTTACTGTTGTGCCCCTTTCCAGGTAATGTTCCAGTAATACCTCTTGTGAGTCCCAGAAAACTGTGAGCATCACTTTTCTCGCAGAAGTTTGACTCTTGAATTTTTTCTTCACTGGTGATGCCGGATATTTCCATTCCATGGACTGGCGTTTGCTTTCCGGTGCAAAATGATGGACCCACATTTCGTCCCCAGTGACTATTCGTGTCAAAAAAGCGTCACCTTCGTTAGCATGGCGGTCCAGTAGGCGTTGACAGATGGCCACACGATTGTTCTTTTGCTCTTCGGTGAGCTCTTTAGGAACCCAACTTGC
>Ga0131853_10022663_pt1 | contig 11359 bp, 7 predicted proteins | sample TergutLab28metaG_FD_92764 | JGI IMG/M metagenome (GOLD analysis project Ga0131853, IMG submission 92764) | Labiotermes labralis P1 segment gut microbial communities from Petit-Saut dam, French Guiana - Lab288 P1 (version 2) (version 2) | ecosystem: Host-associated > Arthropoda: Insects >...
CACCGCTAACCTCTAAAGTTGCATTTTATATATTTATTCAACAAATATAGGTACTGAATATTTTAAACATGGTATATACTCTCCGTTTTTTTCTCTTCAAAATGCAGCTTGTTTCATAATTCTGACATATTTGGTTCCCGTATTATTCACATTTTATATACAGTGTGTGCTAAAATTAAAAAAATTATTCCGGCGACGAAAGGTTAACTGAGGACCTACCTTAGTGATATATTTCCAATCTGTAAGTATAAAATACAACAAACTAGTGATCAATTGCTCTCAAATACAAGAATATTTAAGTTTTTGTATTGATTGATGGGAGTAGCTTGGAGTTGCTAAGGTAATTTTTATAGAGGACAACCCGTTGTGTTTAATGAGTTACAGGATAAACAAACTGGATATCAGTTGCTGATAAACACAAAGGGCAACTGATAACTATTTTGTTTGTCCTGTAACTTAAACACAACGGGATGTCCTCTATAAAATTATTAAAGAATAATACACAACTTTAGGGAAAACATGTCATGTCAGTGTTGGAAAAGACGTCCTACACATTTTAGAGTCTATATCTCTGTCTTTGTCTACTCTTCTTGTTACTTTCTCAAGAAACTAATGGTTCCTGCAGAATATCGTCGTATGAACACTGTAATATTTCGAGAGAAGTCAACTGAATGAAATTTGTGTTTGTTTGTTTGTTTTTGGCGCGACAGCCTCCCCCCCCCCCAGTTGGCCAGTGCCTCCTCATTCAAGAGGTTTCTAGATCACACACAACGACGCACCACAGTCGGTAGGACTCATCTAGATGGGTGTTCAGCTAGTCGCATAGACCTCTACCTGACAACACACAACACTCACTATAGAAACACTTTCATACCCCCTATGGGATTGGAAACCACGATCTCAGCAAGGTAGCGGCAGCAGACCTACACCTCAGACCGCGCGGCAACTGGGACCGGCTCAACTGAGTGAAATTACAAGAAGGAACTTAGGTATAAAAATTAGGCTTCTTTTCTTTGAGTCCCTCGCACAGGGGTGTACAGCAAGACACTCTCCGAGAGACGTGATTCAGTAGAAAACTTGGGAAAAAGCCAACCGACTCTAAGAAGACGACAACCACGATGGACATACGCAAATCACCCAACAGAAAGACAAGTATCACGTGTATCGATATTTACGATAATACACAGCACACTGCTGGCGATCTTTTATTGCCTGGCAACTAGTTTCGACCTCGTATTTAGGTCATCTTCAGGCCAGTTTGACAAGAACGTCACTAACTGTAAAATATGTCTGGCCTTAACCGATATACTTGGCCGGAACTAGCTGGCCGGCAACAAAAGACCGCAAGCAGGGTGCAGTGTGTGTGATCGGAAATATCAATACACGGCATGAATGGGACGCCGAAGGGGATGGTGAATAAATAAATAAGAGAACTGCAGGAAAGGTGATTATCAACTTCTGAACTTTATAAAAATAATTTCTCAAGCAAATATAAGGGTTGTCATAAATAAAATGCAATATTATTTCCTCCAATTGTTTATTTCTGTTCCTCCAAATGTAATAGGATAGCGTCAGGTCAGTACGAGCCTTCTCCTGCTTCTGAAAATAAATATTATCTTCTAAACAGCTCTAGCAAGACGTTCATGGAGCGTCATCTCCTTTGTGTTTGTTAGAACTTAAGGTAATATTTCTATAAGGATACAGCAGTCATAACACAACTATATTATCAGGTGTATATGACTTATCAATTACATGTTTTGGCCATTGCTGCTGTGACCATCATCAGTTTGGATACAATTTATCACAGAAGCTTTATAGATATGATATTAATATAGTTAAGGGGAATGTGATCTCCTTTTACACAAAGTCGGTGGGCGTCTGTGCAGATGGTAAAGAACCATGCACGTAACACGTGTTATCCTGTTTGTCTATGACAATGTAGTGTATGTGCCGAGACGGTTTATGCCCCGCGGGTTGCGGAAGGCCTGGGCCGGTGTTTGGTCCTGTGGTGGAGTATGTAGTTGATGTTAATAAAAATCCAACCAGATGCAACAGTAAGCAGATATTTATTTACTGCAAAGTCACTCTACATGTTTCGGGTGTCACAGCACCCATCATCAGGAGTACTAAAATCTGTAACCGCAACCTCGGGTACAGTCATAACAATGGTACAGCTACTTCCCTCCAACGTGGCCTAATCAGGCCACGTTGGAGGGAATAGCTGTACCGGAGGCTGCGGTTACAGTTCTTAGTACTCCTGATGATGGGTGCTGTGACATCCGAAACATGTAGAGTGACTTTGCAGTAAATAAATATCTGCATATTGTTGCATCTGATTGGATTTTTATTAATTTTGAATTACGATGCACGGAACCATAAGCTTAAAATTTATGTAATTGTAGTTGATAAGCTATATACACCTGATCATATAGTTGTGTTACGACTGCTATATCCTTATAGAATTATTAACTTAGGTTCTAGCAAGACGTGTTGTGGCAACTTCCGCCCTATTTTGTAAGATTTATTTTACGACTATATCCATCCATCCATCCATCCATCCGCCTGTCTGCCCGTCTAGCCGTCCATCTTCCCATCTTTCCACCTGTCACTTTATTAATATGTCCATCTCTCTACTTGTCTGTCTACATATTTCAGTGGTACAATGCAACGTGTTGTTGTTTATTGATGTACTATACCATTAATCATATATTCCTGTAGTGACTGAGGAATGCCATGATAAGCTCCAGTCAAGACGGCCGGTATCCCTGCATAAATTCGAATCAGGTCCTTCAATGATGTGATCGCAGAGAATTACCGCTACACAAAACAGTTCCTCACAAGAGACTAAGATATCTGGTTAAAAACGTATATATTTGTTGATCGTAAATAAACAAATAAGGATGAATAAATCAACAGAGAAAAAAACAAAGTTTTAAGAAATCTCGTAATAAAAATTATTAAATCGATTCACGAGGGTTAATGAATTGAGAAGATTCGAACAACAAGAGAATCAAAGGGAAGGGAGAAACTTTCAGAAGAGCGACTGTACAAACAGCTGTCATAAACTGTCCAAAGCACAAGGAATATTTTCGGAGCAGATAGAAATTCTGGTAACTGGTTTCGTATCGACGGCACTAATATGTGAGCAGAAAATCGATTAAACAACATTTACTTCTACAGAATCAGTAAATTTAAAAGCACCGCTATTTACAGTTCTGTTGACAAGCAAATAACACGGTAACTGCGTTCAGCCCCCAGTAAATAGGTCTCGGTTGGAACAAACAGCTGTGAAGAAACAAACAGTACAAAACACATCACTTGAGTCAGACGCACGGGAGTTATTTTAGAGCATTAACGGATTAGGATCACTTATTAAACAACAAGAAGTTATCGTAAAGATAAGAGGGAAATTTTGGAAAAAAAAATTAGATAATGAAAAAGAGTAGATTTTCGTACCAAAATGAGAAACGTCTTATATTGTGATCTACGTTAAACAAGGCCTGGATGTAGGTTTCAGTAAGAGACGTCGCTGAGGACAAGGGCGCTTGCAGTGTTTATCCTTGAAGAGGGTAACACAACAACGGAAAGGCAGGCAGAAGAAAATGAAGGAAAACTACAAGAAATGAAACTTCTTCGTACCCACCGATGAAGATGGAACAGACAGAGTGTTCCGAAACGTCGGCATGTGAAATTCAGACGCGGGAGAATTGCCTAGAAGAGAGCATACAACATTCAGAACACGGCGAAAGTTTTAAATCAAGAAAGTAAACTTCAGTATGTAGACATTAAAACGCACATCAATCACAACCGAAACTGAGAACGTGGCACAAAAGCTTAATAAATTCAAACGTAATTGTAAAATTCACCATGAACAGGCCACGAAGGCCCAGAGGAGTAGCGGAGGTATAGCTCTACTCTTTATTTAACCTCGGAGCTAGATGGTGGTGGGTGGTCAACGCCACGCCCCTGTCAATTTACCCCCGGGAAAGACCCGGTACCCGTTGTATAGGAGGCTGGATGGGCCTCAGGGTCGGTCAGGACAGGTGCCGGAAATCTCGCTCCCACCAGGATTTGATCACCGGACCGTACAGCCCGCAGACAGTCGCTATACCGACTGCGCTAAATTCAAAACAAAGGAAATAAACATTTGAAATATATTTCTAATTAAAAAATGGAAGGTCATTTTTTAATTAGATGCACCACAGTGACTGCAGTGTCACGCTACCGCAACGTCGACTCAACTGCAAAAACAAGGCTGTGGATGCAGATTCAAATCTTCCGGAATGTTACGCTGGGTTGACAGGTAGATATTTACTGACATTTCGAGGGTAATAGGAAAGAATAAAGGATTCTAAAAATGACAGCAATACGATCTTCCGCAAGTCGAAAGATCAACACATCCCAGAAGAGTTATTTCTTCAGCAAAACCGCCGTGTTAGCCCATATTTCTCACGCTGTGGGTATCTGACACTATAGTGCAAAGGAATTTCTTTGGCGTGTACCACTAACTAACTTAATGGAGCACAATCATTCCCGAGGAGCTAAGACCACTACAGCTAGTCAAGTAAATCCTAGCACGTTATGGAAAGCGAAGGTTCATTACTGCATTCACCAGCTCCTGCCACCTGTCCCTACCCCGTTCATGCCTCCCTATCTCACTTTTCAATATCCATTTTAATATTATCGTCCCATCTATGACTAGGTCTTCCAAGTGGAATATTTCTATTAGGTGTCCCCACGAAAATCTTATATAAACCTCTTTTCCACCCCCATACGTGCTACATGCCCCGTCCATCTCGTTCGGCTTTATTTAGTCACCCGAATAATATTCCGTGAGAAAGCTTGTACAAATGTGATTGAAAAAAGACACGGAGCAAAATATGGAATTAGAAAGGACTTGTAATAGCATTCATTCAAATATCGCGGGTGATCAGCTGAACGCACGGTATAGCCAGCGACACGGCTTTACACTTCGATGACTGTGAATTCTTCATCTGAGCAATTAAGTGGCTCGTCCCCATGGTTACGTAATGAGTGCCAATTCACGAAGCAGCTGTACTGTACCGGAACACAAACAGTTGCGAGTAGAATTCGTTACACACGGCAGAGGGAGCAATTCCACCCCACTGACTTCGTCTGAGAATTATCTTTACTCGTACTGCTCATATTGTCTATGTCGTGTTTTGCAATAACGCATGCCTCTAAAGTTGGGGACCGTGGTAGCTACAAATCGGAAGATCGCTGGTTCGATCCCAGCTGGTGTCATTACTTACTTATTTACTTACATACTAATTTACTTACTTCTCACTTACTTATTTATTTATTTACTTACTTACTTACATGCTTACTTACTTACTTACTTACTTGCTTTCTTACTTATTTACTTACTTACTTACTTACACCATGGAGCAGAGTCCTTCTTGAGAAGCTAATCGGTTTTCAGCTAGTCAAGAAATTCCCCACTTTTATGGAACTCGGAAGTTCATTACCGCATTCACAAGTGCACGCCACCTGTCCTATCCTGAGCCAGCTCGATCCACTCCATATCCCCATCACACTTCCTGAAGATCCATTTTAATATTATCCTCCCATCTACGCCTGGGTCTCCCAAGTGGTCTCTTTCCCTCAGGTTTATCCACTAAAACACTGTATGAGCTTTCCTCTCCCCCATACGCGCTACATGACCCGCCCATCCCATTCTTCTCGATTTTATCGCCCGAACACTATTGGGTGAGCAGTACAGATCATTAAGCTCCTCCTTATGTAGTTTTCTTCACTCCCCTGTTATCTCGTCCTTCTTAGGCCCAAATATTCTCCTCAACACCATATTCTCAAACACCCTCAGACACAGAACACATCTACAACAAAATTAGTATTACGTGACACATGTCGCGAGGAACATGAACAATGTAATTGAATCAGTTTTGTGTAATAAACAATTTACACTTACTGATGAAACGTAAGCACGGGGCAAGACTCGGTAGTGTGGAAAGTAAAGTTCTTCCAGATTTTAATCAGGTCATAATATAATAAGATACGCGTAAATACCGTGCAGAAGGTCGACCGGCGAAAGTGTAGTGTGCAGTAGCGCATTGTGTTGGTGGGCGCTCAGTATGGAACTGCTTCTTGTGACTCTACTGTCGTCTAGAATGTTCAGGTGGATTCCAGGATTTTGGAAAAAATTTTGCCCCCCCCCCGGGTTGTAAATACATGTTCTTCTTTGAGTCGATCCATTTCAGGACATGTAATTTTATTCATGTCACCACGAAGGGAAATTATTAAAATTTTTCAACGCTACCTTCTGTTCCTATACGAAAAACAACAAATGCATATTTACAAACACGTTCTGTCACAAAATTTTGACGTTTTGCTGACCGTGCTGCGTCTCAGTATATTTATCTCAGTATTTAACCAACTTGATGCACAACATTTGTTTCACAATAAGTTTTATTTCATGCCTCTACATGTTTCGAGCACATGTGCTCATCATCAGGAGGTCATCATCTCTGGTATCATCACACCTATATGTGTGATGATACCAGAGGCTGTGTAATGCAATTTTGACCTCCTGATTATGAGCACAATGTACTCGAAACATGTAGAGGCATGAAATAAACTAATTGTAAAACAAAAATTTTGTGCATCATGTTGGTTAATTACTGAGACAAAAAAAGTTCTGTCACGTACTATTTTTCTTCACCAACATGTTTCGATTACTCCTGTGACCATCATCAGGGGGTCTTATAAAAATAATACAGTTAATATGCAAACAAATTTAAGAATATGAGATACAACCACTTGATGGTAAAATCGATTATTCTGTAACGTTCCTTATAGTTATAAAGTGTCAAATTATGTCATTAAAATACCTTCAAATAGGGCACGTTTATGATGTGTATTGGATGTATATAGTTCATTTACTTTCTGTTAGAGAAAATGAAGGTTTGTGCAATAGAAGGGAAGGATAGAGACTCAACTGTACATTTATTGGTAAATTCAGTGTATTCTTGTCACGGGAGCTGTCCGGAAATTATCTAGCCATTTTGAATCCCTCGACAACCGGTCGTGTGGCCTTTATGTAACTTGGCAGCCAGTCAGAGGAGACCTTACTGTGCATCCGTGAACAGTCACTCTTCCGTGGGGCTAGTCAGTCGGCAGTGAGACATCTTTGACTGAGATTGTGTACTGTGTGACTGTCGCATTCACAATGACCGAGCAAGCAGATCAGCTTCATCACCACAATGCGCCTGCCCATTCTACAGCTCTCATGTAGGCTTTTTTGGCAAAGCATCACATCACCCAGGTCTGTCAGCCCCTCTATAACCCAGATTTGGCTCCCTGTGACTTCTGACTTTTCCCAAAGCTAAAATCGCAGTTGAAAGGTGGTAGATTTGTGAATGTGACGGTCACACAGTACAGAAGCTCAGTAAACGGCGTCTCACTGCCGACTGACTAGCCCTACAGGAGAGTGGCTGTTCATGGATGCACATTAAGGTCTCCTAACTGGCTGCCAAGGTACATCAAGGCCATGAGACCGGTTCTCGCGATATTCAAAAATGGCTCTCCGGACAACCCTCGTATAAGGCCCACTGATGACTGTCACAGGAGTGACCGAAACAAGTTGCTGAAGAACATCAGTATGTGATTGAACGTATTCATAACTGTGCATTGGTTGGTTTATGGTACAAGTACAAAAACATTCTTTAACCCTTATCCAGCTAACGTGGAGAATATGGTGAGCTCCTAATAATGTCGGCAGGTAGCAGATGGGATTTAACTCGGTGTTTAAATGGTTAATGTGCGGAAATGGAAGACATAAATTGCCTTTCGAGACTGGCATTCCTCACACAAGCTTTGTTCCACCGTAGATTCACTCCACCTTCAATAAAGAGAGAACCAGCAGTTTACTCTGTGCTCACATGTGCACAAGTTTCCTCTTCACAAAGTCTTTACTTGTTTATATTTAAATTTTGTTCAGCACCGCCCAGGGCCCTCATTTAAAGACAGAATGGAAGTCTCTCTACCAAACTGCCGTACCCTTGTTTTTGAAAAAACCTGCTGCTTTCTTTCCTTATACCTTTTTAGTGGGTTTGGAAAAATAATTTGTATACGGGCTTTGAGTCTTCAATACCTGCTCCTTTAAGATGCAAAATTCTAGGGTGGACAAAATGCTGAATAATTTCGTATAGTACAATGATTTAAAAGTAAACAATCTTAAAGGATTTTTTAGATAGGCAGAGGAACGTCAAACACAATCATATTTATGGATGGGGCCTCGACTGGCATTGATACCTTTTAAGTGAATCATCCCCGTTGTGCTGCATACAATCATAAAGATAGGTACAGCAATGTTCCTAAGTCACTCTATGTCAACGCTCGTTAGCAATAAAATATCCACAAGTTGTGTCTGACTTTGCTGTACCTATGTGTATGAAACTTGAAGGCCATTATCGGCTATCAAATTCACAAAAACTTGTAATTAGTGACCAAAGAAAACGTAATTTCGGGCTTCCACCAAGGTGGAAATGAGGTCTTGGATCTTCTGGGGTATTTTGGGCCCTAATTTCGTAATTTTCTACCATCATTTCGAGACAACCTATCGGCCACATGTTCAAGGAACAAGCAGTGTTCACCCTTCAATAGGGACATATAGTTTGTGCCGAAACGTCGGTAACTAACTACCAATCTACACTGCGTAAAATTCCAGAACAGCGAAGATCTCAAAAAAAGATAAAAATTAAAAAAAAAACATGAAGTCAATTATTATTTTTAAAATTTGAAACGAAGGTCAAGCAGAAGTTCATAGTTTACCCGGGTGCTGAAAAGTCCTTAGCCCGACCAAGAACGAAACAAACTCGGAAGGATGTCAGGGACGCCTGCGGTTTCAACAATATCGAGACGCGAGCTGTCAAGTTTCTTTTTTCCTGCAAGGCAAGGCGCCGAAAGAAATTCACGCCATTCTGATAGAAACATTAGCTTGTTTCCTTCCTGGTCGGGCTAAGGACTTATCAGCACTACTGAACTTTCCACAGTCCCAGTACCATTTGATGGTTTGTCTTTGTCATGTTGTCCTGCGATGCTTTAGTAAAGGTTTTCGGAGATCATGTCGGTCTGTCAGTCAGAATGTTTCGTAGGCCGAAATAATTAATACGACCGTCATATGCTTAAGACATCTCCTTAAGTTAAGTATATTTAATTTCGCACCTTCCTGGCAGCAGTATTTATTTATTTAGTAAAATACGCACAATGAGGGGCAACCGAGTTCCATACGTTAAGCACACGCACACACTAAGTTTCGTTGGATCTGCTAATGGTAAGCTGTTACACCACTCTATATTCTCAACAGTTTCTCTGTGACAAACACGTGAAACAGAACAGGTAACGTGTTGTGCTGGGAACAACACAGAAAGCTCAATACTAACTCTTCACGCTATGAAGACATAGGGGGGAGTTACAACTCCCTTCATTCCTAAACTCGGTACCAGACGGAGGTGGTTAACGTCACGCTGCAGGCGCTTTACCCCGTGAAAGAACGAAAGAAAATTCCCTCCATAGGAGTGAAAATTCGATGTACAAATCTACACAGTCCGACAATTATATAATGAGACTGGTTTTATTTTGACCAAAATAGAAGTGCTATCTATGAAGCAATGCATTCAATCCATGTGACCAAACTTCATCTGTAGTCTGGCAACACCGCAACGCCCCACGCTGAGCATGACGGGAAATACGGCGCCATGTTGTGCAGGTTGTGAGAGGACGTGGTCACAGTAGCGGCATGGAGCAGAGAGCGAACATAAAATTCTGTTTTAAACTCGGGAAAACTGCAGCTGAGACTGTACCTTCTTTTCGTAAGTATTAGTGCCTGATAATTACCCCTGAAGTTCGAAATAAATTGCTTTTTATAAGGGCGAATTTTGTCAATATAAATAAATATAGGCGCCTTTATTAATTTTATTATTATTTACTTGATTAAACACGGGGGGGGGGGGATTTTTATAATAAAACCAACTATATGCACTAATTTCTCAAATTTATTTTTGGAATAAAACTCTACATGTTTCGGATAGTTCCTCTGTCCATCATCAGTTCTTTACTGTACACATAGCAATGGTATACAAATATATCAGCAAACCTGTATGATATATACCATTGCCGTGTGTACAGTGAAAAAAATTCCTGATGGTGGACAGAGGAACTGTCCGAAACATGTAGAGTTTTATTCCAAAAATAAATCTGAGAAATTAGTGCATCAAGTTGGTTTTATTATAAGAGTTTATCACGATGCACGGTCAGCTGAACGTCAAACTATGGGGTATTTTCTCTGAAATGCCGTAACCTACAATTCTGCGCCACGAGTGTAGTTAAGTCCAGGTTATTATGAAACCTCATACGGATGTAACAGTGACGATAGAACTGAGGTTTTCCCATCCACATTTAACACGCGCTCACTGATGTCACAGCGTATTGTGATGTATTCGTAATACACAGATGTTTCTCAGTTCAAAGTGTCTCTCTTTGCTATAACCTTTTGACCCACGAATATTGTTTTATAGTGCATAATGACTGTGTTGGGTGAAACTTTCTTTATTGTCTATCAGTATTTCATTAATGAACGAAGATTCAGAGTGGCAAATAAAAGAAGCAAAACCAACTACCCGATTGTAATGGAAGGGGGGGTGGGGGGATGCCATTTGCAGGTAGGAACTTTTGTTTATTGTTCAATATAACATAAAAGCATTTAAAAACCCGGTGCAATTTCTCTCTGCTCATATACAGCTGAATCAGAGTTCAAAATTTTAAATTCTGTAGAAATCAAAACACTTTATTATCCAACAGATGCACAAATATATAATTTGTATATATAGTTGGAAATATTATAAAACATTTAAAATTGCCCCAACATATTTCGGATCACAAGGGATCCATCATCAGGGAACTCTATACAGTGCTTGGCTGAAATTACAGTAATGGTTCTGTCTTGTCCGTTGATATGGACGTAGTCGGTGTTATGGCAGCATATTTGCCTGTGGTGCGTGTGTGTACTGCACAGTGTAGAGAGGCACTGTGTTTGTACTGCACAGTGTAGAGAGGCATTGTATGTGTACTGCACAGTGTAGAGAGGCACTGTGTGTGTACTGCACAGTGTAGAGAGGCACTGTGTGTGTACTGCACAGTGTAGAGAGGTACTGTGTTTGTACTGCACAGTCTAGAGAGGCACTGTGTGTGTACTGCACAGTATAGAGAGGCACTGTTTGTGTACTGCACAGTCTAGAGAGGCACTGTGTGTGTACTGCACAGTCTAGAGAGGCACTGTGTGTGTACTACACAGTCTAGAGAGGCACTGTGTGTGTACTGC
>Ga0131853_10022667_pt1 | contig 11358 bp, 8 predicted proteins | sample TergutLab28metaG_FD_92764 | JGI IMG/M metagenome (GOLD analysis project Ga0131853, IMG submission 92764) | Labiotermes labralis P1 segment gut microbial communities from Petit-Saut dam, French Guiana - Lab288 P1 (version 2) (version 2) | ecosystem: Host-associated > Arthropoda: Insects >...
ATATATATATATATATATATATAAATTAACGTGACAACTCTTTCTTCAGATCAACGATATAAAAAAATCCATAGATTGTAGTAACACCGTGTAAGGGAAAAATTTTAGTTAATCTGCTAAACTTTCTCTGCTAAAAATGTCAGTTTCACGGAAGATAAATATTTAAGCGTCATGTTGGACTGTCAACTATACTGAACCGTTTGCAACTTCTATTAACCTTATTCGTTGCGCTTTCCGGTACGCAAGCCTGACGATGACAAGATCGTACCGAAACGTGTACCAGAACACGAATTAGGTACGTCGTAATTGGCTGTAATATTTGTACATAGGGAAATTAAGTAATTTTAGAGGTCTAGGAAGATGGCGACTATACAGATATTAGAGAATATACAATAGATAATGTTAACTACTTCAGATGCCGCAAGCTGTTCATTACAAACAGAACAGAAAAATGATCATACTGAAAAATCTTCGTATTTGGTAAATCTGTATTTTATTTAATGATGCACTGTCACTACTGGAGTAAACAGGCCCTATAATGGCTCAGAGTTTCGTGATCACGATTTAATACTGACGTGGGATTATTTTCTCCGCCTGACTAAAAATTCGTATGTATGAAGTTTTGGTGGCTGTTATTTGCTTCGCTTCAGGCAGAAAAAAAGGGCAGGTACCTATTCTATAGGCTTCGTTGATGCTAATCCTTAATACTGGGACGAAGAATTCGAATCTGTGGCTCTCTTGGGGTGTTTACGCCTTTAATCGTGTTGAAAAACTAGAATATAAGCTCAAAAATCCTCTGCTAGAATACTCCCATTCTTAACAAATAGACATAGATGCTACGAAATTTCGAATTTCGGTGTGTGGCCGCATAGTTTATTGCAGTTGTTCCGACGCTTGGGCGTACACTGCATTGACTGTCTGAAGACAGAACGACACATCGGGATTTAAAAGAAATAATTTCCGAATAATACCGTATATTTACACTCTATTTAATACCAAAACATGGTTATGGGTCGAAAGGGTAGCTTCTCAAGGACTTTACTCCGTGGAGGTAAGTCGGTCCGTTTCAAACACGTAATCTGGAAACATTTCCGAAGAAATCATCAGCCTAATTTAACTTAAGCCTATTACATAGTTTCCATATGATCCAAAATCTCCGATAAACTAAATAAAATCAGTTACACCAAATACAATATTGCAATGAATCCCTGTCAGTAGTACATAAGACATTACTTAAAGAAGAGCATCATTAGAAAGATCGACACCTTACGGAAAACGGTGAAACTGCCGTCGCTTTGACACTCATCAAAATAACTACCTTGTTTGTTCGTTCATTAAACATACAAAAGTACCTGGTAACATTGCGCAAAAACATCAACATAAGAGGTGTCAAACACCCAACGCAGTACTAAATCTGGATGCTATAAAAGCTGTTTCTGATACCATTCGTCCCGTATGTAGCAAATACGAAACTCTTGGTGCGGAAGGAACCTATTTTTTTGTGTCTACACAGCTTAAAAATCGCGTACACGTTAAACCAAGAGTCAAAAATATCATTTTGGCAATCGACTGTGAAGTAAAATCATATGGATTTTACAAGTCAGAATAGCTCTTGCAGGCTTGTTTCACTTGCCCGGAGGATATACTAGAACAACGTTTAGTACGAATAGTCGATGTTGGGGTTCAAGTTTAGGTGATTTTACCATTGTGAAGGTTCCAGCGTTCACACTTCAGACTTCATTCCGTCATGTGTAACTACAAATACAATTAATGTACCATGTGAGCTGGTGGACTATTCCTACTTCCGAAATTAAAAGCGGAAAATAACGTGTACTGACACAGGGCAGAATATACCATCACCATTGCCACACCACGAACGGTCAGCCAGCGGACTTGAAATGGGCTACAGCCTAGCTGGGGATGTTTTTATGACGCCTGAATGGAAACTACAGGCGATGGATGCAACACGATTTCACACACAAATGTTGGTAGGTCGTAAATAAATGACATGTTACCAGCCAGTATAATTACTTGTAATTTTAACTTGAACCACACATTCCAACAATTTGTTGCCCTTATCGTATACACTATGGGTCTCCAAACTTTTTTTTTATGGCAAAGGGCCACACTCGTATTGTGTGCTGGTTTGCGGTCCACACGTCAAAAATTAACAAGTGGTATACCTAACTCCTTCAATTAATGTATAATTTTTAGAGTATATATACAATTGACAAATGTGGTCGCGGGCCGCATAATACAACCTGGCGCGCCGCGGGTTAGAGACCCATGGTATATACTGTAGTACACTGACTTCTACTATGCGAACTTTCTCACTTAGGAAATAGTGATAACAATTATGGTAAAGTTTAACTTTAACGTTCGAGAACTCGGTTTTCTTTTCACTTCTCGGAAGGCGAAATGTAGAAATATCTTTCTAAAAAATCTAAACTCGTCGTTGGAAGGAAGTATAAGAAATAAAGAAAAATGTAAAAAACAAAACTGCAACCGGTTGGAATTTAAGTCTGGGAGTTTCTTACTGAACAGAAACCGACCTCTTGACATACTAGCCAGATCATATCACAGAAATAATTAAAAACGGAAAACTAGAAAGTCCCCTTTTGGATTTACAAAAAAAAAAAAGTCACAGACACTTTTTAGTTTATCGCTAACATGTACATTGAAGTGCCTCCTTGGGAGGCACGTAGAGTTGGTGACGTAATCTGACGACTATCGCGCTCATTGGTTGAGATCTCCGTGCTAGTTAGTAGTCATGTGGAGTGTTTTAAAAGTCCAGTCACCAATCCGGATCAGGGAATCAGAGAAGGCACATGGCATACAACTAGCACGCTGCTAGCAGTGTTCGAAGCTACACGTGATATTCTCGGTTTGTTTCACGTAGCCAAGTGACTATAACATATCAGTAGAGTGAACACGTTTTGGTGGGAATAGACTGAACTTTCGTCTGAAGTAAAACGTTGGTGGTAGTGTTTTCGCAATAAATGAGATACAAATAGGTCTGCCAGTGTATTCGTACTTCTGGGCAGAGACGGACCAAAACTCTCTCGGCGTCTAGTAGCTGTGAATTTTCCCGTCCGACGTACACGACTCATTTCTTCACCAACACAAACTGCGTATCAACATGACGGTAAGTTACAAACCCTTTTGCTTATTCGCCTTTATTATATAACAGGCATATGCCAATAAATATAATACGTGACCGAGAAAAGAGTTTAAATGGAACAAGTTCAGAAATAAACGCGGTAACGCATCAATGCTAGCGGGTTCCCTCGCATTTGTTTTATCGCCTTGAAATAAGTTAAACTTAAGGAAAAAGTTTGTTGAGCATAAAGTGTATACCGTTTTTCTCTAAAACTTTTCTACGAAATATGTTTAGCTCCGATAAACATGTTGGTGAGTTACGCTCGAGATGAGTGTGGAAATGCGTGGAAGTCGGCAAGTAAGTGTCCACTATTGTTGTCCGATTTTAACCAAAGCAAAAATGTGTCGACAAATTTTAATAAAACTCCCAATATAAGGTTCATTTACAACCATTCATGTCTGTTAACTGCGTTACTTAACAACAATGTCAGTTGCTAAGATTATCTGGCGTCGGTGATAGGTGAATTAGTATGGTGCACTGGTGGAACGACACTGACAGCGGAAGGCTAAGTACTCGGAGAATAACCTGTCCCGTGCCATTTTGACCAACACAAATTTCACGCGGACTAGCCTGGCACTGAACTCGGGCCTCCGCGGTGAGAGGCCGGCGTCTAATCGCTGAATATCCATTCAGTGGTTCTCGAGTTGTTAGCGAATATAAAGGTACCGCGAAGCGAACAGACACATTTTTGGATCCTATCGTTACGAAGGGGCCAAAGGCTGATGTAATGGTGACTGAACTGTTTCATCATATGGAAGTGCCCTAACTTCGGACTGGAAAACAAATGTTACAAAAGAAACGTGCATTCGACGTAACAGAGCGCACCATGGCAAACCGAGATCAAGCATCAATTGTTATCATCCTCAACACTTACGTATGTATTTATTTACCAATAATTTACCGTCAGTAAACATGCATCTTGTCGGTCCCACTGGCCGCGTGGTTTAAGGCGTAGGTCTGCGGCAGCTCGCCTGCTGAGATTGTTGGTTCGAATCCCACCGGGGGCGTGGATGTCTGTTGTGAGTGTTGTGTGTTGTCAGGTAGAGGTCTCTGCGACGAGCTAATCACTCATCCAGAGGAGTCCTACTGACCGTGGTGCGCCGTTGTATGTGATCTAGAAACCGTGAATGAGGAGGCCCTTGCCCACTGGGGCGTATTAAAAAATGCGTCTTATGAAAGGGCTACAAGCAGCGTTGTTTGACAATAACGAAATGTAATGCAGTATTGTCAGAAAACAAAAGGCATTTTAAGTTTCCCACACAGTGGTGTTCTATAAGCTGAACATGTTTCACACCCTGTCGAAAGGGAAAGCTGGTATTTTTAAAGTTTCGGTAGGTTCAAACTGAAGGAGGAAATTTGTCAACAAGCATTTTGACAGCGCACAAACGAATCGATGAGTGCTCAAAGCTATAGAAAAATGTCTGAGAAGAATGAGACAGACGGTCCTCATAGTGACCAGAAGCAATCAGAAGCTCATAGGAAATGCTTAGTAGCACATCCGGAACTTGTAGACTATCTAATCTACTTTAACAAGTTTGCCCACGAAAGAGAATTGTATAAATATACATTTTATGTATCCTGATTCTTATTTTTTAAAGTCATACATGATTACGTATATGTTATTTAAATCACTACGATTTAATAAAAAAAATTCGATGTTTGTGACCTTCGGAAGATACAAATATAGTTTATTTTCAGAACGTATACACGAACTAAACCTTTCGGAAGATATATAGTTTATTTTTAGACCGGATGCACGAACTAAACCTTTTTAATTAAACTGTCTTGACCATTATGTGCTTTTAAAATTGCTCATTGTACCTCTAAACTTCCTTCCTCTAACAATAATCGATTAAAGACACATATGGACGGGGTTAACAACCTTTTCCGAATCTCCATGTTGTGACAGAAGTAGTATTTATAGAAGATACAAAGGGAAACATATATATGATTTAGTTACATGGATACCGCTTTTCTTAAGATAACAAGACGTGTTTTCAAATAAGAACTGTTTTAGACTTACAAATAAACCACTGCAATAACTGACGTAAATCGGAGAAATAACACATGAGAAGAACTGGTAGAATCCAGCAGAAGACAACTGAATACATAATCTGCCCCTTAACGTATGCAACACATTTCACTCTGGCGCGTTATGTGTTGCAGCTCGGAAAACAACTGAGGCAATTTTAATATAAAAGGCTGCGTATTCCCTTAAAACAGAGATACTTGCGGTGGCGCACCTGACGCGAACACATGTTCTGCGCACTTGTTATAACAGGCTGAAATTCTTAAAAATGGCTCGTTACTCTTATGTGTTCCTTTTACTCGACTATTTATACCGTATTAAGTATAAACCCGACTGCGCTGTAATCCTCTGGTAATGAAATAAGTGACAGTACTTCACATTAACGCGAAAATTTGCAGACATTTTATACACACCGCGTGAATTATGCGAGTAAAATATTTCATGCAATATCATCAGAACCCTGCTTACGTTTTAAAGCAATCGCAAGGTTCTGATGATATTTTCACATACAAATTTTGTATTGTGAAATAAAAAAGTTGCATGAGCACAGATCAGAAATCAGAAAACGTTTTTGGTACCTCTCAGACGTTACCAATACCAAAAATCTACCTAAATAACTCGGAAAGAATAAAAGCGTGTCAAGTATGGAACAGCAGTAAATACCTTAAAAAAATGAAGTGGGCAATAAATGTTTATGAGGATAAACTTGAGCCACTAGATAAAACCGAAGATGCTTTTCTTTTCGGATTCGACCTACGGGTGCAGAAGATCTGATTTGAATTTAAGAATCATCATCTCGTTGTCTTGATAAAAATCAGTTTTCAAGTCATCCTACTTGAAAACTAATTTTGGTACAAGATCTGACAAATCTACGTGGCCTGAAGTCATTCAAAAGATATTTTACACATATAAACTCGACACATTCCTATGCTTTCTAACGCTGAAATGAAAGTGAAATGCAGCTCAGCTATCTTTATTGACAGTTTATTACCACATACAAATGTCCCACCCATTTGTTGCAACAGATTATCTTCCGCTTTCTCTATGCTTCAGGATGAAAGAAACCGTGTGTGACAGTTTTAATTATAGCCCGAAATTGAAGTAAGTATTCTTACAGGTGACGGAGAGTCATTCGCCTCTTGCATTGGACATCAGATACAGTCGGCAGCGAAAGTGAATAATCGTATATGCATGAATGGATAAGAAACCTCTCTCCTAACAAATGGATGTCATACATGGCAACTTGCAAAGTAATCGTGGTCGGGTTCCTTACACAATTAATAGGAAGACAGGAGACGTCTTACTCTGTCCCCGCATTTATCTACATTACGGCAGCTTTCACATAAGTATTTATAGAAACTGATGCACCTTACTTCTCCAACCCCACATCGCCATAATTAGGCGCGTTCGAAAAATTGCGAAAAGCATGGAACAACTCTGCTCTCAATTGACGGAATTTCATGTAATTTTACAATGAAGTGTTTTTCGAAAATCAAGTTTCAATAAAATCTGACAAGAAAAACGAGTACTTTAGATGAAGTCGTTGGTACATTTGTGACAATATCTCGCTGAATCCTTAATGAGAAATATTTCAGACAAAAGTTACAGAGAAAATCAAAACACGCATTTTTATGTTCAATAATTTTTTTCTCGAAAATCGTGCCATTTATGAGACAATGTGGAAAAATATGGAAGAGCCAGTCGTGACAATATAATGCTACGTAGAAAATACGCGATTTGCATGCCAGATAAGTAAGACAAGAATAGACACACACATCCATAGTAATTCATAATTACTGTTCCAAAATTAATTCCTTCTGATCTCGTAAAATGCTTTACAGCAACTCTCATAAAAACTGAGAAAATGCGCAAGGACTTATCAGCCATTACAATCTGTTTAGCCAAATTATACGTCTAAAGAAAGCCAAGAGCAAACGAAAATTCTTTTGCTTAAATGCAACATCGGGCACTTTACATGACGTCCCACGTACATTTTATTGTGGCTGGCGACGTAAATTTTCCACTGAATCATTGCTGTGCAACACTCAACATTTTTGTATGGTTGACAGTGACATGTAGCTCAACAACACACAAAGAATTCGTTGTTCTATTGCCACTGCAACAATGGTTACCCGAAAGCGCCACAATGTACGATACACGTACATTGCCAATCTTGTCTACGCCGAGTTTACCATGTTATTGCTCCTTTTCGTTTCGCTACTCTGAGAGTCATTTACATCCGCTGTAGGCGCTTTCTACTGACAGCCAAAAAATAAGTGGGGGAAGAACCGAAATTCACCACGAGTGATTCGATGTTCTGAGGACAAAGAAGTTGACTAATTTCTTCTGGGTAGAATAGAAGTACAAAACCTATTTAATGATAGAAAACAGTTTCACTTACAAACCCATAGTCGTAACAGATTCAACTCGAACGATAAGAATAAAACAATGAAGGAGAAATTCATATTATTCGCATCTGCAAAACCGATCAAATCACTCATGCACCCATCATGGCGAATCCTTCAGTGTAATTATGGGTTAATTACTGACAGTGGCTGACCGAAGATGGATAGGTCCGCTTTAATTATACGAAGCAGAAGCAACAAGGAGATGTTCATGAAGGCCTTCGGTAAGGTCAGTTTTATTGAAGTCATCCGTCAAATACTGACACCTAACGATAGTAGTGTACGCCTGTTTCTTGTGGAACGTTTAAGGTTAGCTTAAGAATAATCCGAATTTTTTTCTTCTTCTTCTTCTTTCATGGCGCGGCAGCCCCTAGTTGACCAGGACCTCCTCATTATCGATGCTTCATGACCACACTCAGACACACCACACACGATAGGACCCCTCTGGACGAGTGACCAGCCCGTCGCAAAGACCACTACCTGACAACACCCACCATTTACAAGATAGGCATCCATGCCCCCGGCAGGATTTTAAAACACAACACCAGCAAGCGAGCGGCCACAGACCTACACCTTAGACCGCGCGGCCACTGGTATCGGCATAAACAGAACTACTAACAACAAATACAAGTCCATCTCTAAACTTATTAAAAGTCTACCATAAATTCTAAATATTCGAATTAGGCCTCCCGCATATGAGTTTTCGTAGTATAAAAGTCAAGGCGATTTAACTTGTTTATTGGGAAATATCAGCGTGGATTTCGATATAACAGCACAACTGCTGATCAGGTATTCTGAGATTGCTTTCTGTGGGATGTTATGTCGTGTGGTTGGGTAGACAGGTAAAGGCGTTTAGAAAAACTTATTTTTTTATTTGCATCAAAGTCAGAAATTTGAGTCCCCTAAATTACAGAAAAATTTCATGAAAAGCACAGAAACCTTTGAGAGATGAACTTTTTCCAAGTCGTCTTGAATACGTCACATACGTATGGACTAGCAAGAACGACAGCCATGAAGAAAAGTGTCTTCAGTGCTACAGTTCAGAATCAGCAACAAAATGGAAAGAGTGGGCGAATAGAAATGGTGGCGGTCCTCCCTGGCTTTATGTTTCAGAGAGTGCAAGTACATCAATCATCTCGTACAAAGAGTACGAAGACTCACAGCTGGCCAGACAGCCTGGCGACACGACCGGCTCTCTCTCCCTTTCTCCAGCTTGTAGGCATACAAATGCTTTGAAACTCCCAAGGACAAGATCCATTTTATTTTATTTTTGTGCTGTCTGCCAGCTAATTTTATAAAACGCGATTAATAACTTTATTAACTCGGGGCGGGAATCAAACCTGTAACGCCAACAGCCAAACCACTTGTTGCTTCGATCTGTCTAATGATGTCAACTAGGAGGACAAACGTATACCTTTAAGCACGCATGTGGTTTCTTACAATTACAGTTCAAATTTGTCGAATAACAGTAGCCACTTCGAACTTACGGACCGTATGTGAAGATGAATTTAATTTCATTATTTGAGGTCTTTCAAAAATGTCTTAATTAGCGTATTAATAAAAGACACAACGATTTCTACTTTTACGTACATAAGGATGCAAGAGGTGCATTCTCAGTGAGGCCTACACCATGGGTCGCTTTGACTTGTCCGTATTTTTAATATTGGTCGTAAACTGTATGCCTACAATTCTGGCATCCAACACTGCTAATACGATAGGTGGGCGGCTTACCACTCAGGCGCATATACATATTACATTTGGCCAAAGTTTATATCGGTTGCTTTGTAGTTTTCAGCTACGACTGTCTGATATTATAAAAGAAAGTTACAAACACTTGTAACACGCTCACAGAAACTACTCAGAGAAGTGCCAACATTATACGCGATACTAGAGACAATAATTGAACATTGGCCATAGAAGTACTGTCTGGATAAAGAGGATCATAATGATTAGGAACTTTACTGACTTCCACCGCATTTACTTTTTGTAAGTCTGTTTGGAGCTGCCACCTTCATGATTAATATTTGCTACAAATGTTCCATTGGAATGTCCATGCCTTCTTTTTGTATAAATTCACCGCCAGCTATTCCAGTGCTTCGAGTACCCCTTCGGACTTGTACTCCTTCCTTCTACCCGAAGACTGAGACCGAGATACCTGATCCAGATCATGTCCAACGACCAGAAGTTAACCCAGTCGTACCTGACGTTCGGAAGTCAGTGGAATAAACCCAACGAATTCCCCTTGTTTTAAACGTCAATACTCGCTTTATGAACACCAGTCCTCACCGACACCTGTGTTAAACGATTGAGTACTAGTTCTTATAGCGACATTTATTGCTTAATGCCACTTACTGAGGTTGGGTACGAAAGGATTTCTATTGAGCATAAAAACGAAATGGACAATTACTGTAGTTTCACAAATACGACAGTTGTGCTGGCATGAGGTTCACTGCACATGTACAGTGAACCAGCACGGGGAAGTGTCACTCAGTGTGCAAGTCTTTCATTGCCGATCACCCTATAATCATAATTCGCGGAAACCCATAAATAAACAAGCTACATAATTCTGATGTGCGTCATCCCCGTTGTGTTAGTACAATAGTAAGGAGCTTGGTGTATTAATACTTACAGTCGGACACAAATATATTTTCTCCTAGTATTACAGGATTATAACGACATGTTTCGGCCCTATATGTGGGCCATCTTCAGGTTGTGAGTGGACTATCGGATCAATTATACAGGAATGCGTGAAGCGTTCTAGGGGAGTTCTGGGGGGAGGGGGGCGGGTCGAGATCTCATTATAACAGTGGGTACCATGGTCCCGGGTTTTATCAGGCAGGTTACCATTAGTATCTTTGTAGTGCCCTTATTTTCAAAGTGGGTACTACTCTTATGCTAGGGGATATAATATAAGTACAACTCTTATGCTAGAATTATAGTACAAGTATAAACATGATTACAAATGTAGGGTATGCCTAGGAGTTAGCGTGCTAAGGTGCTAAAGCGCAACAGTCCTGTCGTAACCTTAGTATCGTTCCGTATCAGTTCTTTATGTGATGTGTGGTGTTCGCATCAACATGTTTGAATAGTTATTTAAGGAGATGTGTGTTTGCACTGAGTTGGGGTGGGATTCTTTTCTGGCGGTTGCTTCTGCTCGCGTAGTGAGGACGGTCTTTGTGGAGTGGTTGTAGTCGATCTCGCTGGTGATCTGTGAACTGCTACTTGCTATCTGCTACCCGCGGATCGCGGTGTTGTAGGTCTGCTGTCTGTGAATACAGGAAGGGGTGAAACAAGTGCGCTTAGGTTGCCCTATCGTAAGGTTGCTTTCTGAAATGGTAGCAAGATATTACTCGCTCAGTATTACGATTCCAAGGTCTTCTTATCCCTGCCATGAGTCGTGCGGGCTTTCTTCTGTGTATCACTGTTATATCACCTGATTGGTAGCACAGATATGCGAAGGCACTGTATCTTGGTTCACTTATCACTATAGAAGGCTTCATAAATTTACACTTTTTTTTTTGTTTGCACATTTTCGCGTTTGTAGAATCACGTTACAATACTGTTAATACCTCATGTCTCATATGAGGGGGATTAAGACTGAGTGTCGACAGTATCGTTAGAATATATATGGCCTGTGTGGTTGCTGTCGTGAGGCCTGGATTTCGTGCGGTGGTGGGTTCCCATGTTGGAGAGTATGGGGGTGTCTGCTGTTAGGGGTTGGGGGGGTTATGGCGGTTGGACTTGGCAAGGGTGTCAAAAATCGC
>Ga0131853_10022668_pt1 | contig 11358 bp, 6 predicted proteins | sample TergutLab28metaG_FD_92764 | JGI IMG/M metagenome (GOLD analysis project Ga0131853, IMG submission 92764) | Labiotermes labralis P1 segment gut microbial communities from Petit-Saut dam, French Guiana - Lab288 P1 (version 2) (version 2) | ecosystem: Host-associated > Arthropoda: Insects >...
TATATATATACCAAGTATTTTTATTGAGTCCACCGTCTTTACACAATATATATTTTTGGCTAATGTTTAGTTAAACAAGCTTGTTTAACTAAACATTAACCAACAGTATATATTGTGTAAAGACGGTGGAATTAGTGAAAACACTTGGCAACTACAATAAGCTTAATTAAAACAAGTAATAACTTCGTAAATATATCCTTAGTAACATTTTCAAAACGCGGTAGATCTAGTGAATGACATTTTGTTTCCAAACACGTACGAAGTAACATAAGAATTATAACAGTCCTCTGGTATGAATGACACAGAATTAGTTCTGGAGATGAAGACTAGGCGCTTTTCTGTCTACTCTGAACTAGGCCCATGCATTATAGTTTTGTTTTATAACTCAGGAAACTTACTTCAGACACCTAAACTATTAGAAGTCTACTCGACTTAATTTTCTGACGATATAAATTTTTGTCTGAAGTTGATGCCTTGTCATGAGGGCTTCGCGCGTCAGGTTGCCGATGGAGGAGACGGTCCCAAGATACCGAATGCGAAGACGATGAAAAAGCAGCCATGAAGAAAGGTCTTCCAGCTCTGCAGTTATTAACTTCAAGCGAATAAAACCTAAACGCAACACAAGAACGAACATATCTAGGAATATATTACGAGCTGTTACAAGGGGCTTCTGACTTGGATTATCTGACACGACCCAGATAACGGGTAAAAGGACATGACATTTGAATTTTAAATATCAGGGGTCTACAGGATATGGTCACTGACCTCGACACAAACATGAAACGGTGGAAATGAGAAATGAATACTATAGGCCTATTTTGGTATTAAAATACACCAATCTGGAGACCTAGGGTCAGGTTTGGCTAACTGTTATGTTAAAGATATGTGGCGTAAAGACGTTGACTGGATGCAACTGGCTCAGAACTGGGTCCATTTGCGGGCTTTTGTGAACATGATAGTGGAGATTCTGATTACAAAAAACAATGGATTTCTTGACAACCTAAATAAGTATCGATTGTTGATGGACGATGCCGTAGACTGTCAGTTTAGTTAACAGGATGTGTTTGCTTCGCCATTGTCAATGCTTGTGTAGTTATACAGTTTGAGCAGTGACGAAGCAAGCCGCTAACACAAGGGCTGGGAAATAAGGCGGCTGGAATGTGAGGGCGGGATGCGGATTTCTGGTCGAGTGCAACCGTACGTAATCAGTAAGTGGCTGCTTGAGGTTAGTGCAGAAGATGTACAAGGAAAATGTGGAGACCTGAAATGGAAGTAGACGTGGGCAATGTAGGATATTACGCAAAGAGGATCTTCGTCATTTACACAAGTCTGCTAGTATTGTAAAAGGGTCACTGACGGTGGTCATGATGGGCTGGACAAGCAGCTTGGTTGGAAAGGGAACAATACATTCCGAACGACAACAGAAGCGCCACTGAACGGTGTCAGTTGGCAGTTCGAGATGAAAGTGGGGGCATTATATTAAGATAGGACATAGACGGCGAATTAAGTGTAAAGATGTGAGGCGGATGGAAAGATGCCACAGTCTTGTATGATGGTGAGCTTCGTTCACAGCAGTGCTGTTATTTTGGTTTCTACTAGGCAGTCTGTTAATGAATCAGAGGATTTACTGGTGTACAATTTGTAGGTTTAATTGTTGTGTAATTAGAAATAAACCGCCTACACATGACCCTGTTGCGCAAAGTTGAAGGGTCTTCCCTGCAAAGAGCCGCAATGAACGTTCGAATATTACAAACCGTATTACTGTCGAACATAAAAATCTTTTATTGTTTGTATCAATAATGCTGCCTGTTTCGGTCCTTCTCACGGACCATCATCTACAAAACAAGTATGTTTGCAAGTTGAATATTATTCAGTTTGCAAGCTCATAAATTTTACCATCTCCTTTTCAATTTTATGCAGCATTACGTGGTTAAAGTTTATGTTCTTAGATATATATATATAAATAAATATATATGTATAAAATACGTATAAATATATATAAATATATCAATAATTTTCTAATTTTCTTTTTTTATGTTTCGCAGAACAATGCTTCACTCCTTTGGCTAAAATATTCAGCGTTCATGACGTGCCTCCATTTTGACGAACGTGGTTATTCTGGGCAGTTTATGTTGACGTTTAAGATGTCTGACACTAAATGTGCTGCTTTATCTATCGTCATCCTACGTATTTTTATCTGTGTTTTTTTATATGTTGTTTACGTTTCACATAATAGATATGAAATGAATTTTATCTTCTTTCTCCCAAATTCCCGCAGTACTCAGTACGCCAGACACTGAAAGTCTGTGTTCAGCGTAAACATTCAAGGCCTGGCTTAAGTATTTTTATGTCTGATGACGGTCCGTGAGCACAGAAATACATAACATTATTGATACAAATAATAAAGAGTTGTTATGTTCAACGGCAATACATTTAGCAACATTGAAATGTCACGACACAGGAGGATGAACTACATTAAAACTGTCGCAGTGAGCAACCTATTTATGTACAGTACCCTCACTCTAGTGTCTTTCCAAACAGACTCCTCAGTTTTATTTGATGTTTGTGTAACTGTGCATCATTGATACAATAATACAAACAGCCAACTAGATGCAACTATAATAATTTTATTAACAATTTCAATCAGCTGAACATGTTTCGGGCGATAATTTCACCCATCCTCAGGAGCACTAGACTGTGTTTACAACTTATGGTATAATGCACTGTCCTTACAGTGCATTATACCACAAGCTGTAAATACAGTCTAGTGCTCCTGAGGATGGGTGAAATTATCGCCCGAAACATGTTCAGCTCATTGAAATTGTTAACAAAATTATTATTGTTGCATCTAGTTGGCTGTTTGTATTATTGTGTCAATGATGACGGATTAATCCGTCCTTACAGTGCATTATACCACAAGCTGTAAATACAGTCTAGTGCTCCTGAGGATGGGAGAAATTATCGCCCAAAACATGTTGAGCCGATTGAAATTGTTAATAAAATTATTATTGTTGCATCTAGTTGGCTGTTTATGTTATTGTAACTCAGTTTTAAGTAACAGCATTCTACCACTTCCACCCTGTTGTTGCATTCAGCAGGGTGGAAGTAGTCGTATAGCCTGTTTTAATGAAATATTATACTTCGAGGTAGCTGTGACCCAACGACTGGCGGTTACTTACCGCAAAGGAAACTAATGACAGAAACGTCGGGTTTGGGTCCAGCCATGATGCGCCATATATCCTGAGAACGTCTCAGTGAATACGAATGCCATGAAAGTTTAAAGTCTTACACAAACCAGAGAATTGTTAATAGAGTCTACAGCATTTTCTGAACGAATGTGACGTTATTTCTATGAAATATTCAAATACAAGAGTCAAGTGTAGTGGGCAATAAAGACAAAACATTTAACGCTGTACATTTTCCGTGGTACTACATTTTTTTGGGGGGGGCGCGACAGCCCCCAGTGGACCAGACTCTCCTCATTCACGAGGTTTCTAGATCACACACAACGACGCTCCACAGTCGGTAGGACTCCTCTGGACGAGCGATCAGCTTGTCTCATAGACCTCTACCGTGCATACATAAAATTTAACACAAACTTGTTGCACAACACATTTATTTGTTAATTAATATATTCAATTAACAAACAAATGTGTTTTGCAACAATTTACTGTTAAATTTTACATTTTTAAACACAAAATAATTGATATGTGCATGTTACCTCCCTCGCCAATTTCATTCTCTTTGATTTGATCACCCCAAAATATTTACTGTGGAGTACGAATTTCTAACCTCCTTGTCATGCGACTTTATCTAGCCTCCTGTTACTTCCCCAGATGAGTTCAGAATATATTCATTAGCCAGCTGTTCTCAACCTCTTTCAGTCTATGTGCTTCCTTTAATGCAGAGACCAAATGTCATGAGCACGGACCCCATAAAAACAGAAGAAAATTATAGTTCTGTATTTATGTAAAATTCACGCTTTTTGATAGCAGATGGTAATGTAGATAGTTATAAACTGATTGTGGCAAGCATTCCACGAACTTAATTTCTTCGCGATTTAATTTTGATTTGTTAGAGTCGGCCTCAAGTATACAAATTTTGCCACATTTTTTGAAGGATTTGTTATCTGCCTTTATGTCACGATTTTGTTCTACAATCTGGTGACGCATTATCGATTCTTCTTTTTCTCCGTGTTTGCTTCTAGACCATACGCCTTAGCAGCGTTGAAGAGCTCTTCTGTCGTCACCATTACGCTATGTCTGTTTTCGCCCAGTAAATTAACTTAATCGACAAAACAAGTTGCTGCTGACAATGATGAACACAATGACAACAGGCCTATAGGCTGCCGAGATTGATGGAAGGTGTGTGAGGAGCGAAACTAGTACGGCTGATGATCCCTTAGCATTTATTAGTTCGTCCGCTGCCTCCTGAGGTCGCTTGTAGCTCGGCGCCTGGTCACATCACGACCGACAGAGTCGCGCGTCAGACGTCTTTGTACCGTGGTGGGGATTACTGCGAGTTAACGTTACGCGTGAGAGAGCATTCAAACGGTGCGAGTGAACGTTGCTAAAATTTTACATTTAACGTCTCCACAGAACAAATGTACGAGATGCCAGTCGGCCTCGTTTTCAACATCACCAGGTAAGTGTCTCTAAATATTTAGTAAAATAAATAGCTTTGTGCAAAAGAGAATTATCCATTTTTACCTTCTCCTTACTAAGCTACACCAGCTAACATTTTTTAAAGCAATAAATGAATAATTAAAAAAAAACTCTTGTTAAACGGCTTTCACAGATGACGTCTGTTAGATGATATCGACGAACGGTTAACACTTTCGGAACTCTTTGTACAGAATGAAGGCGGTATGCGCACATTCGTTTGTTTCAAAAATTACACGACGACTTTTCACAAAATGTGGCACTGGGGGGGGGGGGCAAAATGAAGGATGTCGAATTTAATTTTGGTGCGTTTCGGTCAGATACTTCCATTTGTCTCCATAAGTCAGAAGACCTCGAGAGAGAGAGAGAGAGAGAGAGAGAGAGCAACGTTTATCGCAGCATGGGGCTTAAGCACAGGGCAACTCTACTTTCTTTGTCTGAAAATTATAAACACTACTTTATGAAAGGATAATAATAATAATAATAATAATAAAAGATTAATATTGGACACAAAACAATGTTTTAATTAAGAGTTTCTTTTATTTGAATACATTTCGATGAGCTGAATAATTTGGAATAAAGAAATACGTGAAAAATATTTTATGGTTTGGTGAAATGTGCGTAACGTTAGAGTAGTAAGTATTAAATTTGCAATGAATGAAGGGAGGGCAGTAACTGCGTGATCCCTCTGTTCGAGCGGACCGCCTTGTTTGTATGTGCTGCACCTGCACTGTGCGCGTTGCAAATCTGAACGTGAACACATCAAATTCTGAACAGGGAATTCGTCACATCACGCTCTTAGTTATTGCCTACTGATAAAACATAAATTTAGAACCTAATGACATGCTTCTATGCGTGCGGTGCTTAAAAGAAGAGGACTGCCGCGAGATTTGAAGCGTAAAACAGCAGGGGCATGATGCAACAAGAAATACTGTATAGAAACAACCATGTCCCCATACATAAATATATATGAAGGTAAAGGAGGTGGGATGTGGGTATGTGGACTGGATTGGGTTGGCCCAGGATAGGGACAGGTGGCGGACGCTTGTGAGTGCAGTAATGAACCTTCGGGTTCCATAAAATACGGAGAATTTCTTGAGTAGCTGCAAACCAGTTAGCTTCTCAAGAAGGACTCTGCACCATGTAGTAAGTAAGTAAAGGTAAAGCAGTCCCGTTACAGGCTCGGAGGGGCCCAGAGGGTTCCAGGAAGTTAAGGTTCCCAGATTTCGTGACAACGGCACAGGATGGTGGTAGGTTGTCAGCCTCACGCACCGGCCGCCTTTACCCCCAGGAAATGCTCCTGGTACTCATTTCTGTTAGAGGCTGAGTCGACCCCATGGCCATAGTGCGATCGGAAGGATTTTATGTCAATGAAAAATCCACTGACACCAGCTGGGATCGAACCAGCGGCCTTCCAATTTGTAACACAGCACCTTAACCACTGTGCTACCGCGGTCCCCTATTATACACATGTATAAAATTAAATTTATCGCAAAACAACAAACTGCACGAAAACTATGTATTACAATGTAACAAACTTATATATATATATATGTGTGTGTGTGTGTGTGTGTGTGTGTGTGTGTGTGTGTGTGTGTAGTACTTTTGAATGAGACTCGCGCTGAAGAATATCGATATAAACGGAATATTATGTTGAACCTTCAAATAAAGTGATAGCCCTCACTGGCTTAAGTTCCTCGAAAGCATACGTAATTCTGTGCTTCTGTTTCTTGAATAAGTTATTGTTTAACAATGATACAAGTAGCTTAGACTTTAAAGGGAAACACAAAAATCGATTAAAAAACTGTTCACTAGTAGGGTCGTTAATGCTAGATAATAAGAGTTAATTCTTTGGCGTAGTTGTACTCTGTAACTTGCATACTATCAACTAGGGCTGGATATGAACTTTCGCGCCAGTGACAAGCACTTGACCAATGACGACAATATATCCATTTGTTTGAACGTTTCGGAAGACGTGAATCTTATTTCGAACTTCAAGAACTATACCAGAAAAGCCAGAACCTCCCTTGTAGATCTCCACGTCACACACTGCTAAAAGTAACAAAGGGACAAGCAGAGAAACGAAGTAGAACCAAAAAACAAACAGACAAAACGGAATTCAGAATAAATCAGCCAGGTGATAAGCCCGATGACTTATAACAGCTATAAATCATTATTACCACTGACAAACTGAAACCTAGGCAATATCAAATTTGTTGGGTGTGGCTCTCCGAACTTACTGTTCGCCACACGCAGGGATTGCTTTTGGCAGCAATGCCAGCATGTTCTATCACAGGGGTGCACATATCCTGGGCGCCAGGTCGCCTGGGCGACTAAATTTTTTACGTTGGCACCTGATACATTGTAGGTGTTCAGCATGGAACCTTCTTCATATCACCCCTCCGGCGTCTAGAATTCTGAGGTGGTTTCTAGGTTTTTGGAATAATTGTGTACCCCTGTTCTTTCAGAGGGTTATACAAAAATGGTTTCGGATAACCTAAATCAAATGTTCCTTCTTTTCTCCTACTTTTAATGCTCACGTCTCTTTCGCGTGTTTCACAAGGCTTGCCACTTCGAGGCTCTGGAAATCAAGTCACTCAGATATACTCAATAGTGCGCCTTGGCGGAGAAAACGCTCAATCGCAATTCAAGGGACGTAATCATGGCCGAATTACCTCTGAGGCAATCTGGTTACTTAACTCTAGGTGATCAAGTCATGGCCGTACAACTATTATATCTGCAACGGCAGAAGCGCCGATGCTTAATTTCACACGCAATAATTGTGCAACTCTAATGGCACAGACATGTCACTGTTTAATCTCCAGACGAGAAAGGTATGGCTGTGTAATCCATACTAGTGAATGTTACGGATGCCAGTGATCACCAATATGTACAACCGAGTAATCGTGTGGTTCAATTCACGGCCGAGGCAATGGCATTTTCTCTTCTCCAGAGCGCCCAGATCACCTTTGGAAACAAGTCAGCCTCCTTTTCCGGTGGTACTGGGGCCTCCTCCCCACAAACCTGGATCTAGTACCGAGGGTGAGAATGAATTCTCCACATGCCCTGACAGAGTGCACAGGGAAAACCTTTTCTTTTCGTTACTTTACTTATTTATAATTCCTACTAAACTAAATGTATGGGAAAAGAGTTTGGATAAATAATGTAACATTTTCGTTTCTTACAGTGAGGGGCTCTATACTTGTCCTGAGAACACTCTGACATTGGACTATGCGAAGGTAAGTTTTGTAGGTTTTTAAAAATGTGTTTAAAGAAATGTACGAAATCATGGATATATATTTACATGTCATACTGTGCATGATACAAGTGACCGGCAATCAGTGGCCTGTGAAACAATGAAGGCCACCAAGCCTCCTCTCTAATGAGTAACGGCAGCTCTCCTCTGAAGCCAAACAACGGAAGCGTGGACGAAGCCAGTCACCTCCAACTAAGGCCGACGCATAGGAAACATGGTGCTTTATCCCCATTTCTTCCATGACATGGTTAGGTACAGGGGTAGCTTTTCCTGTTACCGCTAATACAGCCAGTCACACTGGACGTTTTGGTACAAAATAATATGACACTACGGAGGCGTTCTTGCGACGGGCGAGCTAAGGGATAAAATACAGGGTCTGTTTTGAGCCTGGCTTTTAGTTTCTTCAGTGGCTGACAGATGTAGGTAATAAATCTGGAGCCCTAAACCAGTCGTAACAAATCATGTAATCCCAATTCTAACAAAAGCTGGAACAAACAATGCCTTTTTGTTTTTCATGCTCTTATGAAATCATCGCTCCGCACTTCTTTCGCTAGGACCGTCCCATCCGAAAGCTGAATATACTGTAAATTCTGGCCAATGGTAGAATTACGCACTGGATTTCTCACAGACATGCAAGTTGTTAACGTTAACGATCTTCTTCTGTCACACTTCATCTTACGTGGATTTTGTCAGTACCTGTTCCTTATTGTGCACGGGTGAAAGAGGGATAGAAATGACGATTTGTACTTCAAGGGTCTCTGTATTTCATCTATAGAACATCTCATAGAGTGCGTGAAGAAGGGTCCTGTCACAATCAGGTTCTATTGAAGGCGCTTTTCAATCGTTTCGAGATCATTTTTGTCCTACTGTAAGATCGGAATAATATCCTGTTACATTTTAATATGTTCTTTTCAAAAGAATACGAGGGATTTTGTTAAGAGGTGACAGAATGCTTGAAAACAACATTTCCCGGACTAAATGTAATGCCATTTCTAAGCCTACCAAGAATGCATGCGCATTATTCACCTCGGCACTACACACAGATGAGTATTCAGTACCACGCTTTGGCTCCTTTAACCCCAGAAGATCCATTGGTATCCATCAAATTGGGGACTGGGTTGGCCAAATATATATTCTGAATGTGATAGGATGAAGAATTGAGGCGGCAGAAATGAAGCTATTGAGACCTCTGGTAGGTTACGCCTTCTATGACTACAAAACAAACGACTCCATTCGCCTCGAACTACAGACAGACTGCATACTAGACAAGATAGATGAATACAGAATGAACTGGCTTTTACATCTACAAAGAATGCCACAAAACCGAATCCCTTTAAAATCATACCTTTACAGCCCACAAGGAAAGAGAACAATTGGGAGACCAAAGAAACGACGGAGAGAACAACTGTAACTCTGGAGACGGAACGGGTCAAATGGCCCAACCCTGGATGTTTATGATGATGATGACGTGATAGGATTTGTGTCCTGTAATAAGTCTCAGCTGAACCGCGGAGCAGTCTTTAATACACCATGTTCTGTACAAGAAGGCTGAGAGAGAATAAGACAAAGGAATAAACGCACTTCTGAGATGCTTTCTTCGTAGATTCTAATACCTCGCTGACTGTGATAAAAATTTGCGGTACATAAAATTTTACAGCCATATAATCTCATGTGTGTGACAGTGTATTGAGACACAAACTCTTGCGAAATATATATTACGCCAAATAATATTTCACATAAAAGTGGAGATAATAAATCAGTCTGTATCTTTCACACTATATGAATTATTTGCAGGCAGAGAAGGTTTTAAAAAAAATTAATAAATAATTCAACTTCACCCTCATGTCAGTTCGGGGTTATAGCGGACCTATAAGAACAAAATTAAATTTACCCTCCAAATTATTAGTGAAATCTTAACCGTTTAGAGCTCCGTGGTAACTAAATATAGCACCCATCGTCATTTCAAGAAATTTGCATTTTGCCACCAGGTGCTTACGGATTTCCTATTGTTGTCACTTGTTGTGATTATACTATTTCCCTAACACATTAACAGACTGGTATTTATACAGGACGCGACCTGTATTCTCTAAAGCAGGAAATTAAATTTTATGTCTAATTTGGAGGAGCGCCAGTCTTCATGCGGTTAAATAACGAGGGCCATTGCGAGACCTGGGGATCTTTTAGCGGGGCTGACCAAGCCAACTAAAGCCAAAATCTACCGTTAATGGAAATATAAATATTCTCCTGGTTCGACTCCAAGGTAAGTGTAAACTTATATTGTGGTCGTCTGGATTGACAACATGTAGTGTGGTAGGTGACTATTATCGTTTCGGCAAAATTTACTGCCTCAGTTTTTAGGCCCCAGTTTGGAACAATGTGTTAGTCCAAAATGTTGGAACCCACGTACAAGGCTACACGTTGTCATAAACCAGAAGACCACAAAGTGAATGTTCACCGCTGCGAAAACCTCGAACCTTATTCTAAGGTAAATCACCACTCCCTGGATGCTTGGATAAATCGCTACGTTAACTTTGGCGCTAGATGGAAGTGTGAGGTCATGCTGGCGTTCCCTCTGGGAAGAGTCGCCCGTATCCCCTGCACAGTAGGCTAGGTGGGCCCAAGCGCCTGTCTGGATGTGGTGGCGATGAGAAAATGCTGCCGTTTTCGGAAATGGAAGTCCGGCTGTTTGGCCTCTAGCCCTTCTTGCTAATGATTGGGCCATCGCAGCTCGCGTCGCTGGAAGAAAATTGGAAATCCCAATTGAAGGTGGGCGACATACTGGCTGATGAAGATTACTGTCATAATCAACGTGGCAACGTACAGCGTAGCAGCCAGGTCAAGTAGTAGTAATCTCTAAAACACACACGTAGGCATAGCGAGTAATGTGGCATGAGAACAGGACTTTCCTGTTGTAAGTCATCCTGTTGTGTAGTCGTCGTCACGATGGCGACAGGGCAATGTCACGGTCAAGACACGTCCTTCCTTTAGCAAAATCAGGAAGAAATATAATTTCCTGCAAGGATGGAAGAATGTAGAAATGGTTTAAAGTAATGACAGTGCTTTCAGGTTTTCCATCCTTTCTTATTAAACAATTCAGTCAAAAAAAAAAAGTGAGCAGTAATTTGTTGTATCCGTTCTTATGCCCAGCGCGGAGCATGACCACATTACACAAACGCAGAGACTGCAGCGTCCCCCGAAATATTGGTAACCACCTACAAACCACATGGTGTCAGTACTTAGAAGTCCGGTATTCTGAGGCATGTCACTCAATTGTAGTTTCTACTTTACATGAAGAACGGGGAGAAAAGAAAAATAAATATACAGAGGTCCCGGGTTCGATCCCCGGCGCTACCAGATTTTCTGAGTAGTAGTGGGTCTGGAACGGGGTCCACTCAGCCTCGTGAGCCTAGTGAGGTCAATTGAGGAGCTACTTGAATGAAA
>Ga0131853_10022670_pt1 | contig 11358 bp, 8 predicted proteins | sample TergutLab28metaG_FD_92764 | JGI IMG/M metagenome (GOLD analysis project Ga0131853, IMG submission 92764) | Labiotermes labralis P1 segment gut microbial communities from Petit-Saut dam, French Guiana - Lab288 P1 (version 2) (version 2) | ecosystem: Host-associated > Arthropoda: Insects >...
ACTAGTATTAAATACTATCTCTACAATAAAAGTATAGATAAGCATAAAACAAATAGGATCTAATATCCACCACAACCATCCTAAATGTGAGTTAGCTACTTCTGATTTTAGTTCTGCTTTTGCTGAATATATAGCATACTTATAATATTTTTGAATGTTTTGAAAAAATTTATTCATTTTATCATCCTCATTAATTCTTTAATAAACTCTACTATTCTCTTGGTTGCTTTACCATCATAACACTCTATATAATCTTTTGTCAAAGCATCTAAATAACTATAGTCATATTTTTCTTTATAAATATTATTTAAAATAACATTTATATCCTCACTTGTATATTTAGGAAATTCTTTAACTAAGTCTATATTAAAACCAATTATTTTTTTATAATGTTTTATATCATAAACATAAAAATAAGTTGGAATTCTTGCTAAAGCAGCTTGAAAAGCAACATTAGAATAATCACTTATTATATAATCTGCAATAGATAATAATTCTTCTGATTTAAGTTTGGTTATATTTACTACTCTATCATCTATAGTTGTATATTTTTGAACCGGATGAAGTTTTAAAATTAAATTATAATTATTAAAATCAAAATTATTAATTATATCTGTTAAATCAATATAACTATCTTTTCTATATGTAGGCATATATAAGATGTTTTTTTTCTTATCTAAATCATATTTTTTAATTATTTTTTCTTTTTTATCTTTATATTCTTTGTTATAAATATAATCTAGTGTTGGAGTTCCTAATATTTTTATATTATCAGTATTAAAAGCTTCAGAAAAAACTTGTCCCATTTTTTTTGAAGATGCTATAGCATAGTCGTAGTTCTCATGCATTTTCATTGCTTTACAAAGTTTTTTTCTCTTTTTAGAAATGTAAGGAAGTGTTTGTAATCCAATCTTTTTTACAACTACCTCTGCATGCCACATTTGAATAATTGTTAATTTCTTTTTGTGTTTCAATGTTGAAACAGAAATAGAATAACCATCAGTTATAACGATTTTAGAAGTTGCTAAATGATACATTTGTTGAAATAAACCAAATGTTGTTTTTAATATTCCTATAATATTAAAATCTAATTTTCGGCATATTACTTTTATTTTATATTTATTATCTAATTCTTTTATTATTTTTTTATAATCCAAAGTAATAATATTACTTTGTCTACTTAAAAACAATATTTTATTTCTAGTAGGAAATAATTTGAAAAATAAATATATAAAATTTTCTAATAATATTCCTATTTTGATCATTAGTCACCTCAATCATGAAAATGATGTTTTGAATTTTGTTTTTCTATAGGTGGTGGTGTCATATAATCACCATATATTGATGTTAAAATCTTTTCTGCTTCTTTTGGTATAGGTCTTTTCATACCTTCAAAATCTACGTATCTAGGTTTTCCATAATATTCTTTAGGTAAAGTCTGTTTTTTATAATTATAATAACTAGCTAAATTAACTATATACTTATTATCTTCATTATTATATTTTATAAACGTTTTATTTAATTGTTTATGAATAAATTTAACTGACATAAAATATGTATTAAATCTCATTATATAGCCTTTTATTTTTTTAGGGTATCTAGCTTTTAATTTATACATTAGTCTTCTTCTTAAATATCTGATTTTAAATGATTGAAAATATTGACCTAAACTATCTTTCTTAGGTACATTATCAAGGGGGAAAATATCTAGTAATGGTCCATTATTTTTAGTTAAATGAGCAATATGAGATTGTCTAAAAAAAGAGGTATTTAATAATCTTACTTTAATGAAAGGTGACCAATATTTTTTTATTGTTGAACTGTGCTGAATTTGAAAATTTTTGTCAATTTCAACTGGAGCAATTTTTAAAAACTTTTCATAGTCATCTCTTATCATTAAGATATCTATATCATCATCCCAAGGTATAAAACCTTTATGTCTTATTGCTCCAAGCAATGTTCCTTCACCTAAATAATAAGTTATATTATGTTTCTTGCAAATTCTATCCACTTCTTCTAAAATTTGAAGTTCAGCTTCAAAAATAGAACCGAAATCTTTATTATCTAATTTAGGATCTTTATAGTTTAAATGTTTAAAGGTTTTAAAATAACCTATGCCATCTTTTCTTCTTACAGCCTCTGAATCCCAATAAACCCAATCTTTATCTGGAACCTTCCAATTTTTTCCGTATTTTTCTTCAATAATTTGGATATCGTTTTTAGGTATAACATAGCTTTTTCCATCTATTTTTATATTTTTATACTCTTTTACCAATGAATAATATAACTCAACAACATTTCTATGATTTTTAATATATTTTTGACCCGGGTTTTTAAAAAATAAATGGCCTTTCATATTCTTACCTTCTCTTTGATAAAAACATATTCCAAGTTTAACATCCATATACATCCATGATTGCCCAACTATATTTCCTTCATAATAATATTCTCTTAATATTTTAAATCCTTTAGAATACAAAGCATAATTGAAAGTATCCAGACTAACATCGTTCAAAAATATACCCACGTCAACATCTAAGTCATTTGCTATTAATCCTTTTTCCCTTACTAATCCCAATAAGGTCCCAAAATCAGCAAAATATTCTACCCCAACTTTTTTAAAAGCCATATTGGCATCGTATAAGACTTGCATTCCATTCTTTTGTACAAATTGACTTTTTCTCATCTTTATAGCAAGCATTGTTTTATCTTTATCTGTTTTTTTAAATTCACGTATAATTTTTTTCTTAACTCTTCTAGAAAATTTTAATAGTGGCGTCGTCATTCTGTTTATATCAAACAAATATGGCTTTTTAATATATTTTATAAGTTGATAATGTCTTCTTGTTAAATATTTTTGATCGGAGTACTCGTCCCAATGTTTTAGATTTTTATCAAAATAATTTTTTGCCTTTGCCATATATTTTTTAATAATTCTTGCATCTGCTCCATTTTTAACAAATAACAACCGTGCACATATATGTATAACACACAATTTTTCAACAACATTTTTTACCTTAATCTCCTTGTCTTTGTAAAAATCAAGCATGCTATCACATGATTTAAATATATCATAAACTTTTGGGTTTATAGTATTAGCAATAGTTTCTTCTCTTGTTCTCAAATACTGATAAAACGGCCTATTAACACAGGCTATTTTATTAGCAAAATATAAAACATTATATATTAATGCACTATCCTCATACCATTGATCTAAAAAAACACAGTTATTGTCTACCCACATTTTTCTGTTATATATTTTATTGCAAGCATAGGATTTTGAACATATCAAAAGGTTGGGTTCTTCAATTACTGATTTATCATATATTTTTTCTTCTTTTAAATATTCTATAGTGTTGTAGTTTTTATAAACTTTTGTAATGGCACATACAACTATATCAGAGTTTGTTTTTTTTGCTTTATTATACATAACCTCATACATATTTAAGTCAACATAATCATCACTATCAACAAAACCTATAAATTCTCCTTTGGCCTTAAGAACTCCGTAATTTCTAGCAGAAGAAAGCCCTCCGTTTTCTTTTATATAAGAATTTATTTTATCGGGATATTTTTTTGCATATTTATCAATAATATCCTGAGAGTCATCTGTGCTTCCATCATTTACAACAATTATTTCAATTTCCTTTAACGTCTGGTTTACTAATGTATTTAAACAGTTGTCTAGATATTCATAAACATTATAAACAGGAACTATTACCGAAACTTTTATTCTGTTTTTCATATTTTTCCTCCAATACTATTTATGATATATATAATTATCTACAAATTTTTTTCCACAGTCTTTTCCATCTAAACAATTATATTTTTCATTAAATTTTTTATATTTTGAATCGTACTTAAAGTTTTTTATATGTTCTTTTATCGCATGAGATAATTCTTTTTCTTTTGTTATTATTGGGCCTGGCAACTCTCCAAAATCAAAATCTACTCCACGGCTTTCTTCTATATATTTCTTTTTATCCCACATATAATATAACATAGGCCTTTTTAAATTTGCATAATCAAAAATTGCGCCAGAATAATCCGAAATCATTAAATCACTAATTATATATAATTCATTAATGTCTTCTACATGACTAACATCATATATTAAATCTTTAAATTTACTTGCATCTATGTTTTTTTCTTCCATATTATGTGCTTTAAATAGAATCACATAATCTTTACCTAGTTCTTTTGATAGCTTTTCAAAGTTTAATGCTTCTTGATATACATAACCATATTTTTTATTATGTTCATAGTTTCTCCACGTTGGAACATATAGTATAACTTTTTTGCCAAAAGGAATTTTTAGCTCTTTTTTAATTCTTTTAACATCAGCATCAGTATAAGTAAATAAAAAATCATTTCGTGGATATCCAACTTCTATAACTTTTTTACTATTCTTTTCTAATCCATATGCTGTTGCCATTTTTTCAGTAAAAAACGGAGCTGGTGAAAAAATATAAATAAATTTTTGCCCACTTTTTCTAAATCCTTTATGTATTTTCTTTAAATCTTTACTTTTATCAATATCCAAATTTACGTTGCTCCCTATTTTTTTTATAGGTTTTCCATGCCATGTATTAATATACAATTGATCTTTTTTAAACGATATCCAATTTGGAATAGAAGTGTTAGTAATTATAAATTTTGCCTTTGCACAATATTTATAATATTCTTTGGAATATAATTTTACTAAAACAGTATTTTTATTCTTAGATAAAAAATCATATTTTTGTTTATTTACAAATGCCCAAACAAACGTATAGTCAGAATATTTTGAATTATTTACCATCGCTTTATAAATTCCTTTAGGGTTACAATTATATTTTTTACTCCAAAACGAAGTAAATAAAATCGTCTTATTATCTGTCTTATATTTGTTTTTATATTTTAAAGAATAAGTTGTTTTTCTTTTTTTATATAAAAGAATTTTATAGATGTTACTAAATAATTTGTTTTGTTTAATACAACGTTTGATCTTTTTTTTAGCTTTTTTCACTACACATTCCTCCCACTTATTTGTATATTTAAAGATTTTACATAAATCTTTTCAATATCTTCTTCATTTAATTCTACTGGATTGTTTTTTAATCTAATAGGATTTACAGATTTTACTAATTCATTTAATTCTTCCTTATTTACTTTAGGTATATCTAATTCTAATTTATTTAATAAATCAGTAAATTTATCTATACCATTACCCTTAAAAATTTCATTTAATTCATTAAAAACAATTTCTAAATACTCCTTACCTCTTTTATCTATACATTTATCTAAATTACTAACCATATATTCCCATATGTGTGGTAAGACTATGGCTACAGCATGTCCATGGCTGATTCCATATAAAGATGTTATTTTATAGCTCATAGCATGTGCTGCTGTTGTTTGAGTGATATTAATTCCTTTTCCAGCTAAATTAGAAGCATACATTATTTTCTTATTTATTTCATCATTACTATTAAATACATAATCTTCTATATTATCAATTATAATCTCAATGCTTTCTTTGGCATATTTTTTACTTTTTTTAGTTGAATTAACAGACCAATATGATTCAATAGCTTGACATAAAGCATCTAATACAGTAGCTTTTTTTTGATAAATTGGTAATGTTTCTAAAAATTTTGATTCTAATATTACATATTCTGGTATTATACTATCTGAAGTTATTGATTGTTTTTCTTTATCTTTATAAATAACTGAATATCTAGTAGATTCACTACCTGTTCCAGCAGTTGTTGGAATACATAAATGTTTTACAGAAACATTTTTAGGTTCTTGGTTTAAATAATTAATATCTGAATCTAAATTAGAAAATAAATTAATACATTTTGCAACATCAATTGCACTTCCCCCACCAATAGAAATAATAAAGTCATAATTATCTTGTTTAAAGAGATTTATTCCCTCCACTACTTCTTCATATTTTGGATTAGTTGTAAAATTAGTAAATAAAGCCTTTTTTATATTTAATGAATCTATAAAATCAATTATAAAGGTATCCTTTATAAACTCATCACATACTATAAAAACTTTTTTTATTTTGTTTACTTCTATTATGTTTTTAATTTTTTTATAATCATTTTCTATGTGTTGTTTTTCAAATTCCATTATCTCTCTAGAAACTCTTTCATAATCCTTAACAGTATCTATCTCTTCTACATAGTCGTTTTCATATGATAAAGCTACTATTTTGAGTTCATCTAAGATGGTATTTAAAGCATTTTCTGCATAAACATGGTCTTCACCATTATTCACAAATTCAATTATTTTATCCATCCATTTAGTAAATGTTTCTTTTGATAATTTATATAGTGATTGGAAAGCATAACAATCATTATCAAATATATTTATTGAAACTTCTTTTAATAACCCATCCTGAATTCTACCTTTAAAATCTTTTTCAGGTAGATCTAATTTACTATTAAATAAACAAATATCTGAAATTTCAGATTTTAACATTGTTTCTATTATTTCTTTATTAAACACTAAATCTCCGTGTAAAAGTAAAATATCATCATCAAAATAATCTTTAGCTAAAAACATTGAATATATATAATTTGTTTTATCATATATAGGGTTATGTACAAAAGTAAAATTAAGATCAGGAAATATATTAACAGCTTCTTCCATTTGTTCTTTAAAAGGCCCAGTTGTTACAATAAAATCTTTTATACCACATTCATTTAAGATTCTGATTTGTCTATGATATATGGTTTCATTATTCTCTAAAACAACCATAGACTTATGGTTATTTTTAGTTAAATCTTCCATTCTTTTCCCTAATCCTGAATTTAATATTACTGCTTTCATTTAAAACGTCCTAACTGTTTATTTTTTTCATTATAGCTTCTTTATTTTGAACCGGTGATACGGTAGGTCTACCTAAATCATCTCTGGATCCTTGTTTAGTATATATTACTAAAGCTGATAATAACTCATCTTTCATTTCATTTAAAGCTTTTTCAATTTCTTTTTTATTTTTTGCTGAATATATTTTTTTAAATCCAAAACCTTCTAGTATTTTTTCAATATTAATATCAAAAGCTACGGTAGGTTGTCCTCCAACTGATTCATGAGCTCCGTTATTTATTAAAATATATTTAAAGTTTTTATCAGCATTTTCTGTAATCACACCAAATGAACCAGCATGCATTAAAAATGAGCCATCACCGTCTATACAATAAATATTTTTATCAGTTCCTAATGACATACCATAAGCAATTGATGAAGTATGTCCCATAGAACCTACTGTAAGAAAGTCATTAGCATGTCCCTCATTTTTATTTTCTCTTAACTCAAATATTTCTCTACTAGTTTTTCCAGTAGTTGATACAATAAAATCATTGTCATCTAAACAATCTATTATTGTATCTAAAGATTCTTCTCTTGTTAATTCATATATAGGTTCTGCTTTAGATCCTTTATATGAAGAAAAAACATCTTTTTTAACTATAAGGGCAATTGGTTTATTCTTTTTTTTCATATAATCAATGCAATAATCTATTTGTTTTTCATAAGTTTCATCTAAAATTAAATATTCTATTTCCATTGTTTCTAATAATGGAATAGTTAGTTCTCCTTGTTTAATATGTTGAGGTTCATCCTTTGTTCCAGGTTCCCCTCTCCAACCAATTAAAAGCAACATAGGTATACTATATACTTTTTCATCAGTAAGAGATAACAATGGATTAACACAATTACCTAGTCCTGAATTTTGCATATATACTACTCCATATTTATTAGTAGATATATGATAACCAGCAGCTAAAGCTACAGCATTTCCTTCATTTGCGGTTGTTATGTTTGTAGCTTCTTTATTGTTAGTAATACATGTACAAATATTTTTTAGTAATGAATCTGGTACTCCAGCAAATAAATTTATATCTTTATTTATTAAATAATTGTAAAAATTTAATGTATCAATCAATTTACTTACCTCCTGGAATTAATTCTAAAACTTCTTTTATAGGCATACAAAGTTCTGAATCAGCTTCCTTACTTCGTTTATTTTCTAGTATGCTTTCAGCTGCTTTTACCATTGCTGGATATGCAGCTCTTAATAAATGATTAGCATGAATAATTATATTAGCACCGTGTTTATGCAATTCATCTTCAGTAAATTGATTGTAGGTTGTTGGTACCATTATTACTGGAATCGTTTTAGAATGCTTTCTAAATGCCTTCATAAATTCAAATACATCTTCTCCAGTTTTTTCTTTACTATGAATCATTATCCCGTCTGCACCATATTCTATATATTTTTTAGCTCTCATTAATGCATCTTCTACACCATATCCTGCAATTAAGCTCTCTAAACGAGCAAATATCATAAAATCTCTAGTTACTTGTGCTTGTTTTCCTGCTCTTATTTTTTGACCAAATACATCTGGATCTTCAAGTTGTTGTTTTACCTCTGTTCCAAATAAAGAATTTTTCTTTAACCCTGTTTTATCCTCTATTATAATAGCTGATACTCCTAAACGTTCTAAAGTTTGAACATTATATACGAAGTGTTCTTCTTTTCCTCCAGTATCCCCATCTAGAATAATTGGTTTAGTAGTTACTTCAATAACTTCGTTAATTGTATTTACTCTACTAGTCAATTCAACTAACTCTATATCTGGTTTACCTTTAAAAGTAGAATCACATAAACTACTAATCCACATTGCATCAAATTCTTTAACTTCTTTATTTTTAGAATCATTGATTTTAACATTTTCTGCAATTAAACCAGTTAATCCATTAGATGCATCAATAGCTCTAATATAAGGTTTTAGCTTAAGCAGTTTTTTTAACATAGCTCTTCTATTATCAGGAGTATTTGTTATTTGCCAGCAATCGGTATTTAATTTATCATAATCAATTTTCTTACTGTAAGGAAATTCTATTAATGCTCCACCCCACTCATTTAAGGTTTCAATTACTTGTTCTCTTACTATACTTTGAATGCCATGTTTCCAATCATCTCCATGAACTACATAATCTGGTTTGAATTTTTTTAAGTTTTTTGTATAATCCAAAGTTGTTTGGTTAACTACTTTGGTAACACCTTTTATATTTTCAACTAATTCTTTTCTTACCTCAAAACTTAATATAGGAGCTCTTTTATATTTGCAGATTGCTTCATCTGTTATTACTCCTACTATAAGATCTCCTAGCTCAGCTCCTTTGTTTATAATATTGATATGTCCGCTATGAATAATGTCGGCTGATAAAGCCATATATACAGTTTTTCTTTTTCCCATTTTATTTTATCTCTCCTTAATTTCTAATTAACATTATACCAAATATTTTAAGAACTAACAACTTTAAATTAAAGTTTATTCCTTAATCTTTTTTCTAAATTCCATGTCTGATTTTATCATATCTTCTAAGTTAAAAATAGGATCCCAGTTTAATAATTTTTTTGCTAACTTATTTGAAGCAATTAATTTAGCCGGATCACCTGCTCTTCTATCAGCAATTTTATAATTAACTGGTAAGAACTTTTCAACTGTTGCAATAACTTCTTTAACACTATATCCACTATTACTTCCTAAATTAACTAACAAACTTTTATTGTTTTGGATTAAATATTTTGCTCCTAAAATATGAGCTTTAGCTAAATCAGTTACATGAATATAATCCCTTATACAAGTTCCGTCTAATGTGTCATAATCATCTCCAAATATAGCCATTTCACTTCTTATACCTAGAGCTGTTTGAATAGCAATTGGAATAATATGAGTTATATTATCTTTAACAAGACCAATTTCTAAAGATTCATCCGCTCCAGCTACATTGAAATATCTAAATATACAATAATTCATGTTATGAGCTAAAGAAGCCCATTTAATTAGTTTCTCACAAGCTAATTTACTTTCTCCATATGGATTAACTGGTATAGTAATATCTTCCTCACTACAAACAAAATTAACTGGTTCTCCATATACCGCAGCAGTTGATGAGAAAACAATATTTTTAATGTTAAATTCATTCATTACTTCTAGCATTATTCTAACACCTTCAACATTGTTGTGGTAATACTCTAGAGGTATTTTCAAACTTTCAGGAACTATTAATTTAGCTGCAAAATGCATAACAACATCTATATTATCTTCTTTTTTCAATATTTCTACTAATTCTTGCTTTTTAGTTATATCTCCTAAATAAAATTTAGCTTTTTTATGAATCATTTCTTTCTTGCCAGTTGATAAATTATCCATTATTATTACTTCATGGTTATCGTGGATTAATTCATAAACAGCATGACTTCCAATATATCCTGCTCCACCAATTACTAAGACCTTCATTTATTTCACCTTCCAATTTTGGTTTTTAAATACCATTATTCTACTTAAAACATAATTAACTATAACTACTGCTATACTAGCTATTATTTTTGATATATCTTCATGTATTGATAAAATACTAACCATAATATACATAATTGTCATATCTATTCCTAAAGAAAAAATTCTAGACATAAAAAATCTAGATAATTCTTTTTTTATATATTTATCTTTTGATTTAAATACAAATTTCTTACTAGTAATATAAGCGAATGAAACAGCTAGAATCCAAGAAATAGCATTACTTATTAAATAATGAATTCCTAATCTATGTAATATCATAAAAGAGCCTAAAGCTACTACAGTAGTTAAACCACCAAAAAATAAATAGCTACTAATATGTTCATGTTTTTTTATAAATTTAAGCACACTACTCTTCCTTTCTCGCTCTAGGATGGTTATCTAAGTAAGTTTTTCTTAAATGTTCAATTGAAACATGTGTATATATTCCAGTAGCGGCAATACTTTCATGTCCTAATAAATCTTGAACAGTTTTTAAATCAGCGCCCTCATTTAATAAATGAGTAGCAAATGTATGTCTAATAGTATGAGGAGAAATATTTAGTTTTAAAGCACTTTCCTTTACAATATTATCTATTATAAATCTAACTCCTCTATCTGTTAAGGGAGTCCCATTTTTATTTATAATTAAATAATCAGTTTCTTTCTTTAATAAAATACTTCTACTCTCATTTAAATACCTAGTTATTAATTCACTACATCTATTCCCAAATAAAGCAATTCTTTCTTTATTTCCTTTTCCTAGTATTAAAATACGTTTGCTGTTTAAATCAATATCAGATAGCTTTATATTTACTAATTCACTAACTCTGATACCTGTAGAATATAATAGCTCTAATATAAGAGCATTACGTAACCCTAAAGGAGTATTTTTGTCAGGAGTTGTCAATAAAGTGTCAAGTTCATTATGATTTAGGTATTGAGGTAGTTTTTTTTCTATTTTAGGATTAGTAACTAACTTCATAGGATTAGTTTTAATATATTCTTCTCT
>Ga0131853_10022671_pt1 | contig 11357 bp, 4 predicted proteins | sample TergutLab28metaG_FD_92764 | JGI IMG/M metagenome (GOLD analysis project Ga0131853, IMG submission 92764) | Labiotermes labralis P1 segment gut microbial communities from Petit-Saut dam, French Guiana - Lab288 P1 (version 2) (version 2) | ecosystem: Host-associated > Arthropoda: Insects >...
CGCGGCGAGGGGGGGGGGAGTGCACGGATAGTCTTGTTTTTTTCTTTTTCCTCTTCTGGCGTTTTTTTTGGTGGGGGGGGGGGGGGGGGGGGGGGGCGTTCCACAGACGTACACCAACTGGAAGCACTGCTACATATTATCGGTAACCACCACCACGGTCTTACGATTCCGCCTACCAGTGTTATTTTCGGACTTCATCCCGAACTGTATCTAAATGCTGTGTTCTGTGTACTGGTGTGCTCTGTTGCTTTGACTTAACACGCGGTAGACTCATTTAACCTAGCGATATAAACCATACGTTTTATTTGTGTATTTATTTATTTATGTACTTACTTACCTGCACTTCACATGATTACGGCCGTGGGGTAAAATTCTAGAATACGCATTTGTCAGTGTTTTGTTTAAAGTAATCGGCAGTCAGGAAATAAAGGCTAGAGCAATCAGTGTGACTGATCTTACTCCGCGTGCCTTACACCCTACTTGTTCTATAAAAGAGACAAGAATATAAAGTATTTTAAACAAGAAAATACTGAAAGTAAACTGAAGAATAAACAACCAATTAGATGCCACTTATTATTATTATTGTACTTCTTATAGCCTCAACATGTTTCGGGCATTATTATGCCCACCATCAGGAGCTCGCGACTATGATGTTGATAACTACATTGGTCGTTTCGTTATTGGTTTGCTGTATGTTGGAGATTAGGTGCGGTTAGGCTGGAGTACAAGATGAAAACGGAATTTGGAGAATCAGAAGGAACCATGAACTGAATGAACTCATAGGAAGTGCAGACATAGTAAGATTTATAAAAAGCAGAAGAATGGCCGGGCTAGGACACGTGATGCGGATGGATGGAGGGAGAATGCCTAGAAGAATATTAGAATGGAAGCCAATGGGTAGGAGAATCAGAGGAAGACCAAGGAAAAGATGGACTGAAGACGTTGAAGAAGATATACAGACGACGAGAATAAGAGGGTGAAGAAAACTGAGTAAGGAAAGGACGGAATGGAAGAAAATCATTGAGAAGGCTAAAACCCATAGTGAGTTGTAACGCCAACAAAAGAAGAAGTCGCGAGCTCTTGAGGATGGGCATAGTAATGCCCGAAACATGTTGAGCCTATAAGAAGTACAATAAAATAATAAGTAGCATCTAGTTGGTTTTTTTATTCTTCAGTTATCATAATGATGCACGGTCCAATAAACATCAGACTGAAATCACAATTCGTTGTTCCACTGAATGACATCAAATTCTCTAGCATGCTACGACCTGAAAACCGCTGTAAGCCTTAATACCCGCTTCTTGTATTTTTTGTTATTTGTGAAACCAGGCGACGCTTACGATGAATTCGCGAACGATGGGTCGGAATAACTGAGGAAATCGATAGGACAGTGTCGACTAATTGGCGGCCGCTGAGCAAGCACTTCGACTGCACCCGCGGGCCCATTTTTACACCGCTATTGGGAACGTCGTGAATTCAGCAGTTAATTCAAAGAAAACGATGGGATGATTTCTGAATTCAGTGCACAGATGACGAACAGGAATGAGTTCCGTCTGCGTTGTCTGTTACAGACGTCTACAAAACTGATAAGCACGTTTCACAACCCTTCTGTCAACCAACCGACAGAACTCGACGAAGGAAACTCTTTCGACACTCGCAGTCTTTTATCTACCCGAAGGTCGATTACCTTGCCACTCGTGGAATGTATTCAACTGGCTGAGGACAGGAAGACGAGACGGGATTTTGTGAACATGGTGACGAATCCTTGGGCTCCATACAATGAAAGAGCCCAGTCACCACGTAAAGCTAAAGCAATCCCATTACAGGCCCTGAGGGTTCCAGGAGGTTGAGGCTCCCAGATTTCAAGACATTCGACACATGAAGGTGGTAAGGTTGTCGGCCCTACTTACCGGCCGCCTTTACCCCCCAGGAAATATTCCTGGTGCTCATTTCTATCAGAGACCGAGTCGACCCCAGTGCGGCCGGAAGAATTATGTCAATGAAAAATTCAAATGACAGCATCGGGAATCGAGCCCGCGACCTACCGGCTTGTAGCGCAGTGCCTCAACCAACTGCACCACCGCGTACCTCCATTCACCATGTAAGAAATAACAACATTTCAAAGAAGTTCCACTTCCATGCAGCTACTTCTTAATTAATTAATTAGCCAGCTAGTTAATCAGCTAGCTCTACATACTGAAAGTGTTTGTACCCTAATACACCGCGGCCACGTCCGGGACAGGAAATACAACCACGCCATTAAGGAAAGTTATATTAACCCTCATCCTGCTAACGTGGAGAATTTGGTGAGCTCCTTCAACTGCACTACAAAACTGCCTACATGGACGTTTCAGTGCACATTACTCGTGTCCGATTTCAACACCATGTTTTACCTATAGACTCACCTGTTTACTTTGATGATATTACTGTAGTGATAAACAACGACCTTAACCAGTGAAATCAAAGAACTTTTACAGTCGTGCGGGTCGCATTCCTGGACAGTAGCCAAGAGTCAAAGTTTATCTCGAGGAGCTGATAGTTCCATCGACTGGCAAACAAATTCACTCCCTTTTATGGAAGCAGGGATACTACATTACCATATTTCTATGATTTTATTTGACCTGTCCTCAAGACCTGACAGGGACACAACTACACCCACTTCACATTCTCATACACGATTTGTGACATCCGTTGTAATACTAAGCATGCGTTTCCATCTGTGCGTCTCTGTCTTCCAAGTAGCATCTTCCTTTCGGTTTCTGCGACTCAGTGTTTGAACACGTATCTCCACTAATACCCCAGTTCTTGTGGGTTTAATGCACTGCTTTATCAGCACCTGATACAATTCGACGTTCAGTGTACGATGAGTGATTGGAAGAGAGAGGGGGGGGGGAGAGAAGAAAAAGAAAAGAAAAGAAAGAAAAAGAAAAAAACTTCGAAGGATTCGGCTTTGGCGCGGTGGGACTCAGTAAAACGGCAAAGAAACCCCCCCAGTAAGGGCTCAAGTTGATCCAGCTGACTTCGATCCCTCACACTTAAGCCTTCTGCAAAATAGCAAAAAGCTCTGACCATAACCGCAATCAGCTAATTACCTACAGTGAGCTGTCTTCAAGCCCACAACCCCTGTCCTCGCCAAGACGGCACACATTGCGACTATACGTGTAGAGTCATTCATTCTTAACATCTGCAACAGACGGAGATGAATAACTTCAAGTCAAGGCCGCTTCAACCCCAGGCACGTACTCCGGTTACCCAAAGGATAGGAGGTTGTGTGGGTCCCAGTTTCGAACGTACGGCGATGTTTGACAATGCGACATGCATGAATCCCCTAACATCTCACACAGTGCTTGCCAAATTCAACTATACGTGCAAAATTCGCCATCGCCAAAACACCGTCCCTCATTTTGATGTGGCAGTGTTAGTTACATGTGTTCCAAAAATCACGCGGGCCGTAGATATAAATTCGGCAGGCCGCAGGATGTGCATCGCAGGTCTAAAACAAGTTACTTCTCTCTGAGAAAGTGAATCAAAACTGACAGTTAATAATTCTCCATGTATATATTACAGGATTTCTCAATCTGCCCATGTTACATAGCACATTTTTCGTCACGCGATAGCCCCTAGTGGGCCAGAGCTTCCTAACTGTCGAGGCTTCACGATCACACTCAGACACACCAAATCCGGTAGGAACCCTCCGGACGAGTTATCAGCCCCTCGCAGAGACCTCTACCTGACAACACAAAATAATCACAAGAGACAAAACATCCATGGCCCCGGGCGAGATTCGAACCCGTAGTCCCAGGCAGCAACCGGCCACTGGGATCGGCGATACACAGCAGATACAGCTAAGTAACATATATTGGACAGTACTATGAACAATGTCACTTGCTTAAGGTAAGATCCCGACATTTAGAACAACTTGGTAATCACAGCCAGTCTCCAAGCCGAGATAAGTCACGGACCTTCCGGACAGTGCTAATCACTGCAAGGTGGTGTGAGGTTGGAACATTTAAGGTACGTTTTATTAGAAAACAAATATCACCTGCGCCTGAAACTATACTCTGATCAGCATCACGCTCCGGCCACTTCACTATCGGGTATAAAAGCCAACACACTCAGTGGGTCCGTGACGGGGGGGGGGGGGGGGGGGGGGGGGGGGGGGGGGGTGGGGGGGGGGAGCGGATCTGGACGCGTCGGCGAAGGGAATTGAATTTTGGTCGACGAGTCCGTATCTGACTTAAGCCCTCCCGTCTCTTGAGGGAGATATATTCTTGCAGCAACAGGATATTAAAGCTTTTCTCTGCGAGGGCCGAAGCCTGCGCTCTTAATCTGATATTTCTGCTTGGTTCCCGAGGAAAGATTTTTCGGTTTCCCGTTAGCTTACCCAATAACGGCGAAAGAGAGAATATCTGGGCTTACGAAGGCGAAAGTAAGAGGAAAGCTAAGAAAAATGCACAATTACAAACCTGGAAATCTGCATCGTTCATGTAATAACACTTTCTTATTATGACTAAATAGTGGGCCGGGTAGCTCATTCGGTATAGCGACTAAGGGCTGGACGGTCCGGGATCGAATCCCGGTGGGGACGAGATTTTACCGCCCGTCTAGACCGGCCCTGGGGCCCACCCAGCCTCCTGTACAATAGGTACCGGGTCTTTCCCAGGGGTAGAGTGCGGCCAGGTTGTCCTGCTGACCACTCACCCCCTTCTAGTGCCGCGGTCATGGAAGAGTAGAGCTATACCTCTACCCACCCTTTGGGCCACACCGGGCCTGCAACGGGATCACTTTACCCTTTTTTAATATGACTAAATGAAGGACGAGATTTAAAGCTACTCAGTTCAGTGCAGCAAGATAAGACGCCATACATGTTAGGATAATATGATAACCCCGTTAGAGCACAGTGGTTATTATACAGTAGTACAGGTATGCGCCGCATAACGACGTTTCGGCCAAAGACGGACCTCATATACGACGGTGGCCCCATAATATTATAATATAATATTATAATACCACTGTGTTACAATTGCCTACAGTATTCAGTACAGTAACATGCTGTACAGGTGTGTTGCCTAGGAGCAATAGGCTATACCATATGGTCTAGGTGTGTAGTAGGCTATACTATCTAGGTTTGCGTAAGTACACTCTATGACGTTCGCACAACGACGAAATCGCCTAACGACGCATTTCCCAGAACGTATCCCCGTCGTTAAGCGACGCATATCTGTATAGAGAGGTCTACTGTATACTCTCAGCATCAATAAAACCACATACTACCGAAACAGCATATTTAAGATACTACAAGTTCCGTAAAATAAACATAGCTTATTTACCTACACCCTGATATCTGCGATCTTCAGAGCGTAGAATGTTAGATTAACGATGTTTCGGGACAACCTAACGGTCCCATCTTCAACGGTCAAGCAGTCCAATGTCGTCCTGAAAAGTCCGTTAACAAACTACCATTCTCCGCTGCGTAACATACCAGAAGAACGCAGAACTCATTTAAACTGCGCGGAAGCCTCAAATCACCCACCTATATGCCGTTAGTCAGCCTTTTTCAAGAAGACTCGAAGTCTTCGCTTACCAAAACCACTCTCTAAGCAACGCGTGGAACTGTATGCACCGACTTCCTGCAAAACAGGCATATGTTCTCTCAAAATCGGACCACGTGATCAGAGTGGTGTCAAACTGTGTGTAACATATCGGTGTGATTTTAATATATCGGGGGTGGGGGGCCAACAACACTTTAAAACCTTAACGTCAAGCAATGTCACTTCGCTTAACACGGAATTTTCTGCAGACCAGTACCTATTATTACGAGATTACGCGTATTCTCTGAGACGGCACCAAGATCCAGCACTGAACATGATGACTGTGGGGTCTATTTCTCGAGCATTCACCCCCAGCAGGTATCAGTTCGTAAAGATCAGACTTGCTTCACGATTGGCGTCGCAGAGTTTGGAGTGCATCACACCCATGCGCACACAGGTACATGCATCATACAAGAGTGCCCTCTGTTAAGCTGCCGGTCAGCCTACCGGCTAGTGCGCGTGCGTATAACATTGGTGGGCCGGTAGTAACAAGTGATATTTGTCTATAAAATAAGGACCCTGTATAAGCCATCACCAGAGTCAATGATGCCTGTCGTCTAAGACATACGCACAAGAAAATGGTCTTAGTGTGCCCTGAACCCACACACGCACACATCTGGAACATGGTGTGTGTTATTAAAGTCGCTCAACTCCAACCATATAATTACGTTTAACAACATCGCTAGGATGCTAATACATTTTCACAATAACGCCAGCTTCCAAATGAGTTAATAAAATTAGTTATCTGTCTCATAATCCAGACGCTGTGAAATGCAACGGACACCACGTCAAAAAGAGGGGATTCGCTGTCTTACAATGTACTTCAGTTCGAAAATCGTTTAGTTCTCAGAAGTTTGGAACACCGACGCTTTGCTGGCAAGGAAAGAAACTGCCCGCTCGCCCTTCGCGTTACCTAACGTGTACGGCAAGCCTTCATGATTTGTACAACGGACCCTTTGCCGATTCAGAATTCTAAAACTAAGGAATTTTTGGACAAGAGCATCGACGGTTGAAACAGGAAACGTATGTCACCGTTTCGTTTGACAACAGAAATAAATATCACATACAAGCATATGAATATACAACGTAGACAGAACTGCGTCACAAGAAGTGGCGCAAACAGTAGTACTTACCCGCACAAGCCTATGAAAGGAAAACAAATTAAAAAATGAAATATTCTATCTGTAAGGCACTGGAATCTTTTCATAGTACTTCGTCAAGCTCTTTCAATTTCCAGTAACTTGTACACATACCGATGCCAAGCACGTTTCTAGGCAAGCAAAGTGTCCACGGGTCTACAGCAGCTGGAGGGTTCAAATGTCACATACAACTGCACCACACATGCGCGTTAACTCCATATCGCCAGACCTCCTCCCGGATACTTGAATTCAATAACGAACAGATCATCGCACAGGCTATATCATCGCTCACCAATCTGGTACGCACTCTCATCAACTACCGTTGCGCCTTTCTCGAATTTCCACTTGCTCAATACCTAATAATGTATTGACATAGATTTATATATATGTGTATAAGGTAAAGTGATCCCGTTACAGGCCCGGTGTGGCCCAGAGGGTGGGTACAGGTATAGCTCTACTCTTCCATGACTGCGGCACTAGAAGCGGTTGAGTGGTCAGCAGCACGCCCCGGCCGCACTTTAACCCCGGGAAAGACACGGTGCCCATTTTACAGGAGGCTGGGTGGGCCCCATGGCCGGTCTGGACGGGCGGAAAATCTCGTCCCCACCGGGATTCGATCCCGGACCGTCCAGCCCTTAGTCAGTGGCTATACCGACTGAGCTACCCGGCCCACACATCAACACAAACTCTCCCAAATTCTTCCATGATCACATATACCGTACAGTATTGTGTTAATTTCGCTCAGTTACCCGATTAATTTGTCCTGATGTGGCAATATTGCTACTACTAGCATTCCTCTGTCTCAACCATCCCACTGTAAACTTATCAACTCTTTCTAGTGGACGACTTCGTCTACTGACTCCAAGCTCCTGCGGTTACACCGTCCTGGTGCAGGGATGAGTTACATGTCGATAGTGTGTTCAGGTAACAACACAATCAGACAGAACGTGCGGACAGACTAAATGCAATACGCGCATACACTGGCGTGTTGAGGTTTGGGCTGCGATGAGCTTCTTCTGCAGTATCGGTCCATCTTGCGGCAAATCGAGCCAGTGACTAAGGTGAAGTGACGAACTGCAAATGCCGTGTATGATGGAAGTGATGCAACCTCGGTAAGACGGATCAATAAACACAACAGCACAATAAGTAATTATTTTAAAAACCAATACATAAACTACCATTCAAACTGCGGGTGGGAAAAAAGCTGAACAAGGTGGTAATAAAAGCTTATAATACTAAAATGTTTATAAAATATTTTCGCCCCCGAGTGACGTTCAATACTGAGAGCGCTTGCATGGACGACAGGTGTCTGCTGGGTGCGTTTGAACTTTACGTGCTTTGCAGTACGGACACTTTAAGACGCTCTGAAATATTTAATGGAAAATAACTGTAATTAACTGTCTGGCAAGTCTGTGAAGTTTAATGTTAACTTCAAAATGAGGCACATCAAACACAATAAAAATTTTACCGTCTTGGTGAATCTGTTGTACTTTGTTGCCAGTAATGACATTAAGATATCTTGAGCTCCCTTACAGTTACTGTACTAAAAATTTTACATTAGGATTATAAAATGAAAGCTAACTTCCACAGAAGCTTTTATTTGACCTGTGTAGTTTCTACAATCACTGGAGTGGTTCTCGTGACTTAAAATGGTTGCGGGTGCGAACGTAAAAGTGTAATATTTCTACTTAATTACGCTCTTTCAACTACTACGCAGTTCATTTCATAGGGGTGTAACAACGCGGCTCGCCCAAGTCACTGATGCGGCTCTCGCAAGTTGCCTCTCAAGAATCAACAAACGATACTCCGCGCAAATATTGTAACATACTTGAAAGACCGTTAGCGCGTCTGTTGGCTTCCAGCCAGCAGCATTTCCTTGTGTCGTTAACAGAAGGCGCTGGTCGCGCTCTCTCAAGCAGTGAGCAGTGTTGCTACCGTACGTTCGCCTCGACAAATAAACACATGGATTTTGTACAAACTGTGTCCCAAAACGTGGCTGCCGACGCATGTCTGGCTGGCCACCCACATTAAACGGCATCGAACAATACGTTCACCAATTACAGAAGAAAGTTACACGGACTCCAGCACAATTTTTGAAACCTATTGCTACACTAACACTACGACATTTAGATCTTCAGACCTTTTCCCGGACTAAACAGACACAAAACAAAAACACGTTTCAGTCCTGTGGTGGATTCAGTCCGACAACCCCCACATTCATCAAATTAAATGTGATTCGCGGTTTGGGTGGCCGTGGTCCCATTCCCCGCAGGCTCATTTTCATGTCTCCACGTGTCTCAATTAGTGAATATAGCGACAGGGATACAGCCACTTCGCAACATGTTACAAGTTGTGGTGCTTGGTGACAGAGGGAGCTTCTTTTGCGCAGAAATTCAGTCACAAACTGCAGTGCTGACATTCAAAACGTATAAGAAACAGCTTGACACCACACAGGACATTGGGTTCCGATTCTTAGGCATGTGAAAAACGGTGTAAGGTTTGAGACACATGTGAACTACAACCTCGCCCTACAGGTCAGAAAACTGACAAAAGGATGCATGTCGGGCTCCTTTCTTCCCTACAAATGCACAATTATGCACTAAATTGGACCACCCACACTACCAGTTACGCACTGAACATCTGTTATGCGTACAGTCCACCGGAACAAAAAATAAAAAATAAAAAAAACCCGGTACTTGGTACATAATGCCCGAAATTCCCGCACAGTTTTCACTGATCAGACAAATCATGTTCTAACCTCGTCATGTTCCGAGAGTCAACATGTCATGCTCTCACATTTTACTCTAACGAACACAACACAAATTCGACGTATTTTATGTCATCTGTCTTCGCCCATTCTGAGAACACGGGCGGTACTTCCAATTCTCCCTCCGCTTGTGTAAAACGGAAACTAAGTCTTGTAAATTTTTCCTTATATCTAACCGTGCATGTACATACAGCGATGTGTCGTAAATGTATCTCCTTTCTGCTAACTGTATTTTTCTTTTGTATTATTGTATTTCTATCATGTCCAAAGATAACAACGGACCAAGCAATGAGTTCTATGAGAAAAATCTGTTTTTTTTCCTAAAGATTATTTGCTTCTTGGACTAACGCAATCGTGTGGTGTTTTAGTCACCCTAAAGTAATATAAATACAAATTACATTAAACACTATTACAAAGTCCAAGCAGCAAATGGTCTTATATGTGATACGCCATCGTCAAATCTTTATAGAAATGCAAAAATTGTTCTGGTTACGTTAGCACCATGGTTGACTGCACACTTGAAAGATCGCAAGTAGCGGCAATCTCAGAGAGCTACATACCAACACCAACTTCCCAGCAGTGTAGCATTTTGACACCACGCCGTCTCGAAAATTCTGGCAACAGTCATCCTGCGACGGAGTGCCACAACCCAAAAACGGGGACCAAGAGAAAATATTTTGTAACTATTAACAAAAGTAACACTGATAAATACATGCATAAGAGGAACTTGCTGTCAGTGGCAGATCTAGTGGCCTCAAAAATGGAGTTACCTGGCCACCTAGTGTCTTAAGCTCTATCTCTCTCTCCCCATCTCTCTCGTGTGTGCACAACTCTGTACTAGCTCACTGTTCAATCCATTATGCAATTACACTTGTTAGCGCTGGTGTTCTGTACCAGCAACAATTACTGTTCTCATTAGAACCCGCAGAGGCTGACCATCACCTCGGTAGAGTCTCGAGCCACGTGGTCAACTCATTACTAAAACATCATCGCTGAACTCTACCTGAGCAGCACAACGCTACTGCAAGTCCTTCTGGCCGAACTCTGGTTCCGGCGTTTTCAATTAACAAGCTACTCGGTCCAGTTGGGGTTTACTCCCTCTCACAATACGTAACAGCACTCAAGTTTCGACAACATATTTTCCACTTACGAACACACACTGGCTGTTGATATAGCAGCCACAGCCACCAATAATAGCCGGGGGATTACTTCATATTATCCCGGAGTCTCGAACACTAGACATGTCTGTGATACAATACAGAGGGCTGAATGGGGAAATCATAATATCCCGTTTCCAACAGTCAATTATTAACAGCGATTACAAACTTCATAACAACGGAATTCGAAAACATTAATTAATTTTAAATATCATTCGAACAATACGTTTAGCTGCAACTGTATACCTACAGTGTGTTCTGAATTAAATGAAACCTTTCTGGATCGACTAGAATGTCAACAAACAAATAAGGAAATTAATATAAATAAAGAAATTAATATAAATAAAGCCGAATTTTAGATCAAATGGACGAAAACGAGTTGGAAGACCTCTGAAGACACGATCAGACGAGATCAAAATAGGCCTATCAATGTCTAATTCGTGACGGAAGATGACGATGACGATAAATAGAACTTAAATAGGCGTATCCACTGTGGTATTAATGACAGGCATAATCCAGAAATAGGCGAATGCGGTATGGTAGTAAAGCAAGCATACAAACTCACACTTTACAAATTAAAGATCCGTTCGTTACTTACTTATGCCGGCCCTGTCTGGAGCAACACATCACAGTCAAATTACCGACACATACAAATATTACAGTCAAAATGCCTAAGGGTAATCGGCGACTACCCCAGACGAAC